>SWCD01011488.1_pt1 | contig 22737 bp, 21 predicted proteins | sample 4693011 | NCBI WGS metagenome assembly SWCD01 (sample SAMN10267278, study PRJNA491770) | bioreactor metagenome | isolation source: DHS bioreactor inoculated with marine | place: Japan: Omine Ridge, Nankai Trough | reverse complement strand
GGCAAATACGAGGCCGGGCATGAGGAGGCATTCGGCTGGTTGGGGGACGTCGAGGAAGCTGAACCACAGTTCCTCGCATACCCATACATCGTGAAGGGTGCCCTCACGGTGCTAGACGGGAACATGGGCCAAGGGAAATCCACCTTCACCTGCGCAATTGCCGCCGCTGTTACGACAGGCAGGCCCCCGCCGTTCGTGGATGTCATCGAAATGGGCTCGGTCCTGTTCATGTCTGCTGAGGACGACCCGTCGCGGGTGCTCAAACCCCGCCTCATGCAGGCCGGGGCAGATGTCTCGAAAGTCCGTTTCCAACAGGAGCCGTTTTCCTTGGACGAGCGCGGCTTGGCATTGCTTCGGCAAGAATTGTCGGCAAACACGCCCGCCTTTGTCGTGATCGATCCGATTATCGCCTTCATGAAGGAAGGTGCGGACGGGAACAAGGCCACCGAGACTATGCACTTCATGGTGCAGATTGACCAGTTGGCGCGCGAGTTCGACACGGCCATCCTGATCGTGCGGCACCTTCGGAAAGCGCGGGCTGACCATGCCATGCACCAAGGTATCGGATCGATTTCGATATCTGCGCGTGTGCGCTCGGGCCTGATCCTCGCGCCGCATCCAGACGACCCGCGCCTGCGCGCGGTGGCCCACGCGAAGTCGAACTATGCTGAACCCGGGCCGACAATCGTGTTCGGGATGCAGAGCACTGGCCCGCGTTCGCACCCCCGCGTGAAATGGCATGCCTGTGAGCCTGAGTTGACGGTGGGCGAACTACTCGCGCCGCCCGAGGCCGAGCGGGGGCGACCGCCACGGGAACGTGACACGGCAACGGCGTGGCTTGAAAGCGTGCTGCGCAAGGGGCCGGTCAAGAAGAAGGTGTTGGACGGCTGGGCCAAGGAGGAAGGGGTATCACTCCCAACCCTTCGGCGTGCTGGCGAAGCACTCGGCGTGGTGAAATCGAAAGAGGGAAAGTCCTCCGTCTGGGCGCTGCCCTGAACCACGCCGCCAGCATCACTTGCTCAGAAGTCGCACACGTGTGTGATTTTTGAGCAAGTGTTCATCCCCACCGAAAACCGCGCTGTCGAGCCTTGGTGGCTCAGGGGCGTCACATAGCAGAAGGAAATCCAAGATGACCAAGCACGACGAAATGCAGAACCGCCTGAAATCCGCGATCCAGCAGGCAATCCTGAACGAGGGCAGGACGGAAGGCTCCGCCGAGGTGAACCTCACCAACACCGATGTTGTCGAGGCCCTTCTGGAGATCACCGGATTGTACTCGTCCTTTCAGACGTTCGATACCTATGAACCCATCGACGTAGCATTCAAAAACGCGATGACTTTGAACGAGCACACCTATCGCTTCTTGAAGCAGAGGCAGGAAGGACAGCTACCCGTCAAGTTCATTCCGCGCTCCGAAATCAATTAAGGATCACAGCGGCGATGGGGTGGCGGCTATGGGGCGAAAACCTCGGCAGTCGATATGACCCCTCGTCTGCTTGCAGAGCGCGCGCCGATAGAAAAACGCCTCCCCCCATCCCCCTGTGGCCGCCCCGTGAGCGTAGCGCGCGGGACGCCTCGGACCGACCCGTTGACTATCTATCAGTCTGTCGGATGCGAGCCGGAGCCAAATTGCCGAGTCTTTTCATACAGTCCGCATTCGCGCTGGGTTTCGGTATCGTGCGCCGGGTTCCACTCGGGTGGCAAACTGCTTGGGCGGAGGTGCTGGTGGTCATTCCTGCACCCACCCCTTGCGATGGTAGTGACGCAGCACGATGGCGCGATTGAACAGGGGGAAGCCGACCCACAGACCGTTGGCCGTGATCAGCGACAAGATCGCCCACAGGAACATGCCCTTGAATACATAGTATAGCGGGCCAAATATGAAGCACCAAAGCCGGTGCCTGGGTCCAAGTATAACCTTGGTCTCGCCGTTGAAGGCCCACATCGCGCGTATCGTCATTGCCGATTTCCTCGTTGGCTGGTTGCGATGCCAGAGCAATAAGATCGGGGACCATCACCCGTCAGGGTAATTCCCGCGCCGACGAGGGAGATCACAGGGGTAGCCATCGGCCGGTCAGTCCCCCGCACGCTCTGTAACGGGCGCACAGGAGCGGGAGGGAGATTGCGGGTGGGTAGCAGGAGGTGGTCCACTCATGGATCACTCTCAGCGGCGCTCTCCGTGGCTCTGGCGAGCGACATGGCCCTCTCGGCCTACGCGCCCACATCCCGCGCAGAACAAGCACGCCTCAGCGCGGCGCACAGTGCGCCAGCCGGAATTGCGGCGGGATCACCCAGCCCGAGGCATGCCCTGGCACTCCTGGCTCAATACAACGCCGCCGCACGCGCGTTTAGCTCTCGATCCTCGGGGTTAATTGTAGGCGCGGTCAGTTTCGCCCTAGCGCGCGGCGCAGGTCGCTCAGCGTCGATCTGAACGGATGCCCGGACATGCTCAGGTTCAGGGGCAAGGGCGGCCCGTTCCTGACCAGCGCTTCCTCAAGGGACCACGGTTCGTCGTGCTGCGCGACTGAGATTGCCGCGTGTTTGGCTATCCAATCTGACAGCCTGTCCTCGTGAAGGCGGTCCATGCGCACGCGATTTCGCTTGTCGCGCCGGAACGTCAGTTCAAGTTCTTGCTCAAGAAGGGCAGCGAGCGACAGGCGCAAGGTCGAGGTGCGCACCGTGCCGCGTAGGTGGTTGCGCCAGAGACGGCTTCTCACAGGTGTTGGCCCACCTCGGCGCACTGGCCGATCCTTTGGGGGTGCGATTCCGATGTAGAGCAGATGCTTTCCGTCAAGCTCGATACACCCATGCCTTTGCACAACAGGAAGACCGTGGTCGAACCACCAGCCATAGACGCCGTGCGTGACCGCGTGCCGGTCGATGAAATCTAAGACATGATTGGGCAGCAGGAGGGTGTCAGGCGACAGGACGGCCCTCGCCTCGTCAGATAGACTATGAGTCAACCAAGAGGGCGCACGTCCCCCTGCCTCTTCCTGCATTCCTGAATGTCGCCAGTGACTTCGGGCCTTCCGTGAGCCTAAGTCGAATATGACTTATAGTCTATGGTCGAAAGCGTGACCGCCATGCGCCATGCCGCGCATGTCAATTCAATCGCGCGTTTCCAGAAACATCCAAAGGATCAGGAGGGAAAAAGACCTTTCGCAAGAAGAGGTCGCCCATCGCGCGGACATTCACCAGACTTACTTGAGCGGCGTCGAGACCGGGAAGCGCAACCCGTCGATCTTGGTGGTCGAGCGCATCGCCAAGGCCCTCGGCGTGGACGTCTCGGAAATCTTCAAGCCGAACTAGGGTTGTCCCTGACATGGGTCGGGCCTGCGTCTTATCGATCTTCATCAGCAACTTAGGAGATCGACATGACCGATATCGTGACACTCAAGGCCATCTGCGACGAACTCAAACTCGACCCGCGTGAGGCCCGCGAACGCCTGCGCGCCGCCGCCAGTGACGCCAAGGCGAACCCCGAACTGGCGAAGGCGAGGAAGCCCCGCGCGCCGTGGCAATGGGTGAAGGGGTCCGCTGCCGAGAAGGAGGCGCGCCGCGCCTTGCAGCCGAAAAAAGATGGATAGCTGCTCTTAGCGGTAATCAAAAAGGTGAACGGGGCGGGTAATTTGCCCCGTTCTTCTTATTATTCATTCCCCATTTTACCCGCTCACCAATTTTGACCATGCGCTGGCTTCATGAAGTGACACGTGCAGACCGACAGGAAATCCGGCTGTGCCGACAATCACCATCAAGAACGCATTCAACTCATGCTTTGAGCGAGCGAACAGGTCAGCCATTGATGAAATGTCAGTTTCAGAAGGGGTGGGAATGGGTTGCGGGTGAGTGTGCCAATCTCCGAAATAGTGCAGCCCAGATTTGTGCAATGTGCTGATCTCCCGGCGTTCCGCAAAACGGTCTGCGATAAAAAAGAAGCGCCCTCGTCGGTCTGACCGCCTCGGACCGGTTGCCAGCTTGACTTGGATGCATTGACCTTCGACCGCGCCAAATAGCTGCCCACCAGCTTCAGGCATTTTCGGGTCCAACTGTCGCCATTTAGCAAGGTGATCGAGAACATCCTGTTCTAGGGTCAGAAATTGCCCACTTTCTCCAACGGGGTAGCGAATACTCATGCTTCTCCGCAAAAAGCACAGTCTACCTTTTGCCTCCACTCAAATCTCCTCGTTCCGCCGAACTCAGGAACGTCAGAAAAGCAATTTAGGAAGTCCGGGGTGAAGCGCCCTCCTTGCTCAGCAATTTCTTCCTTCGAAGCCCAGTAAACGGCCTCTGTCCCGGGGTGCACCTCACCAAGCAGTGCTTTCGTTGAGGTCTTCGCCACTAAGGCCGCTACGCCTGACAATGATACTGGCCCATATGGTTGAAAACTGGCTCCACAATGGGGCTGTTTGCGCGTCGTCTCGGTGTCCCACTCACACACTGTTTGTCGCGCCCTCCCGAAATGGTCCATGCCGCAAGCAAAACATGGGCCATTGGAGCCGATCAATACGGCGTGTCCTGCCACAGAAAAAGGTTCTGCCCACCCATAGATCACAGGGGGGAAATCCGCTTCGTTCCTAGCCACTTGGTTAAGCCTGCTTTCAGCCACCCAACTGCCAACCGTGGACACGATCAAATCGGTGTTGTGGAAAATCTCAGAACGTATGCCGTAGAGCGATTGCCAGTCCTCGGCAAAGTACTGGATTGAGCGCATATGCGGGAAGTCACCAGCCAATTTTTCTGCCAGTGACTTGGCTTTAAACGTCCTGACTTGTGTGACCCCGAGCATATGACGCCCAACATTAGGATAGTCCAGAAGTTCCGGGTCGACCAATGTGATCGAGCCGACACCTGTCTTGGCAAGAAGCAGAGCAACCTCGCTTCCCAATGAACCCGCGCCGATCATCAGAACACGCTTGTCAAACAATGGGGCGACTGTAGGGGTGTCACGACCATGTATCCACGATGGGTCCGCGCGCATAGTCTCGTGGCGCTCAACCTTGTTCCCCCCGAACAGCCGCTGCATTCGGATATGGGTCGGTACCTTTCCAGACCGAAAGCCCTTCTGCACCATGTCTGGGCGTCGCCCGGCTTTCACTCCTTGTTTGACGGGAGGCAAAACTTCGACGGCGAAAAACACCGGCCCATCATCCGTGCGCCCCTCGAAGGAAACGGTGAACTTGTCATCAGCGGTTACAGCCGCATCGTCCAGCAGTTCTACGGATTCGGGTGCCAGCTCCCGCAAAAAGCGTAGAATCGCCGCACCCGACCTCGGGTATTCCGAAGGCAGAATGGGCCTATTGAGGGCGATGTGTGTCGCGGTGTTGAATTTGTAGTCCTTCTTGTTCCCCGGAAAACGGTTGCGAAGCCAACTCTCCAAGGCCGTGTGGTCATCTGCCAGATAGTAGTCACCTGTACTGCACCACAGGGACACCCGACGGGAGGGACCGCCGGGCGACAGGAGGCTGACGATGTTTTTGCCCCCATCAGTTTTGCTCCAATAAGAATCGAACTCGTCCGCGAAATCACTGATAAACGCGTCGTCGTATGAAGCGACGATCAATCGAGTGGCTTCTTTGATAGCGTCCCATATTAACCCTTTGGGGTTCAAAGGATTGTGCTCTGTCCCCGGTGGGTAAAGGCAAAATGCACCGTCTTTTTCGATGTGCGGATATTGCATAAACCGAAATTTTTCGGTGCAGTACACGCGCGGCTTTGTCCACGGGAAATCCTGCAAGAGGACCACTTGCAGATCAAAGCGGTCAGCTTGATGTTCAAAGGGGACAACCCATCCGTGGATTGGGTCCTTGGCCTCGTATCGAGACAATTCGCCCTGCGTGAGGTCTCGCGCATTCGGACATTGAGCGAGCACCCAGCGGGATAACTCAGCTATCATGAGATCGGTAGGTTCAGACGGCCCAGTCAATGCCGACTACCCGTAGCGGCCTCCGCCCTGCTTGTTCACAGCGGCGAGGTCATTGCTTTGCTCAGCGTCAACCTGTTCCACAATCCCCAAGGTAAGGGCAGCAGGTGCAGCCAACTCGCTTGCCTTTTTCTCAAGGCCAGCGTCGGGCACATAGAGGGTGAGATCATCTGGGATACGCCCGCCAAATTGGTTTTGTAGGGCTTCGAAAGCTGCCGTGCGGTCTGACGTCTGTGTCAGCGCGTCTTTCAGACGCTCAGCAAGCACTCTGGCCTTCGCAACGAAATCGCTGCGTTCCTCAGGTGACCAACCCTGATCCAACCGCGCGCCTTCTACGACAGGGTTTGGAATGTCATTGGCGAGAAAGTCGGGCAAGTCTTCCGCGACTCGCAACAACGCCAGATCGTCCCTATCGCTGGCAATTGCTGCCGACGCCTTCTCAAAGACCGACACGACTGCGGCCATGAGTGCAATCGATGCCAACCTTCCTTCGGGCCATTGGAAGTCTTTCCAGCCCTTTAGATAGCGGCTGACGGTTCGGACCTGCTCGCCGTATTGTTTCACGGCATCGACAAACCAGTCTTCGAGTTTTCGCGGGTCGGATTTCATCCAACCCTCGTTGCGGTGCGCGAGCATCATCTCGTCGCGAGACAACATTCTATACGCAGTATCTTCCATCATTAGTTCGGCTGTGAAGTCTACACCACGACTTTGGGCATCTTTCACGATGCGCTGAAAATCCGTATCCGGCACCGAGTAAAGTGCGAGGTCGGTATGCATGGTGTTGTCAATCTTGACTCGGATGCACGAAGGCTTGTCCGTTACGAGTTGCCACCCCTTCTTGTCGCAAAGTGGCGCTAGGATGCGTTCGACAATGGAAAAGTAGGCTGCGCTTTGGATCACAGGGGATCTGTCTCCGCCTTTTTGAAAATAGGAAACGGGCATGAATAGCCCATCGTCCAAGTCGATCTCCTGAGGCGGCACATGCGCAGGTTGGTTGCACGTGTGGTATGAGAAGCTGCCCTGCATCTTGAACTTCGGTGTCTGGTAGCTCCGCACAAGTACTGGCGCTTGATCTTCGAACAGAGCCTGATCACCCAGAGCCTTCGCAAATGACCCAAACTGAGAGGAGATTTCGCTGCGAATGTCATCCCGAGCGTTTCGCAGTGTCTGTTCCTGCTCCTCTGAAAGGTTCAATGCGAACTTGTAACCCGAGGGCCGGGACACAAAGGCTTTATGTGCGTTAACAGGCATTAAACTGTCCCTTTTCTGGTCTTATCTTGTGGTGGTGACGCCGCTTGCCCATATAACTGGGGGCACTGGACCGAGTCTTCAATACCAGAGGTTGAGCATCGTGGCAAAGTTTGTTTCCCTTTCGTTCTGGATCGCCTTGGCGGTCTATCTGGCTTTGGCCTCACCGCTTGCCGTTGGCTGGATCGAGACTTGGCTTGCCGCCAACTTGCCTGTTCTGGGATCGCCAGTTGCCAACCTTCTGACTTCTAGAGTTGTCGCGGGGGTCATCTGGGGTAGCATTGCGCTGTTCATCGTCGCGCCAGGCTGGCGTCTTCTTTGGAGGCTACCTTTGGCGGGGCCATGGTTCGCAAATCGCTACTTTCCTGACCTGAACGGCGAGTGGGTTGTAACGATCCAGTCCAATTGGCCGATTGTAGAACGCCTGAAAACCGCCGCCGCCAGTTCCGAAATCACGTTTGATCCTGTCAACGACGAGCGCCCCGGACTTCTGGAAGCGAATTTTGATGTGAAAATCAAACAGACGTGGTTTCGGACCGACGTGGCGTTCCTACCGAACGAAAACACGCCATTGCTGAGTTCCGAGACAATCTCCGTGGAATTTTTCAAGTCAGAGAATGGGAACAAATCGGTTGCATGGGTCTACGAGCAGACCAACAAGCAAGACAATACTCGGCCCCTTGCGGTGACGGACCAACCCAAGTTTTACGGGTCTGCCGTGCTCAATGTGAACGAGGGTGCGACCGAACTAAAGGGACAGTACTGGCAAAACCGATCTTGGAATCTCGGCTTAAACGCCGCTGGTGAAATCACACTTAGGAGAAAGAGCCGAAAGAGACCCGGCACGGGGTAGGCTCGAAATGCTACCCAAGTGATACCCACGAGCATCTTATCGGCATGAGCTTTGCCACCTTGCCAACCTAAGGCTTTGTTTAAATTGGTAAAAGTGGTGCCCGGGGGCGGAATCGAACCACCGACACGAGGATTTTCAATCCACTGCTCTACCCCTGAGCTACCCGGGCATGGGAGAAGGCTGAGCCTTCGGGTGGATGCGTTCTAGGCGAGCGCGGGCGGGGTGTCCAGAGGGTATGAGTAAAAATCAATGGGGTTTTTTCAGCTCTTGATCCAGAGCGTCGAGAGCCTCTTCGAGATCAGCGGGATCGGTGGAGGGCACGGCGTAATCGCCGCCAAACCATTTGCCCAAATCCACATCAGCGTAACGCCGCGAGCAGAAGGGGCGATAGCTGGGATCGGTCTTTTTCTGGCAGATCGGGCAGGTCACTTGAGCAGGTCCGTAAGGGGCTGGCGATCACGTTTGCGTTGTAATTCAAAGTGGCCCAAGGGCGTCCAGCCCGCAAGGGTGGTTTCGGTCGTGTCCTGACGCAAGGCGGCGCGGAGTGCGGATTCGAAGGTGCGGCGGTCCTTCTTGGGCATGGGGGCGAGGTCGAGTGTAATCTGACCGCCTAGACCGCGTAGGCGCAATTGGCGCGGCAGGTCACGGGCCATGTTGATATTTGCCTTGAGCCCGGCAGCAAGGCTGGCGTCGCCGCCGGTGTTGACATCCACGGCCACAAGCGCGCGGGTGGGTTCGATGTAAAAGGACGCACCACCGGGCAAGGGGACCAAGGGATCGCGCAAAGCGTCGAGTTGGTCGAGCACGCCGGTTTCGGAAAAGGAGCCCGGATCGGTCAGTACATCCGCCGGGTCCACCCAATCGCGCCAGGCGAGGGTATGAGGGCCGTCGCCTTCGATCAGAGTTTCGGGCTCGGTTCCCGTGGCATCGGCCAGCACGGCCTCGGCCAGATCGCACATAGCGCGAATATCCTCCGCAATATCAGAGGCTTCGGCGCTCTCGCAAGAGGAGCGGAGGATCAGGCCCATGGCGCTTTCGCCCATCTCGGAATGAGCGATTTCAAGGAGGGAATCACGAAGGTTCTCATCCTTGATGGAACGAGAGATATTGAGGCCCGGTGCATCCGGAGTGATGATGGCATAGCGGCTTTTGAAGAGAAGCCGGGTTGTGACCGGCAGCGCCTTGCCCGGTTCAGCATAGCCCGTGACCTGCACCAGCAGCGGTTGACCGGGGGCCAAGCCCTTGACCTGGCGCAGAAAAGCGGAGCCGTCGGGTGTGCGCAGGAACATGCCGCCCTGGCCTTTGACCGGTCGGTCGGCGATGGCGCGGTAGATGGCGCCGGGGCGCGGCTGATCCGAGTCGATCAGCAGATCTTCTAGCCGCCCACCCACGAGCAGGGCTGCGGCCTCGGCACCGTTCAGATGGTCGAGCGCGATGGTGCGCAGGGTCATGGGATGTCCTTCCAGAGAGGGTAGCCCGCGGCGCGCAAGAGGTTTGCGGTCTCGGCCAGGGGCAACCCGACGACGGCGGTGAAAGAGCCCTGAATCCAGGGGATTAGCGCGCCTGCGGGCCCTTGGATGGCGTAGCCGCCGGCCTTGCCCTGCCAGTCGTTCGTGGCAAGGTAGGCATTGAGCTCCTCATCCGAGAGGCGCTTCATCTGCACGGTGGTCACGACATCCCGCTCCCATATCCGCGCGCCGCGCCGGACCGCCACGGCGGTGATCACCCGGTGCCGCCGCCCGGACAGGGCGAGCAGGAATTGTGCTGCTTCGCCAATATCCTGCGGTTTGCCAAGGATGCGGCGGCCAAGCGCCACGGTGGTATCGGCGCAGAGCACGATGTCATCGTCCTCGGCTTCAACCGCCCACGCCTTTTGCCGCGCCATGCGGGCGCAATAGGGGCGGGGCAATTCGGCCTTGGCGGGGGTTTCGTCGATCTCGGGTGGGCGGGTGTCATCCGCGACCACCCCGATCTGCGCCAGCAGATCGCGCCGGCGCGGGCTGCCGGATCCGAGGATCAAACGCATTTAAAATCAGTCGCTTACTTGAAGCGGTAATTGATCCGACCCTTGGTCAGATCATAGGGGGTCATTTCCACCTGAACCTTGTCGCCCGCGAGAACGCGGATGCGGTTCTTGCGCATTTTACCTGCCGTATGTGCGATGATCTCATGGCCGTTTTCAAGCTCGACCCTGAATGTCGCGTTGGGCAGGAGTTCCTTGACGACACCGGGAAATTCGAGCGTGTCTTCCTTGGCCATGGTCTCTCCTTGATATGGCGCCCCGCCGTTTTGCGGAACGCGCTAGTAAATGCGCCTGTTTTGCGCGGTTTTCAAGGGTCTAATCACCGCAGTCGTTCAGATGTGACCATGACGTCGCGCCCCTGTTGGTCATCCCAATGGCGGCGGTTGAGGACAACGCCATCGGCGCGGACGTGGGCGATGCGGTCCAGATCGACCTCGGCATAGGTCCAGCCGGGGCGGTTGAGCGTACCCTCGGCAAGGACGCCCGTGGCCGGAAACCCTGTATCTGGGGGTCCAAAGACGCCACCCATACCACAATTGGTATCGACCGCCGGGGACCAATCCGCGGTGCCCACGGTCGAGGCCATGACGGTCACGCATTGCATCTCGAGGGCGCGAGCCATGGCCCCGATCCGAACGCGGGAATAGCCGGTCAGCGCCTCGGTGCAGGAGGGCACGAGGATCAGGTCGGCATCGGCCAAAGCCTTGCCCAGCAAGGGAAATTCGCTGTCGTAACAGATCAGGACACCGATTTTTCCAAGGCTCGTATCAAAGAGGCGCAGCGGGCCGCCGGCGGCGACGTGCCAGTCTTCGCGCTCGAACCGGGTCATGATCTGCTTGTCCTGCGCGCCGCGCGCGCCGGAGGGGGTAAAGAGCATGGCGCGGTTGACGGGGCGGGGGCCAAGTTCGGAGTCAAAGACCGGGGCGGAGGCCCCAAGGATATGCAGATTGTGGCGCGTCGCTAGCTCGGCGTGCAGATCGTAAGCCTCTGACATCACGTCGGAAACTGCGTGCAGCGAGCGTTCGAGATCACCGGCCGCCTCAGCCCCGGCGAGCGTGGCCAGTTCCATCGCGCCGTATTCGGGAAAAACGGCGAGATCGGCCCCGTTGGCGGCGGCCTCGGCCACCCAATCGGAGAGTTTGCGGCGGTAGTCGGCCCAGGAGGCAAACGCGTCGAGCGGATAGGCGGCGGTGGCGATTTTCATGGGCGCGCTCCGGGCTGAGGTCTGATGTAAGCTTTGTAAGGTCTTGCAGGTGATTTTGTAAGGTCCCGGATCGGGTTTGCGCGCAGCGCGCGCCGGGCGCAACGATTTCTTAACCCCTGTCTGGCAGGGTGGTCGGATCAGGCAAGGCATGAGGCGGGCGATGTATGACGAGATGCCGATCAACCGGGTGCGGACCCTGCTGCGCCGGGTGGTGGATCATCTGGCAACGGGTGGTCAGCGTGTGATGGTGCTGCGCAACGGGGTGCCGGTGGCGGGCCTTGTTTCGGTCAGCGATCTGAAGGCGCTGGAGACGGCGGATCAGGCACGGATGGAACATCATGCGCTGAGAGCGCAGGCGCGGTTGCGGGACATCGGCTGGTTGAAGGCCGGGCTTGATTCGGCGCGCTATGAGGTCAGGGCGCGGCACGGCCCGCCTGATACCAGGCGATGAGGGTGGCGCGCTCCGCAGGCTCCATTGCGGTGAGGTTGGCCGGCGGCATGGCGGTGCTGAGCCCGGCATGAAGATAGAGCGCGCGGGCCTGACGGGCGAGGTCGGCCGGGGTTTCGAGAATCACGCCCTTGGGGGCGTGAATCATGCCGGGCCAGAGCGGTTCGGCGGCATGGCACATGGCGCAGCGCAGGGCGACGATCTCTTGCACCGTATCAAAGCCGGGGGCCTTGGTCAGGCGGAGCTGGGCCGGGCTGAGGCTTGCGGTTTTCGAAGGAGTGTCTGCGTTGGTTGAGGTGCCCAGTGTCGAGAGCCAGACGATGGTGGCGAAGATCAGCGCGGTCACGCCCCAGGCCCACCAGGGCCGTCCGCGCCGGGCGTGCAGCGTGTTGAAAAAATGCCGGATGGTGACGCCCATCAGGAACACGAGGGCGGCGATCAGCCAGTTGTACGGCGTGGCAAAGGCGAGCGGGTAGTGGTTCGAGAGCATCAGGAAGATGACAGGCAGGGTGAGGTAGTTGTTATGGGTCGAGCGCAGCTTGGCGATTTGGCCATAGCGCGCCTCGGGGGTGCGCCCGGCGCGCAGATCGGCGACCACGATGCGCTGGTTGGGCATGATGACGAGAAAGACATTGGCCGTCATGATTGTGGCGGTGAAGGCCCCGAGATGCAGCATCATGGCGCGGCCGGTAAAGACCTGCGCATAGGCCCAGCCCATCGCGGTCAGCAGCCCGAAAAGGAGCAGCATGAGCAGGGTGGGCCGCGCGGCAAGCCGCGACTTGCAGAGATTGTCGTAGATCAGCCAGCCGAGCCCCAGCGAGCCCGCCGAAAGGGCGATGCCCTGCGTCGGGCTGAGCGGGCTGTCGGCACTGAGCAGGAAGAGATCGGCGGAGGCCCAATACACCAGCATCAGCAGGGCCGCGCCCGACAGCCAGGTGGCGTAACTCTCCCATTTGAACCAGGTCAGGTGGTCGGGCATCTGCGCGGGTGCCACGAGATACTTGCGGATGTGGTAAAATCCGCCGCCATGCACCTGCCATTCCTCGCCCTGCGTGCCCGGGGGAAGGTCGGGCGCGCGGCGCAGCCCGAGATCGAGGGCGATGAAGTAAAAGGAGGTGCCGATCCAGGCCATGGCGGTGACGACATGCAGCCAGCGGGCGGCAAACCCGGCCCATTCGAGAAGGATCGCCGGGTCCGGCATCTGCGCGCGCTCCTCTTGATGCTGTGTGTCAGGGCCAGCTTAGCGGTTGTGGCGGCGCTGTCCATGGGGCTGCGCGCGGCGGGGGATTGCCCGCGCGTCTTTGCAAATGTAGTCTGGCGCGCATGCGAAGTTGCAAAGGGTGCGCGCCATGGCAATCCAGAAACTCTATGCCGGGGCCAAGCTGCGCGAGACGCGGCAGAGACTGGGCCTGACGCAAAAGGATTTCGCGGGCAAGCTGGGCGTGTCGCTGCCCTATCTCAACCAGATGGAGAACAACAACCGGCCCGTGAGCACGACGGTGGTTCTGGCGCTGGCGCAGGAATTCGGCTTCGACGTCACCGAATTGAGCACGGGCGATGCCGAGCGGATGGTGAGCGACATGCGCGAGGCGCTGGCCGATCCGGTGTTTGGCGACGATCCGCCGCCGCTGGCCGATCTGCGGCTGACGGCCTCCAATGCGCCGGCGCTGGCGCGGGCGTTTCTGGAGTTGCACAGCGCCTATCGCCAGACCCACGAGCGACTGGCGAGCCTGGACGAGGCCTTGGGGCGCGAGGATGCGCGCAACCAGACAAGTCCCTGGGACGAGGTGCGCGATTTCTTTCATTATTGCGACAATTACATAGATGCGGTGGATCATGCCGCAGAGCGATTTGCCGAAGCGGGCGGCGGACAGGGGATTTCGGATCTGGCATGCGCGCGCCTTGCGGGGCTGGGCATCACGGTGGTCGAGGCGGACACGGCGCGATTGCGCCATTACGACCGCACCGCCGGGGTTTTGACGCTGTCGTCGCGCGCGGCCCCAGAGAGCCGCCGCTTTCAGCTCTTGTTGCAACTGGCGCTGGTGACGCAGGATCAGTTGCTGGAGGCGACGCTGGATTTCGCGCGGTTTCAGTCGGAGGCGGCGCGGTCGATCGCCAAGATCGGGCTGGCCAATTATTTCGCGGGGGCGGCGATGATGCCCTATGGCCGGTTTCTGGCGGCGGCACAGGAGGTGCGGCACGATCTGGAGGTTTTGGCGCATCGGTTCGGGGCCTCTATCGAACAGGTCTGTCACCGCCTCTCGACCTTGCAGCGGCCGGGGGCCAAGGGGATTCCGTTTTTCTTCGTGCGGGTCGATCAGGCGGGCACCATCACCAAGCGCCATTCGGCGACGCGGTTGCAATTCGCGCGGTTCGGGGGGGCCTGCCCGCTCTGGAATGTGCATCGCGCCTTCGAGACGCCGGGGCGGTTTTTGCGGCAACTGGCCGAGACGCCGGACGGGGTGCGCTATATCAGCCTTGCGCGCGATGTGTCGAAACCGGGGGGCAGTTTCGGCGCGCCGGTGCGGCGGTTTGCGATCGGCCTGGGTTGCGAGGTGAAGCACGCGGGCGAATTGGTCTATGCCGACGATCTGGATGTGAGCCACGCGCGGGCGTTCGAGCCGATCGGCATTTCCTGCCGGATCTGCGAGCGGGCAGAGTGTCATCAACGCTCGGTGCCGCCGCTGGAACGGCGGCTACAGGTGACACCGGACGAGCGCGGCGTGCTGCCCTATCGGGTGGGCTGACGCGGTCAGAGGCTGTCGATAAAGCGTTCGGCGACGCGCGGCTTGATCTCGCCGCGGTCGACCAGAAGTTCGAGGCAGCGCAGGGTGACGTCGGTGAAGCCGTAACAGGTATCGCAGAGCAGCGCGATCTTGCGCAGGGCGTCGTTGTCGAGCTTATCGGGGCGGGAGAGATCGCGCAGGTAGAGGATGTCGCCGTCGAGCATCTGCTGCGGTGTGGCATCCTCGATCCGGCCCAGCCAGCGCGAGCGCAGCAGGCGTTTCTCGATATGCAGGAAGGAGTGGGGCACTAGCCCGTGCGCCTGAAGCAGGCGGTCTATCTCGCCGAAGGAGGGCTGGTTGTCGTAGAGGGGAAAGAAATTGACCTCGCTCTGCACAGCGAGCGTTTGCGAGAGCGCGGTTTGGGCGTGGGTGAAGATCATCGCTTCGGCACCCTGCACGTCGATCTTGAGGAAATCGACATGGCCGATGCCGTCGATCTCGTCGAGTTTGCGGCTGGGGAGGTCGACATGGCCTGTGGGACGCGCGGCGCGGCGCAGGCCGAGCAGGTGGTCAAGCGTCGGCTGGCGGATTTCGAGGAGCGAGGCCAGGCCGGAGCCGCGGTAGAGGTTGAGGCGATGGGTCTCTCCGTCGCCTACGACATCGGGGAAATAGGTCTCGTGCGGGGATTTGCGGGCGTTGAGGGCGGCGAGCGCTTCGGGCTGGGGTTCAAACCCGGTGACATGGGCGTGACCGGCGGCCAGAAGCTCTTTGTAGGGGGCGTCGTGGTTCATCGGGTTGGCCCCGATGTCGAGGATGCGCAGGGGGGCAGAGAGACCCAGAGTGCGCGTGAGATCGGCGAGCCGTTGCTGCGCGCGGGCCTCGGGCGAGGGGGTCTTGCGCGGTGGGGCGATGGGGGTGGGCTGCACCGCATGCAGGCTGGCCCCGGTGCCGTCGCGCAGGTCGGCAAGCACCTGCATCATCTGGGCGGCGACGCGCGACGGCGCGCGGTCCTCGGCGAGGGCAAAGGCCGCCGCGCGGCGGGTGCGCAATTCGTCATCAGGCATCTCGACCAGCCGGGTCATCATCCGCAAGAGGGCGCGCGGCGCGCCGGGATCATAGAGCAGGTCGTGGTTTTCCGGGGCGACATGCGCGCGCAGCGCGTCGGTATCGGGACCGATCACCGGCAGGCCAAAACCCTGCGCCAGCATCACCGAGCCGGAGGTGAAGAGATTGCTGAAAGGGGCCACGAAGACCTGCGCGCGGGCAAAGATGCCGGCCACATCCTCATCCGGCACGGCCTCGTCGGTGATCTCGACCGCGGGGGCATCGGTGAGGCCGCGAAAGAGCTTTTGATGGCTGCGCGCCGCGCGGCCGCAGAGATGCAGGTGAAACGGCACCTCGCGCCGGATCAGCACGCGGGCGGTATCGACGAGCGTATCCAACCCCTTGTTGGCGCGAAAGGCCCCGAAGAACAGAAAGGCGCGCGCGTCGCAGTCTGGCAGGTCGCGGGCAAGACTGGTGGCGGCGGGTTCGTATTGGCCCAGATAACTGGGGTGGGGAATGATGCGCAGGCGGGTGGGGTCGACCCCCCAGTCGCTCTGCATGTGCAGGGCAGCATCGGGGGTGTGGACATGCACCAGATCGGCGAGGTCCACGACGCGGGCGCGCGCGGCGCGAAAGGTCTCGGGGTCCATGTCGCGATGCGGGCTGCGGTTGTGCACGGTCCAGAGGATGCGGCCCCCCCCGGCCTTGAAGGTCGCAAGGGCGGTCAGGTCGCGCTCGGCCTCGCTGGCATTGGCGGCACTGTCACGGGAGCGGCCAAAGATCAGGTCATCCCAATGCAGGTGCAAGAGGCGGTGCCCCTCGGCAAGCAGGCGGGGCAGATCGGTGATCTCGGTCTTGGCCAGAGGTTCTGGGCGAAAACCGGCCTCGTCTGCGGCGTAGATCAGGTGCTGGTAGGGGTTGCCGCGCGACATCGGCAGGTTGAGCACGGCGGCCGGTTCTGCCGCGACCGGTCGGGCGGCAGCTTTTTTGATCGTTGCGCTTTTTGCCATGCTCTGCCTCTTGCCCAAAACGTACCGATTACGACGGCGGCGCCGGGATCAGCTGGATCTGGCGGGTCAAGAGATGGCGCGTTTTGCGCCGTGCTGCCCGCTTTTGTCCCTGCTTTGGCCCCGTCGTCCGACCGTGTCGCCATGATGACTGCAAGTCGCGTGCTAGTCCAGTTCGAACACGGGGATAAAGCTGGCGGGGGCCAGCGTTTCGGCGAGGTCGGTATTGCCGACCATATCGGGGGTCACAAGCTGAATCCGGGGGCCGGCGTGGCGTGTCTCAAGCGTGCCCTCGATGGCGCGCACGGCCATTTCGATGGCGAGTTTGCCCTGCATGATCGGGAAATCGGTGGGCGCGGCGAGAATGCGGCCCCGGCGGATGCCGCGAAAGACCGCGTGGCTCATGTAATCCGAGACGATGTTGATCCGGCCTTCGAGTCCGCGCGCGCGCAGGATCGACACGGCAACTTCGGCGGTGGGGGCGCTGCCGACGATGTAGTCGATCTCGATCCCGCTATCGAGCGTTTCCTCGACCAGCGTCACCTGAATTTCGCGGCCCGTGTCGCCGAATTTGGTCAGCACGATTTCTGCCGCGCTGTTGGCGATGGCGTCGCGAAAGCCTGCCTCGACAAAGCCGACCCAACCGGCGCCCTCGGGGCCGGGAAACCATGCGAGCCGCACCGGGGCGCTGCCCTTTGGGTGGCGGTCTGCGATGAAGCGGCCGGTGATGGCGCCCATGTCATACCACGACACCGCCGCCTTGGCCGCGATGCCGGGGTCGGCGATGTCATTGACGGCGGCGATGACCGGCACCTCTTGCGAGAGCGCCTGAACCGTGGGGGTCAGCCCCTCGAAGGATACGGTGCCCACCACGAGGGCGTCGGCACCTTGTGCCACGCAATCGCTGATCTGTTCGATCTGGCGGTCGAGATTGGGATAACCGCCCGCCTCGACCAGACGAAAGCCCACGCCGAGGCGCTGCGCCTCTTCGACCATGCCGTAATTGACCGAGAGCCAATAGGCGTCCTTGAGATGGGGATAGGAGACGCAAATCGTCCAAGGCGAGGCGGCACGGTCGAGCGGTTGATAGGTGAGCGGGCGGGCCGGGCTGGTATAGTCGAAAGGCACGGTATGGGTTTGCAGCGCCCATGGATCTGCGGCGAGGGGCAGGGGGGCCAGAAGCGCCAGCATACAGGCGATTATTCTTTGCATGAAACGCTCACTCCTCTGCGGAAATTACTATAGACTGTCGCGGATGGACTGCAACATGGGCGGAGCGGGAAGGGCCGGATGAAGAGCAGAACCGGATTGGGCGCGCGTCTGTTGGCGGCGTTTCTCGTGATTGCCGGGCTGCCTGCGCTGGCGGGATTTTTCGGCTGGTTCGAGCTGCGCGATGTGACGCAGGCGCAACAGCAGCTTTATGACCGGTCGATTCCGGTTTTGTCGGATATGCGGCGCTTTACCGAGGAAAGTTCGGCGATCATCACGGTGGCGCCGGAACTGGCGGCGGTGGATGACGAGGCGGCGCGGCGTGACCGGGCCGCCTATCTGGGCGCGCGGGTGGCGGCGCTGTCGGATCATCTGAGCCGGTTTCAGGCGGAGCATGGTGGCGGTAGCGGCGGCGAGTTGACCCGTGCCGTGGTGGCGATGGAGGCGGGGATTGCCGAGCTTGACCGGCTGGTCAAGCAGCGGCTGTCGCTGGTGCAGGCGCGGCGCGAGGGGCTGGACCGCGCGCTTGGGGCGACGCAGGCCTTGCTCAATATGGCCGATACATTGGTGGCCAATGCCGAGATGAGCACGGCGGCGGTGATCTCGAACCTCTATGACGACGAACCGGGGCAGGCGCAGCATCTGGCGACGCTGGACAAGCTGATCGAGGTCGATCTCTTTGAGTTGGGGTTGATGTTCGAGTTGCGGTCGCGAACGGCGGAAATCGGGCTCTTGTTCAACCGGATCGCCGGGCTGAGCGATGTGGGCGATCTGGTCCCCATCCGGGAGACGCTGGTGGAGCGGACCGAGATTGTCGCGCGGCGGGTGGCGGCGATCCGCGATCCGGGGCGGGCGGCGCAGGCGCAGACCCTGCTGGCCACGATCCTGACGCTCAGTGATCCGGCGGGGCCGGGGGGGCTGTTGGGATTGACCGAGGGCATTCTGGGGCTCGATGGCCGGATCGAGAGCGCGCAGGCGGCGCTGCGGGTGTCGGCGGACGGGTTGCATGTGGCGGTGACGGACCTGGCGAGCCGGGTGCAGGCGGAGGCGCAGCGCGCCGGAGCGGCCTCGCTCGAGGTGATCCGGGCGACGCGGTGGCGCAGTGCGGGCGCGGCGGGTGTCGCGCTCTTGCTGTCGCTGGCGGTGCTGTGGTTTTACGTGCGCGGCAATATCTCGCGGCGGTTGGACAATCTGTCGGATATGATGACGCGGCTGGCGGCGGGGCAGCTTGATATGCGCGTGGCGCCGCGCGGCAGCGACGAGATTGCGGGCATGGAGCGCGCCGTCGAGGTGTTTCGTCAGCAGGCCATCGCCAACCGCAGTCTGGAGGAGGCGCGGCGGCGCAACGAGGAAGAACTGGCGCGGCATCGCAATGCCCTGCAGGAGTTGGTGGCGGAAAAGACCGAAGCCCTGCGCGGCGAGGTCGAGGCGCATGCGGTGGCGCGGCAAAAGGCGGAGGCGGCGGATCGGGCGAAATCGGAATTCCTGGCCATGATGAGCCACGAAATACGCACGCCGATGAACGGGGTTCTGGGGATGCTGCGCAGCCTGTCGGCAGAGGGGTTGGCGGAGGCGCAGTTGGAGCAATTGCGCGCGGCGCGCGCCTCGGGCGAGAGCCTGCTTACGATCCTCAACGACATCCTGAGCTATTCCAAGACCGAATTGAGCGGCGCGCATCTGGAGCGGGTTGTGTTTTCGGTGGCGGAGGTGATGCAGGTGATTGTGACCCTGCTGGAGCCGGGCGCGCGGGAGAAGGGGATCGTGCTCTGCCTCGATCTGCCCGAGGATGCGCCTGCGGCGGTGATGGGCGACATGGCCAAGCTGCGGCAGATCCTGTTCAACCTTGTCTCGAACGCGGTCAAGTTCACCGAAGAGGGCGAGGTGGTGTTGCGGCTGCGGGTGCGGTCCGCAGGGGCGGGGCGTGTCACGCTGATCCTTGAGGTGAGCGATACCGGCAAGGGGATTTCGGCGCAGGCACGGCAGCGCATTTTCGAGGCCTTCGAGCAGGAGGACGGGCTGACGGCGCGGCGCTATGGCGGCACCGGGCTTGGCCTTGCGATCTGTCGCAAGTTCGCGGAGGTGATGGGTGGCGCGCTGAGTGTCGAGAGCACGCCGCATGTGGGGTCGGTGTTTACCTTCATGGCGGATTTCGATCTGGCCGATCCGGCGCTCTTGGCCGAGAGCGTGCCGGAATGGGTGCCGGAGCGGGGGGGACGCAGTCTGCATGCGCTGATTGTCGAGGATCACAGCGTCAACCAGATGGTCGCGCGCAGTTATCTGGAACGGATGGGGCATACGGCGGTCTGTGTGGGCAGCGCCGAGGAGGCGCTGGACCTGCTGACACGCGAGCGGTTCGATCTGGTGCTGATGGATGTGAACCTGCCGGGCCTGTCAGGGACCGAGGCCACGCGGCGGCTGCGAGCGCGGCCCGAGGGGCGGGATCTGCCGGTGATCGGCATTTCCGCGCATGTGCAGGAGGAAGAGGTGGCGGAGCAACTGGATGCGGGCATGGATTGTTTCGTGGCCAAGCCGGTATCGCCTGAGCGCCTGTCGGCGGCGATTTCGCAGGTGACGGGCGGGCAGCGGCGCGGCGTGTTCCTGTCGCCGCGGTCGGCCGCGCGGGTCACGGGGCGCGCGCGCGATGTGCTGGGCGGGATGCTGGCCGATCTGGGGCCGGAGCAGACGGTGGCGGCGATCCGGCTTTATCTTGATGGGCTGGCAGAAGAGGCGCAGGGGCTGGCGGCGGCGGTTGCGGCAGAGGATGCCGCGCGCGTGGCCAAGGTGGCGCACCGGATGAAGGGCGCGGCGGGCAATTTCAGCCTGCCGGGCCTGAGTGCGGTGTTGCGCGCGGTGGAAGAGGCGGCGCGTGCTGGCGACGTGGGGGCGATGCGGGTGGGCATAGCCGATCTGCCGGGCGAGATTGCGGCGGCGCGGGCCACGCTGTTGCGGGCTGTGGAGGGGCTGACGTCTCAGTCCAAGGTGGCGGTGAACACGTAGCCTTCGCCATGGGCGGTGGTGATGAGGCGCGGCGCGCCGGGGTCTTCTTCGAGCTTGGTGCGCAGGCGACGGATGATCACATCGACCGTGCGGGCATCGGGATGCTCTTGGCGGTGGGTGATCACGGTCATCAAACGCTCGCGGCTGAGCACCGCGCCGGGATGGCGCAAGAGTTCGGCCAGCACCTCGTATTCGGCGCGGGTGAGGCGGATGGGCTGGCCATCGGGGCCGGTCAACTGGCGCGTGGCAAAGGCAAAGGTGAAACCGTGAAAGCGCAGGGTCTGGCGCGAGAGGCGGCGCTGCACCTCGGTCCGGCGCAGGAGGTTCTTGATCCGCGCCAGCAATTCGCGGCGATTGAAGGGTTTGCAGACGTAATCATCTGCCCCCAGTTCCAGCCCGACGATGCGGTCCACATCGTCACTGAGGCTGGTGGTGAGAATGATGCCGATATCCGAGCGCGCGCGCTGTTCGCGGGTGATCTGAAGCCCGTCCTTGCCATCGAGCGTGATGTCCACGAGCAAGAGATCGGCGCGGTCGCTGTCGAGCATCGCTTCGGCGCGTTCGGCGCTGTCGAAGGCGGTGACGGTATAGCCATGGGACGTCAGATACTCCGCCAGCGTGGTGCGGGTGACGGGCTCATCCTCGATGATGACGATATGGGCGGGTCTGGCCACCGTGGCACTCTCTGCGTGGTTTCCTCCTGTTAATATTTTTTCACAATTAAGTCCAGTTCGTTCATGCCGCCCCTCTGACGTGTTCATATCCGATCCGTAAGCTTCTCTCACCAAAGCCCGGGAAACGGGCGGGAACATGTAACACAGGGAGTTTTCTAGAATGACACGACGTTTGCGACTGATCGGTGGGGCCGCCGTGCTGGCTATGGCCGCGACCGGAGCCTTGGCGGATTCCGAAGATCCGATCGTTATCCCCATTCACAACTGGTCGAGCCAGATCGTGATGAGCCATGTGGTTGGCCAGATTTTCGAATCCATGGGCAACAATGTGGAATATGTCTCGACCGACAGCCAGTCGGTTTACGAGTCGGTGCGTCTGGGCGATGTGGCGCTGGAGCTTGAGGTCTGGGAAGGCGCATTTGGCGCGTCGTTCCGCGCCGCGCTGGAAAAGGGCGGCTTGCATGATGCGGGCGATCACAACGCGGTCACGCGCGAGGATTGGTGGTATCCGATGTGGACCAAGGAGGCCTGCCCCGGTCTGCCCGACTGGCAGGCGCTGAATGACTGTGCCGCAGCCTTTGCAACGCCCGAGACCGGCGATGCGGGGCGGTTCCTCGGGGGGCCGGTGGACTGGCTCAAGCATGACCAGGAGCGGGTTGACGGGCTGGGCATGAATTTCAAAGTGGTCAACGCCGGTTCTGCCGCAGCCCTCTGGGCGGAAATAGGCGCCGCTGAAAAGACCAAGAAGCCCATCGTTCTGTTCAACTGGACGCCGAATTTCGCCGAAGCCGTCTGGCCGGGCGAATTCGTCGAGTTCCCCGAGTGGGTGGACGGTTGCGACAAGGACCCGGCGGTCGGGCCGAACCCGGACAAGACCTATGATTGCGGCAATCCCGCGAATGGCTATCTGAAAAAGGCCGCTTGGGACGGGATGAAGGACAAATGGCCGGACGCCTATGAGATGCTGACCAAGATCAGCTTTACCAATCCGCAGATCGCGGAAATGGCCAAGCTGGTGGACATCGACGAGATGGAGCCGGAAGAAGCGGCCGCGCACTGGCTGGAAGAGAACGGCGATGTCTGGAAGGTCTGGATCAACTGATCGAGGCTTGAAATCTGCCCCGCCCGTGGTGCGCCACGGGTGGGGTTTTCCATAACAAACAAGGGGGTGTCGCGTGCCGGTGTCTGAACCCGTGATCTCATGCCGCAATGTCTGGAAACTGTTTGGGCCGTCGCCCGAGGCGTATCTGAGGGGGCTGACGGGCGATCCGGGGTTCGAGGTGATCCGCCAAGCGGGCTATATCTCGGCGGTGCGCGATGTGTCGCTCGATATTGCGCGCGGCGAGATGCTGGTGATCATGGGCCTGTCCGGTTCGGGCAA
>SWCD01023660.1_pt6 | contig 22749 bp, 25 predicted proteins | sample 4693011 | NCBI WGS metagenome assembly SWCD01 (sample SAMN10267278, study PRJNA491770) | bioreactor metagenome | isolation source: DHS bioreactor inoculated with marine | place: Japan: Omine Ridge, Nankai Trough | reverse complement strand
GGGGGGAACCAAGAACTGGAGCGTGATCGCAAACTCCCGATTCCCAAAAACTTGGTTCGTCGTTGCATATTCAAATTCAAGATTCTTTGTCTTCTGGATCCCCAACAAAATTTCTTCATTTGGTTTTTTTCCACGACTTGTATATTCCAAGATGCGTGAAACACTAGTTTTGCCAACAGCCCCATTTCCTACTGGCATGATGAAACCGGTAAGTCGAACTATTTTAGGATTTGTCATACGAGTCTCGAGGGCCTCTTTGCGCGATATTCTAGTTGGTGGTCATGGCTAACGGGAATCTCTCTAAACCCATTCCCACAAAAGTGCCGAACATATAAACGATAACTTGTAATGCCCATCCCTTTATCTACGACCACGCCTCGTTCGATTTGAGGATGTGCACGGACCACATTTGGAATTGAATAATGCACTGCCATATTACAAGTATCACATTTAACTGCGTAATTTTTCTTCACCAAGGATCTTACTTTTCTTATTGGCATCCCGATATGTTGGGAAAACTTATTCAAGGCTTCCGTATCGCTGATCCCTGATCCAAATACATTTTTCATCAAATTAAGATTCACAACAGACAATGTAACGACGAAGATCGACCCGAAAAAGAAGATCACCGTAGTAAGATTTTCTAAAGATAACCCTGAGACCAGGTTGATCCCCAAAAACCTTAGAGCGGTATACATATATCCAAATAAGAAAAATGCGATCAATGTGGTAAGAATGATCCAAGGGCGGCCTAAATTATAATTCCTCAGGATTCTAATTATTCTAAAAGCAACGAAAAGGCCTCCCACCAAAATTAAGGCACTTATAACTACGATAAAGGCATTTATGATTAACAATTAAAGTCTCCTAAGATTAAAATATTCTATATCTATTCAGAACTGTAGTCAATAGATTAAGAGGTTACATTCAAGAAAGGTATAAAAAGATTAGAAATGGGGATCTGCATTTATACATAACTACCTTTCTAGCACCGACTCCACGATTTTTTTTACAAAACACTCAATTTTATTGTCCAAATATTCAATAACCAACCGATTAAATAAAATCTACTGAAGCCTTATTTTCCTCACTCCAGTAGATTTTTATACAAATGGACTCTCAAATACGCAAAATCTAGCGCTTACATCGCATTGAAAGTTTCATACACATATACATCCCCACCATCTTTCAATCCAGGACATCCCTGAGCCATCGTTGTTGCGCTCTCCAAAGAATCAGCTTCCAAGATCGAATATCCTGTCAAACCTGGGGTGAATCCCTCATCACTCACACCCCCATTGCTTGCAATTTTTTTGTTCTCAGGTCCGATTGGATTTCCCGGGTCAACCGCCGATGCGCCTAGTCCACCTAACCAATTCTCCCAGGCTTTCATAACTTTCGCTTGTGCCTCTTCCCCCTCTGGCATATGCCCACCTGTATATATTAATAAGAATTTTGACATTACAATGCTCCTTTTTGGTGATTGGTAAACTGTCAACTATTAAAACGATTATACATTAAGCACTTTCGTCCGAATCTTAGTTTCACTCATTAAGGTGCGGTGAACAGGACATTTTTCAGAAATATTTTTTAATCGCTCGATCATTTCTTCATCCAATTCTCCTAAAAATTTGATTTCCGTATCGATAATATCCACCTTCGCATTCGGGTCTGATTCGCAATCTTCGCAATCTTTTGCATGAATTTTTTGAGTACTCATCTTTAACTCGATCCCGGTAAGATCCCACCCTTTCCGTCTCGCATACATTTGCACCGTAATGATCTTACACGCTGCCAAAGAGCTTAACAACAGATCATATGGATTTGGGCCTGTATCATCACCGCCGACAGCAATCGGTTCATCCGCAAAAATTTTATGATTCGGTGTGTGGATCTCAACCTGAAAATTTTCCTTGCTTACAGCTGTAATAGCCATCCTGATCTCCTTTTTATCGATCCATTGTAAAAATCAGACGAATTAACTTACAAAAATTTTACCTAGAGCCACTTATAATAAAAAGCAGCTTTGGAAAAAAATCTCCAAAACTGCAATAAGTATATAAATTAGGTAAATTATTTATTCGAATTCTTGCTTAGGTAAAATGATCGGTACCCGATAATCAGGATGGGAGATAACCTTTATCTCGGTCTGGTAAGCCTCACTAATAATTTCTGTCGTTAAAACTTCTTCTGATTTCCCCAATGCCTTTACCTTTCCATCTACCAATAGCACCACCCTGTCCGAGTAGATCGAGACCAAATTAAGATCATGGATTGCCATCAACACCGCCATATTATTTTCTTTTGCCAATTTCGCCACCAAAGATAAAATCGCCGATCGATGTTTTAGGTCCAGATGATTGGTCGGTTCATCCAATAGCAGTAAAGGCGTGTCTTGTGCAAGTGCCCGCGCCAACAACACTCGCTGCTGCTCCCCTCCAGATAATTCAGAGATCCTTCTATCTGCCAAATTTACAGTATCAGTTTTTTCAAGGCTTGCCCACACAATTTCTTCGTCTTTTTTCCCCGGTTTACCCAACCAATTCATATGCGCGGTCCGCCCCATCATCACAGTTTGCTCCACCGTGAAAGCCCCACCCAATGCACGAGATTGTGGCACAACTGCCAAAATTCTTGCTCGGTCGATCGGCGCAAGTTTGACGAGGTCAACGCCCTCATAAGTGATCGACCCTTTAATGCAGTCCAATATCCCGCTTATCCCCCGTATGAGCGTTGTTTTTCCAGCCCCATTCGGGCCGATTAACGCCAACACCTCTCCCGGTGAAACCGAAAAGGAGATATCTTCAACGGCAACTTTTTTGCCATACCCCATGGAAAGTGAATTTATCGATAACATAATTACCAGAACACTTCAGATTTAGCTCGTCGGAGGATCCACATAAAGAACGGGGCTCCCGCTAGAGCGGTCACGATCCCAACCGGTAGGGCCTGTGGTGCCAACACCCATCGCGCGATCAGATCAGCGATCAACAGCGCGCTTCCCCCCGCTAGAATCGATAAGGGGATTAATTTGCGATAATCAGGACCCCAAACCATTCGAATAATATGCGGCACGATCAGTCCAATAAACCCGATCACGCCAGAAAACGCGACTGCCACCGCTGTCGTCAAAGAAGCCACAACAATAATGAAAGCCTTCGCCTTTTCGACAGATAAGCCCAGTTGTTTGGCTTGATCTTCACCAAATTGCAGCAGGTTCAAAGCATGCCCTGAGAATGAAAGGATTCCCAACCCCACCACCACATAAGGCAGGGCCGCCAATACCGGGTTCCATCCTGCCATCGGTGACCCACCCAACAAAAATGAAATTGCCCGCAAGATCTGCTCATTCGATCTCAGCATCAAGAAGGAAGTCAAAGCCGAGGTAAAAGCCCCCACCGCAACACCCGCCAAGATCAAAGTCGTCAATGGCACCATCTTCCCCACTTTAGCAAGGTTATAGACCACCACGACCGTGATCACTGCGCCAAGAAAGGCTGCGATCGGAATATAATAATATCCAGCCAGGTCTTTTGGCCATTGGATCGATAAGGCTGCAACTGCCCCCAAACCTGCACCAGAAGCCACCCCGATCAAATAAGGATCAGCCAACGGGTTTCTAAACAAACCCTGATAAGCCGCCCCGCTCGCTGCCAATGCAGAGCCAGTGATCAACATTAAGGCCGCATGCGGCAGCCGAATGCTCATAATGATTGTTTCAAAATGAGCGGGCCAATCCGCCAATATATTCCCCGAAAAGAACTCATTGGCAAAGATTTTCAATAAAGTCCCCGGAGGGATGAACACTGCCCCCACTGCCACATTTAGCACGATCGCTAAAAGCAGCAGGGACATGTTCACCCAAAAAGGAGAAAGTGTTTTTTTAACTTTTGTCATTACCTATGCCTGAGAGCATTTTTTGACGGTTAATAGTTCACTCCTTTATTCAAACAATTCCGGATGTATAAGTTTAGCCAATTCTTCTAAACCTTCGATCAATCGTGGGCCAGGTCGGCTTGCTAGATCATCATTGAAAGGATAGATCGCGCCATTTGCAATTGCTGATAAAGATTCCCAACCAGGTCTTCCAGCCACATCTTCCGGAGTCACGCCCCAAATCGCATCCCCCAAAACGATTAATGCCGGATCCTGTGCAATGATCTCTTCAGCGCTTACCTGCACCCATGCACCTTCAAAGCTTGCGCCCATATTCACGCCCTTAGCCATGGTGATGAGGGTATCCATAAATGTACCTGCACCAGCGGTCCAAGGAGCATTTGGATCAGTGCTATCCAATTCATAAAATACCAATGGGGTATCTTCTGCGTTAGCGAGCGCATCCAAAACTATAGCCACACGAGCTTGGAGGGCATCAATTGCCGCTTCAGCTTCTTCCGCATGACCTGTCAGTTGAGCCACGATCCGCAAATTTTCATACAAACCATCGAAATCAGTAGGATTGGTCAAATAATAAACGGTCAATCCCAATTCTTCCAAAGAAACCACTTGTTCTGGGGTGGACAAAGAAGAAACTAAAACCAGATCAGGTTCTAAGGACAAGATAACTTCCGTATTAAGATCTCCAAAAGAACCGCCCACGCTAGGTAGATCAAGCACTACTGCAGGATAATTCGCGAAATCTTCTCGTCCAACAACCTGGTCACCAGCACCAACCTCAAATAATAGTTCGATATTTGAAGGGGCCAATGCGATTATTCGTTGCGCTGGGCCATCTAATACGACCTGCCGATCCAGTCCATCAGTGAGGTCAATCACACTAGATTCGACCACAACTTCTTCGGTTGGCTCTTCTACAACTTCTTCCACCTCGTTCATTTCTACAACTTCATTCGGGACATTTTCAATAACGACTTCATCCACGTTATTTTGATTACCACTACATGCCACAAAACCAAAACTAAGTAAAACGATCAAGATTATAGAATAGATGGGTTTTAGGTTCTTCATAATAATACTCTCCAATAAAATAAAAAAAGACCTGCTACGCTTGTTCAGGTCTTGGAAATCCCGAAGATTTTTGATCTTCTTGGTTCCAGAGTCCTTCTTGCGAGGGGATGGGAACGTTGTCAAGGCGGTCGTCCTGGCTTTCCACTTGCATGGATTACAGTTGCGCGACAGCGTCGGACTTCCGGTAAAACCGGGCACCGACTTCGCCATTATGCCTGCCCCTCCGAGGGTTTAGGCACCTTAACAATGACAATATTATGTTTTAAATGTACTTTTCTTCCTTAATTACAGTATACCAAATTGTGATTATTATTACAATTCAGAAAATTCCTCATAAATGTCAGGAAATCTCTTACAAGCTAATTCACATCTACCAGTAAAATATCCACGGCTTTACGAGGGCAGACTTCCTGACAATTAAAGCATTTTGAACAATCACTCATGTCGCCCCCATCAGAAAGATTGATATTCTCAGGGCAGACCATTTCGCAAGCCTTACAAGGAACGCATTTATCATTCGCCTTTACTTGTAAAAACGGGTTAAATCGACTAAAGAATTTGATCAAAGTACCCAGTGGGCATAGATCATTACACCAAGAAACCGTGCTCAATTTCTCTACCCCCACCAACACCCCCATCCACCCCACCGCAGGCAATATGCTCCCACCAGTGCCCGCCGCAATCGCTCCTCGGCAAACCACACCCACTGGACATATCGGGCAAAATACTGGTGTATGGCAAACATAAGATAAACCAACAACTCCCCCAAACACCGCACCCTGCAATAGCTTGCTTTGTTTTGACGTCAATTTCTTTGATTTAGGGCTGTTTCCCAGCACAAATCTAGCCGGGCATACCCAAGAACAAAATGCCCTTCCGAAAATAGTGATTAATATGATGCCGATCAACCCACCTATAAAAAATGTCGGTAGCACTTTTCCTGCCGCCGAGATCACCTGGACAACCCCTAAAGGGCAATTAATTGAAAAGGAACCTATTTGCACTGAGCATGTTGTGCCGCCCAGCCAATTGCTCGCGATCAGATAGAAAACCAATAAGGTCACCCCCAATCTTATTCGGGGCCATTTTTTATTTTTTCTTTTCTTTCCATTATTATTTTTTTTGGCTTTGATGTTATTTGTCATGGGGTTTACCATTTTTTAGACACCAACCTAACGGCTTTTCCCCGAGAACGTGGTTCATTCATCTTTGCAGACTGTGGGCATACACTCACACAAGCCCCACAACCATTACATATCTCATTATCCACATACGGACGCAATTCATCATCGATCCAAATTGCCTCTCGAATATCTATACACTTTTCATAACATAATCTACAACCCGGCCAATTCCAAGCAATACAGCGCTCCTGGTCGATCACTGCCAAACCTAGAATTTCAGTCTCTGGATCATAAGGCTTCAATGCCTCCGTCGGACAAGCATCTATGCAAAGGTCACAAAAATCACAATATCCTTTTATGCCAATGATGATTGGCTGCCCGCTCACATCCATTTCAATTGCACTTTGATCACACGCCTGTGCACAAAGTCCGCAGCTTGAACATAATGAGCCAAATAAGATCTTGCTTTCTGCGCCCGGTGGATATACCCCCCCTCTGCTATCCTTTTTCCCATAAAGATATCCAACAATGCCCACCCCCACGGCAGAAAAGGATAACCTTAAAAATTCTTGACGATTAATTTTCCGTTCTTTTGAATTCATTGTTTGCTTCAATGTTTTAGTTGGCGGAGAAAACTCTATCCGTCAACGATGATCTTTCCACGAACTTTGGAATGTAATGGGCTACAAACTATCGTACAAACAAAACTAAACTCCCCTGCTTCTTCGGGCGTAAATTCCACATAAGTCCATTTTCCAGGGTGGATCGCCTCACTGTAGATACCAAAATCTGGCAAGTTAAACATATGAGTCGTATCATCGCTTGTCAACCTAAAGCAAGTCTTCTCATTATTTGGAATATGCACTACATTTGGGGTAGGATTCCCATGTTCATAGGTGCGATAATGGATCGTGATACATTCTCTATTTGCCTCAAGTGAATTTTCATAAATAAAAATTCCGGCCGTTGTGCCAATTATTGCCAACAGCAATAAAATATTTGCAAAAGTTTCTGTAAATTTCATTTTGTTCTCCTAATCGTCAACCTGCACAACACCACTATTTTCAAAATCGCCTCTAAATCTTGGCCAAGCTGAATCAAATAATCCTGCATGATCTAACTCGATCGCATATATAAAATTATCATCCGATCCAATATACAAAACTCCCTCTTCCGAAATCTGGGGGGAAGAAGAAATATACTTATCTGTTTTATATTTCCAGAGCAATTCTCCATCCACAGAAAAAGCATAAACGCTCTGGTTATAAGCACCCACATAAACCGTGCCATCTCCCCCGATCGCCGGAGATGAGATCACCCAATCACGGGTATCAAACTCCCATGCCGATTCTCCTTCAGGAGTGATCGCATAGAAATAATTATCCATGGACCCCACATATATCTGCTCATCCATACCAATTGCTGGCGAAGAATATACCTCAGCCCCCGTCTCAAATCGCCATTTCTCACTGCCATCTGGGTTTACTGCATAAAGATGATAATCACTCGATCCAATATAGACCGTTCCATCCGCACCGATTGCCGGTGAAGAATAAACCGCCCCATTCGCATCAAACCGCCATAAGATTTCGCCCGTTGGCGATACCGCATATAACCCCTGATCTTCCGAGCCGACATAAATCGTCCCATCCGCACCAATTGAGGGGCAAGAAACCACGATCCCGGCTAGATCGATCTTCCATTTCAGACTTCCATCCGTTTCTAAAGCATATAAAAACTTATCATCTGATCCAAAATAGATCGTGCCATCATCTCCCAATGCTGGTGAGGTCTGGATTTTCCTATCTGCCTTAAATTGCCAGATCACCTCTCCATCCATCGTCAACGCATAGAGGTTGCCACTAAAATCTGGCACATATATGATCTCGTCATTCGCAATCACCACCGAACCATGCACCCAATTCTCTGCCTCAAATTCCCAGGCCAGATCTCCATCAGGCTCGATCGCATAAAGCTTATTATCATGCGATCCCACATATATCGTGCCGTCCTTCCCAATTGCAGGAGAAGCAAACACAGCATTATCCGTCTCAAAACGCCAAAGTCTACGCCCCTGATCTCCACAACTTGTCAGAAGCATTACCCCAATCAGTATTAAAAGGAGGATTCTATTCTTATTTCTCAAGAACAACCTCCTTGCTTCCCTTAATCTTTTTCTCAGAAATAAGCCCATTCTCCATCACCAAATGCCGGTTCCCAAATCTTGCCAATTCTGGGTTATGGGTCACCAACAAGATCGTTGTCCCTTTGGTTTCATTGATCTCTTTAATCAGTGTCATCATTTCCAATTCAGTATCAACATCCAAATTTCCGGTCGGCTCATCTGCCAAGATCAATTCTGGATGATTTGCCAACGCCCTTGCCAAAGAAACTCGTGTTTGTTGACCACCTGATAACTGGGAGGAATATCGACCATATTGCTTCTCTAAACCTACCCAATCCAATAGTGCCTTCGCACGCTCATTTTTTACCGGCTTGTCTGTGAATACCCCCGGCAGCCTCACATTATCTAAAGCCGATAAGGTCGGAATCAAACTAGAAAATTGAAACACAAATCCGATCTTTTTAGCTCGAACCTCCGAGACCTTTTTATCCTCGACCTTTTCTAAATTCACACCAAATACTTCACAATTCCCTTCAGAAGAATTGGTCAGTCCGCCGATCAAACTCAACAAAGTTGTTTTTCCTGAGCCAGATCGTCCGGTGATAACAACAAAATCTCCCGCTTGAATTTCAAGGGATACATTTTTAATCGCAAATACCCGCTCATCCCCCTGAGGATAGGATTTGCTCACATTTTTTAGATTGATTATATTTTTTTCACTCATTAAAGATACGATCCAATAAAAGACTATTCGCCTTGGCGAACGGCCTCATAGGGTTCCATTCGACTGCTCGAGATTGCTGGCTGCAACGATGCCATAATGCCGGTGATCAAAGACAAGAGTAATATCCCCACCGTGAGGATGATGATCTCAACCGGGTTAGGGGAAAGAAATGGGATCCCTAATCTTTTGATGATCAACCTTGAAAAACTGATCAACACGATCCCAGACGTCGCGATCCCGATCAACCCACCCAATCCGGTGAGCAAAGAAGCTTCGCTAAGCACCAATCGGAATATAAATTTTTCGGTCGCGCCCATCGCCCTCAACAATCCCAATTCTCGTTTACGTTCATTCACGATCAAAGAAAAGATCAGCCCGATCATAAACAAAGACATCACCCAGATCACCACCGTGATACCTAAGATCGTCCCCGTCACCCCTTTGATCTGATCGCCCACTGCCTGGTTCAATTGCGATGCCGTAAACACCTGCACATTCTTCACTTTCGATTCAATTTGCTCTGCAACATCCAAAATATCCACGTCTTCTTGGACACCGATCATCACCGAGGATATTTCAGTTGGAGAGATCTCCAATGTTTTTTCAGCCAATGTAGCCGAATCCTCGATCATCACTCGCAAACCTTCCATCGGGACATAGATCGTGCGATCAATGCCCATCCCTGTTTTCTCTAGCACACCAACGATATTAAATATCGTTCCAAAAAATGTAACCGAATCACCTTGGCGCAGCAAGATTCGATCTCCTGCGATCACATCAAAATCACCAAATACCTGATTTTTGATATTTGTAGCCAACCACGGAGAAATCGTAAAATCTGTCTCTGGGTTATACCCAACCAAGAAAAACTCTCCGATACAGCAAGATGCGTTTGTCAAGGTTTGCACAAAGATCTGTTCGGACATTTTTTCAATACCCGGGAGATCCATGATCTGCGTCACCACATCAGCATCCATCACAAACGATGTCGCTTCCCCAGTGATAAATGCTTCTTGTGCAGATATTTCATGACCTTCCGGCACAACAATAATGTCTGCACCTAGTCTCGCTTGCCCAACTTGTAAACTATTTTGTACACCCCTGAGCAAGATCGTCGCAAAAAATAGGGAACCTGAAGCAACCGCAACACATAACGCGATTACCACCGCCCGATAGGGTTTACGTCGAATATTCTGTGAAACTAGGTGAGAGATACCAATTTTTTCCACGTTGTTCACCTAACTTTCTTATTCTTGGGTACTATTATTCTCGGGTTTAATACCGATCAATCCAAATAAAAGGGTGATGCCACCGAATAGGATCAAAGCGGGCTTCGTCCCTAAATTACAGGCCATATCTGGGCTCATACAAGTAGGCAGGAAATAGATTGGAGTTAAAATTACGATCAGTCCCAATACTAAGACCACAAGACTTAATTTACGATAAGTCTCCTTTTCCACAGAAAAGGCTAATAAAAGACCAACTATAGTAACCAAGCTACCCAATAGGATCTCAGCCTGAGCAGTCCAATGACATCGCATCGGAACCGTCTTTCCGGACACCAATTCAAGCAGTCCCTCGCAAACTGGCAATAGCCAGGGGGTCGCCACAATTAACAGACCCACCAATGCAACACCCCACCCCAACTTTTTCGTTTCATCTAATTTTTTTAACATGTTTTTCCTCTAAAGGACCAACCAGAAGAATAATCCGGTGATCATAATAATATATCCAAATACTGGTGCTAAACTCTTCAAAAGCAGCTTTTTATCTGAGATATGGTGAATACCAATTCGATAAACAACATAGATCGACACTACCATCCCGGTCAACATGATCGGAATTTGGAAATATGGGACCAAATGAGGCACATACATCACCCATTCATAACTTGCCGTCCCAAACAAATCCCATCCCCAACCCATCGGGTCTGATAACAACGGGATCGCATAAGAAATATCTACCAAAGCAAAAGCGACGGTAAATGCGATCCACCCAGTTAAACCAAGGGGGATGATCGTATACCCATATTCAGTAAACAATTTCTGCGCGGAGGGTAATCCCATGTCCATCAAATGTACATTGCTTTTAGTTTTCGGGAATTTTGGACCTTTGACACCTTTTTTAAACAGGGCCAAGAATTTTTGCCATAAGATCGGCACAAAATTGAAAGCCTCTTTCACTGGGGTCATTTTGCCCTCTGCCCAACCCTTGCCCACCCATACTGCCACATAGAACAAGCCCGGCAGAAGCACCAGATTCGTTAAAATAAATAGTACAGTATAAACCAAATACAACGGCACCGTAGTAATATTCGCCATGTCCTTCAATACACCCCACGGTCCTAAAAAGACTGCAATATAGATCAACGCACAAGCCAACATGATGAAGCCGTTATAAACCTCGTCCACACCCCTTCCGCTGTAGACAAACAAGTCTCGTCCGAATGGGCGGATATTCAAACCAATATTATCTTCAGTGCAGGTCTTAAAACATTCTGTACACATCCCACAATAGGAATTTCTTTCTAACCCACCCGGATAATTCATCCAAGGACAACCATAACCATCCTCGGTACCCGAGATACAGGTTTTATCCGTATGAGCGGCACATACTTCTGGATCGATCGCTCGAATCTCAACTGGAGCAACCATCGAAAACATGCCCGTAAAACCACTTACCGGGCAAATATAGCGGCAAAACACTCTTCGCCCATATTTTACGGAAGTAATCGCAGCACCTATAATGAAGAGACTAAGCACTATACCCGTAGCAATTGGTCGTGTAAGGATCAATCCACTAAATAAACAGACGGACAAAAAGCCAATATTTTGGGTCCACAAATTCCGCAAACTCTTCGGCCAACCTTTTCGCGCCTTCGAAAGCGGTGCTTCTTTTCCCTTTTTGATCAAGCTACGGTGATCTAACCAATCACCAGGCAAAGGAAGTGGGCACATCGCACAAAATAGTCGCCCACCGATTGGAATAAAGAAGAATTTGAGGGCAGCCCACCAAACGATCCACACAAAAATGATCGCAAAATTGGCATTACCCACCGGCGATCCAAAAAAGGCCGCCACCAAAATAACCACAAAAAAGAATGCGTTCGGCAGCATTAAAGCAAACTGGAACCAACGTTGTTTAAGTAGGGTTCTTACCCATTTAAATTTCGTCAGCTCAAAAGTCCAACCTGGGATCGGGTCTTTTTCTTTATTATCCCCATATTTCTGTACCCCGATGATCGCCATACCAGCAACTGCCAAGGTCAAACTCCACGCAATTGTAAGTTTGTTATAGGGTTCAACCACCAATTCACCCACCATGAAAGCATGGAAAGGACCGCAAACCACTGTACATCTAAAATGGAACTTCCCCCCCTCATCCGCTACAAACGTCACCGATGCCGGTTCTTCTTGTCTCGGGTGAGCTTCCAGCTCCACGCCATATTTCTCCAACACAAGCCCATGCGACACATCATCAGCAATAAGGGTTAATTTAATCGTCTCCCCTTTCTGAACCGTGATCAACCTGGGTGTATATTCAAAAGCACGAGCATGAATAACGATCTCTCTAACGCCATCACTTCCAGCTTTTCCAGTTCTAGGAAACGCCAATAGAAAGATGGTGAGTACCCCTAAAGATATTAATACTGCTAGGACTCCTCGAAGTTTTTTCATCCAATCACCTCGTAGCTTAAATTTTTAAATTAAAATAATAATCAATAATTGCTAATTGCTTCCAGAGGAACAACTTCCGCAAGATGTCGAAACACAACTGCCACATCCTGACGATCCTCCGACCATTTGCGCTTCTCCCCCACCTGATCTTGTAAATAATATAGGTATAGACATTAATCGAGTTGCTTCTTGTTCATTACAATCCGGGCATTCCGCCATCTCGTCGCGCTCATTCACACTGCGCATCAATTCAAATCGATGTGTACAATCAGGGCATCTAAAACTATAAAAAGGCATATTATCTCTTTTTGTTATATAATCGTTCAAGTTGGGTGGGAGGAACCTTTCGGTTCCCCCCATCCGACGCCTAGGAAAAGAAGGTTAGACTAAAACTTAACCTTTTTTTACTCTCATTGCAGGTAGAACTAAACCAATAGCAGCCAAGATTAAGCCGGGGACACCAAGCATAACCAAGAAATAATTTGCTGCACGGAATTCATGTTCTAACTGTGAAGTGGAATAATTCTGGACTGACCAAAGGATCAACAAGACTCCCACGATTGCCAGAACCCATTCGTACCATGTGAGCTTCCAGTTTTTTACAACAAATGCGAAGCCAACAGCCACCAATGCGCCGAGGATCAACCAAAAAATAACTGACATGGGATTTTCTCCTTATCCTTAGGAATTCTCACGAACTGATTGGTAAGTATCAATACCATAGTCCGGTAAGTTGAGTGTCCACCATTCTTCTGGGTCCTTTTGAGGTTTCCCAAATTCTGTGTATGGTGTGTACAAAAGGTCATCGATCGAGACCAATGTAGCGTCAAAACCAGGTACTGTTGCGGTCATATAATTGCGGAATTTGCTCCAGCTGGCCAAGTTCTGGCTAGCAAAAGGACATACAGCAAAACAAATACCACAGTTTGTACCAACTTCGTACCAGTAGTTTCGGCATTTTACAGAGTCTTCAAAGAAGGCTTTGTGACCAGGATTGTTCCATTCACCTTGGGTCTTCCAAGTGGGTTCAGCATCAAAGCTCAATGCTTTTGATGGGCAGTGATCTGCACATTTCAAGCAGCGCTTGCAGAATTCCATCAAACCAGCATCGATCGGTTTTGTTGGGGCAAGTGGCAAGTCAGTGATGATCTTGAAAACACGAACCATGGAACCATATTCTGGAGTCAACAAACGGTTGTAGCGAGAAAGTTCGCCCAAACCAGACATGACACCAAACGCAGGGGCAATACCCAAAGCATTTGTGCTTGATTCAGCCAATCCCATATAGCCTAAGCCGCGCAGGAATTCCTGGGTGCGGTTTTGGATATTTCGGGCTCGGCGATATGTCAAAGTGGTTGTCTGTGAACCAAGAACTGTAGGAGCTAAGTTCAATGTTTCTTGTGACATTTGAACCGTATAAGTGATTACCCAGCGAGCTTTCTTAGGGATTACTCGTGTGTCATCTGTTTCAACGGGTTCATCTACATCAGCGATGTGCAGGAACTTTCCATCAGGATCTTGAGAATAGATCAATTTTTCAGTGTTAGCATCTAATTCAACCACGCCAATCGTGCCCGCACCAAAATGGCGCATTGCAGATTGAACGATCATTAGAGCTTCTTCTGGAGAACCAGAGTATTTTGCAACACCCTGAGCTTCAGGAGTCTTGGCTCTTTGTGGACCTAAGTAAGAAAGATCCATATAACCTGAACCGGAACCACTCTTGATTGCATAATCTTTAAGTGTATAACCTGGCTTATCTTCCTTAAGCCATTTAGCGGTATTTGTATTGCGAATTTCGGTCAATTTGTCGAGTCGGTCTTGACCCACATATTTCACGAAGGAACGTCGGCAAGTCCGTTCCCGCTCACTCATTCTTTCCATCAAATCCCAATCGATCTCGGTTGTGGGTTTATCAACTTCCTTAATAAAGCTAGGTCGTTTGAGTCCCACACTCTTATCGGAGGTTTGCTCACCAAGTGCAACCATGGGGGCTAAACTTGCTGCGGCTCCGAGTTTGCCGAGGTCTTTTATAAACTCTCGTCGAGTTAAATTCTCAGGCATTTTTTATCTCCTTTCCTTATGTTTACTAAAATAAAACTTTGTTTAGGTAAAACGGTTTACTATCTATACAACCTCCTTTACTAATTATTCGAAGATAAGGGTCATATCGATCCAAGGATGGATCGTACATCCAACCCGGTATTCGCCAGGTACATCGTAGCCATCCCAAAGACGTCGTACTGTTTGTCCAGGAACAACAATGATTTCTCGAAGTCCAATTTCTGGACCAACAAGGTTATGATCTTCATTCAAGTCAACAGTGTCTGAATTTGAGATCACAAATAGAACCTGTTGACCAGCTGGAATAGTGATTGTGGCTGGAATGATAATATCTGCAGTGAAGTCAAGTTCAACAACAAAAGCATCTTCTGCGCCAGCAGGAACTGGCTCATCCATCACGATCTCTTCATTCGAATTTCCCGAATTGCATCCAGTCAATGCCAATACGGCTACTAACAAAATAGATAAAAATAAATACTGTTTTTTCATATCTTCTACCTCCGTAGAATAATTACTCTTTCTTTGTATCCACTGCATCTGCCACATCTGAGGCAGCGCGTGTAATATCCGATGTTAAGTCGCCCAGCACACCACGTACATTTTTGAAAACATCCGTGGCTTGTCGAGCTAATTTTGCGGTTTCTTTAGGTCCAACAGCTAAGATCGCGATCAATAAGATCAGAAAGATCTCTCCGCCACCTAAATTGAAGAATTTCATCGCTAAACCTCAATTCCTGCGGTTGCAAGCGCTTTGTTTCTCGCTCGTCCTGCAAACCAGGCTAATACGATACCGAGTTCATAAAGAACCAATAGGGGTGCCATCGTGATTAGCATATTAAACGCATCGGGTGTTGGCGTGATAACTGCCGCAACTATGGCAAAGATCAACATCGCATACCTTCGGCTTTTGGCTAACACTTTTGAAGTCACCACACCAAGTCGTGCCAAGAGAGCCAGTATCAACGGGGTTTCAAATACCAATCCAACGCTAAACATCATCGCCACAACAAACGATGTATAACTATCGATCGAATAAGTATGCTGCACCAGTTCCGCATTAAACTTACTAAGATAGCCAACTGCCAATGGAACCATTATCATTGCAGAAAATGCCACCCCCAACGCAAAGAAAATACCAATTGCGATCACCGAGGTAACCACAATTCGACGTTCTGATTTCGTCATTGCAGGGATGAAATATGCAAATATCTGAAAAACGATCCAAGGCATTGAAACAACCACACCCAAGATTAATGCAACCCTGAAATACACAACAAAAGATTCTGTCGGATGCAGGGCAACCGGTCTAATCCCATCAAGCGGTTGAATTAACAATCGAAGTGCATCATCCGTAAAAAATACGGCGATCACAGTCCCAATGATCACGCCGATCACGATCCGCATTAAAGTTTTACGAAATTCCTCCAAATGCTTCCAGAAGGACATCATTCGTAATCTGCGTTTTTCTCTTGGATCTCTTTCAGTGTTGTCTTCGGTCATTTCACTTATTTAGCTTTTGCTTTCAGCTTCCACTTCAACTTTTTCTTCAACTTCATCTGGTTTGATCCCAGATTTAAATTCTTTGATCGCAGTTCCTAATTCTCCACCGAGCTTACCAACACGCCCGGCTCCGAACAACACGATCACGATCACTAAAATAATGATCAATTCAGTAGGTCCAAGTCCAAACATTTTAATCTCCTAGGTTTGTTAATTTCCCTTTTCTGTATAGGGAATATCTTCATGACACAAGGCACATGGGTTTCTATATGGGCCAAAATTCTTATGACAAGTCGTACAAAGCAGATCGCCGTAATGACCATCATGGGGGTTCGATTCAAATTTTTCAGTCAAAGCCACCCAACCATCCTCGGTTTCACCATGGCAGGCAATACATTTTTCTCTTGTAGCGGGTGCAATGGGGGCGTCCCCTTCATGACAATCCGAGCATGCCAGGCCATCTTCAATATGTTCATACTCTGAGTAATCCGCTTCATCATGGATAATATCCAACATGTAGAAGCGTTCTTCTTCTGGAGTCGTTCGAGCATGCCATTCCGAGTCCAGCTCAAAACTGCTCGGATAGTGGGGCAAATTCAAGATCAGGTTTCGGAAAATATCCGGATCTTTGAACACTTCAAAATCGATGAAATCCTCTCCGCCGCCATGACACAAGGCATTTGAACAGAAAGAGGTGTCATTCGCAGTATCCCAATCGGTCACATCATGACAGGTACTACAAATGCCATATTCCTCGTCCAATTCTTCATCAAATGCATATTGATGCGACACCACCCAATTCGGGCTGTTATGCTTGGTCGGTTGCGTTGTCTCATTGAATTCCAAGATCGCGATCTGCTCTTCCGGTCCCACCTGAATGGGTAGAGTATGGCAGGTATTACATTCTACAGAGATTGGAATACCAGCAACTTCCAAATGTTTACCATCATGGCAGCGGAAACAACCAGGTACTTCCTGGTGTCCAATATTATCTGCATGGGTATCCCAATCAATTTCTTGTTCCGGGAACACATTATCCGTATATATCTTTTGGATCGATTCAACTGCCTCAAAGATCAAAGCAGAATTATCTTCATAGAATGCTGAGTAAGTCTCTCTGTAATAAGATTCGAGCTTGCTAATCGCCATCTCAGCCTGATCAAGCCCGTCATATTCACCGGTGAGTACTTCCACAGCCTTGAACTTGATCTCTGGGATAGTCACAGAAATTTTGTCTCTCGCAATTGCGCTGTCAACCGCCTCATTTGGAGACGTAACCGAATGAGAGATTCGATTATGACAAGTCACACAATCCATTTCCATCAGATCTTCATCATCTATATCGTAGGGGTCAATATCTGAACTCACATCCACATACTCAGTCCAAATCCCAGCTTCCACGTTATAGCTTCTTGCATAAGGAATTTCTTGTTCAGACTTATCTGTCGCGTAATAAAGCACTGTGTTTTGAGCATGCCAATGAACGCCCTGCCCCAGCCCTTCTTCAAAGGTTCCGCCACCGGTATTCATGCTTAAATAAGTGCTAAATTCTGAATTTTCTAGATCAGGTGAATAATGAATATACTCATGCAGCGTATCATTCGAATATTTATCAGAGGAATGACATTGCTCACAAATCTCCGGTGCGGGTCGCAATGACTTCACATGCAGCGGATATTCATATGTTGAAAAGATCATTGCTGTCACATGCTTGAAATCGCCGATCTTTCGCGTGATCTGATTGCCAATAAAAGCACGACCAATATGGCATTCAACACATTTCACTTGTGCATGAGGGGATTGCAGATAAGAGGAAACTTCAGAAGGATGAATATGACAGGATGTACCGCAAAAATCAGAGGAATTTGTATACTCCCAGGTGTAAGCCCCAGTTACTAAAGCAGCCATAAAGAAGAGAACAAGCACCAAATAAGGCGCTAACTTTTTCCACCTTGAGGCATCCGGGGTAGGAGTAAAAAAACTTCCGATCTTTTTAAATAAAGCCATACGTAAACCATCCTCTTCAAAGAAAATTGCAATGATAATAAGGAGGTTGACAAATTACGCAACCATCCTTAATCAATAGTAACAAAACGGAGAAATAGATTGTAGAAGGAAAAACGAGGGGATTTGTAGGGTTTTTCCTGACCCTATAAAAGTCGGTTTTTTCGTACGAACCAAGACACTACGCCAGCCAATAACAAAGATACAAATATCGCCCCATAAATGAATGAAGCACGAATTTCGTATTCGGTAATGCTCGCAAATGTAGCCTGCAAAAAAACGATTTCAAAGAATACCCATAGTATCCAAACCCCCCATTCATACCAGGGTCGTTTACGATTGCCTTTTTTGCCTAATTTATTATTAAACCTTGAGGATTTCAATCTTCTACCGCCCTCTCAGTATTGATGCCATACTCAGGCAGGTCCAATTCCCACCATTCCTCAGCATTTTTCATTGCCCCATAACTAAATGCATCATCCAAATTCCTAAAATACTTACCCAAGACAGGAAGTTTAGAAATAAATCCTTGTGCCCAACTATGCATCCATACTTTATTATCTTTTGAATACGGGCAAACCGCAAAACAAATCCCGCAATTTGTGCCCGGTTTCTCTTTCCAATAGGTTCTACATTTGATTGAATCTTCGAAATAAGCTTTATGCCCAAAATTCGACCAAGGCCCCTCGATCTGCCAACTAGGTTCATCCTCAATGCTCAATGCGGCCGGAGGGCATGCCTCTGCACATTTTTTACAAGAGAGACAAAATTCCATAATTCCTGCGTCAATTGGTTTGTCTATTTGCAAGGGTAGATCCGTGATCATTTTGAACACTCGCACCATCGGCCCAAATTCTGGTGTGATCAACCGGTTTAATCGAGACATCTCTCCCAAACCCGCCATCACCCCTAAAGCCGGAGAAATACCCAATCCATTTAAGGTGCCCTCCCCCAATCCCTGATACCCTAATCCGTGCAAAAAATTTTGAGTCGCCGCCTGTATATAGGAGCCTCGGTTATAAGACAAACTGGTGGTTTGCCTGGCGATCACCGTTGGTGCACGTTTCATCGCTTCTAAGGACATTTGCACCGTATATACGATCACCCATTTTGCCTTATTTGGAATCACTCTTTTCTCACCATCCTCATAAGCCATTTCGACATCTTCAAAAACCAATGCCTTGCCATCCGGATCATGTGAATAGATCAACTTTTTTGTTTTTTCGTTTAATTCAATAAATCCGACCGTGCCTGCCCCAAAATGCCGCATCGCAGCCCGGAGCATTCTCGCTGCCTTTTGTGGCGTACCCGTCCAGTTTTCTATGCCCCTTTCTTCTGGCGTGGCGGCAGACTGCGCACCCAGAAAACTCCTCCTATGCGAAAGCCCAGAATGCGCAGACCCAAATGCCTGGTCCCGCAAAGAATAACCAGGAACTTCATCCTGTATCCGCTGGAATTCATTATTTTCTTCGATCAGCACTAACCGTCGATATTCTTCTGAACCAATATAATTTTCAAATCCCGCACCTTGCGCAGTTTTACTAAAATTAAACCTTTGCAGCTTTTCCCAATCGATCTCGATCGTCGGCTCATCCACTTCCTTAACCCACCAAGGACGATTATTATTTCCGATTGTTTTTTTATTATTGACCAGCATTTTTCGTGCAGGCTCATTTCCCTTAATCCCTACAAATCCCGCCGCGAGGCCAGAAAGCCCGCCCGCTAATTGTTTTACAAAATCTCTTCTATTTATTTTCTTATTTTCTGCCATCAACCATCACCATAATTAACCCGAGGAATTCTAACCTCACTCAGCTAATAATCCTGCTCGTAGGGCAAACTGAACCAGCTCCGACCGATGACCAAAACTCATCTTATCCATCACCCGCTGGCGATAGGTTTCAATTGTTTTAGGGCTCAACGATAATTTCTCGCCAATTTCCCTGCTCGTAAAGCCCATCGAAGTGTATTTTAAGACTTCTGTTTCTCTGTCAGAAAGATCCTTCAATAACTGGGAATGGTCCTTTTTCTCTAATAACTCTTCCACCAAAGCCGTCGCAGCCAATGGATCCAAGAATCTCTCCCCGCCATGCACCACTCGAATCGCGCTTAACAAACTCACATGAGCAGAGGATTTTGGCACATAACCATCACTGCCACTTTCAATCGCCTCCATCACCAGCTCGCGATTGCTGTGCATCGACAAAACAACGATTTTTACCGGAAATTTTTTTTCTCTGATCTGCTTGATCGCATTCAACCCGCCCCCCCCCGGCAAACCCAGGTCCATCACCACCACATCGGGTCCCAGTTCCTCAGTCATCCGAATCGCGTCCCCCACATTGCCAGCCTCTCCGATCACATCAAGGTCTTCCTCTCCCATCAAAAGCAATTTCAACCCCTCTCGTAATACCTTATGATCATCCACTAATAATATTTTTATGTTATCCATTACACACGCTCTAATTCGTAGGGTAAACTAACTTTTATGGTCGTACCAATATTCGGTGTCGACTCTATAGCCAAGCTCCCCCCCAACATTTCTGCCCTTTCTCGCATTCCCCTCAAACCAATATGGGCGTAGCCAATTTCTCCCACCCTAGAATCAGCGTCAAAACCTAAGCCATTATCTTCAATTTCTAAATAAAGCTTTTCATTTTCCAAATTAAATTTTATTTTTACTAGATCTGCATTTGCATGACGCACGATATTTGTCATACTTTCTTGTGTAATACGATATAGACAAGTCTCAAGCGCAAAGGATGCCCTTTTTATCGAGGAATCGATCTCACATTCCACCTCGATTCCAGAAACCTCCAGCATTTCTTTGATCAAAGTCCGAATCGCCGCCTCGATCCCAAGTTCTTCCAATACAACCGACCGCAGTTGATAGGCGATCCCTTGTATCTTTTTGATCGTCTCGGAAAAATACGTACAAAGTTCTGCCACTTCCTGCCCCATTTCCACCGAAGTAGTTCGCTTCTCCAACGCCTTTAATCGAATCAATAAACTCGTCAGGTTTTGCCCCGCATCATCATGTAAGCGCATCGCCAATTTGGAACGCTCATCTTCTTCCGCCCTCACCAATGCCTCTAACAAGGTTTTTCTCGCCGCCTCTTTCTCCGAAAGTTTTAATTGCAGCCAAGCATTCTCCACAATTTCCGAAACTTGAGCACCAATCGTTTTCATTAATGTGAGATCGTCCTTAGAAATATCGGCATCATCATCGATCATTAAATTGATCAGACCCAGTTTGCTTTCAGAGCCGAGCAATTCTATTGAGACATGTCGATTACATGAATTCACATTGCCAATATTTTCAAGACGCTCACATTTTTTAATATGTAAATTTAATAATTCCCCATCTTGGTTCAATTCATCCCGACAATTACAATGATTCCCATCCACTGTATTTAGTAAGGTTGCCTGTAGCTCTTTAGGCACACCCGACCATGTCGCCAAATGAAGGCTTCCCTTTTCAGAATCAAATAAATATATCCAGCCGGTTTCCAAATGGAATGTATCTAAAATACTATTTAAGATCAAATACAAAATATCATGGATCTCAATTTTTTGAGTTGCAGCATTTGCCACCCTGTTCAAAGCCCGCAAATTCCTGTTCGTTCTTCTTAGATCCTCTTGGCTCTCAACAAGATGGTCGATCATCGCATTTACCGATTCCCCCACCATCCCAATTTCATCACTGCTCCAAACCCTTGCTCGTGATTTTGTGTTTCCCTCTGCCACATCTTTTGCTACATCACTAAGTTCCAAAAGGGGTTTTGTCAGGATCAGCATCAACACACCCGTCAGCAACAAAGAAAATAATGCCGTGATCCCCGTCACCAACAGCACACTCCTACTTCCTGACTCCATCGCCGCCTGCACCTGACCTGGTTCAACTTTCCAGGACAACCAATCAGATAATCCCGTTTGAATCCAATAATTTAAAACAACGCCCAAGATCAACACCGGTAACGCAATGATCCCCCCAATTTTGATCCGTACCGGGACTGAAAAAAAAGCGTCGACAAATTTTCGCCAAAGACTTTGACCGTTAATTTGGGTTTTTATATTCAAAAGAAAGCTCCTAATTCAACGATACACTGCATCAAACAAGTTATTCAGTGATATTTGTCCTGCTAATAAGGGTTAATTTGTCCATATTTATTTTTCTCGGTTGACCGATTACTAAATAGTAAGATAACCTTGGGGTATTAGAAATATTACAAGGAAAGGTTTTAGTAAAATTTACCCATTTAAAATAGAGGTTTGGAATGATGGACAAACTGATCAACGCCTTACAAGAGGCACAAAAAGATCCAAATAAAAGAGGGGAATTTTATAAAACTTTATATGCCAGCAATTTTTATCTTTTGATTTCCGCAGACCCCTCAGTATACGGAGAGATCTCTGGCGTCCTGCAAAATGAATTATTACCCGTTGTCTACGTCGATCGACCAGATGGCAGCATCAATATCCCCGCCTTTTCCTCAAAAAAATTATTATTAGAAGTCTCTGGGGAAAAAGATTATATAAAATTACCTGCCAAAACGATTTTTG
>SWCD01024205.1_pt1 | contig 22825 bp, 21 predicted proteins | sample 4693011 | NCBI WGS metagenome assembly SWCD01 (sample SAMN10267278, study PRJNA491770) | bioreactor metagenome | isolation source: DHS bioreactor inoculated with marine | place: Japan: Omine Ridge, Nankai Trough | reverse complement strand
TCTAAATTTCTACAAAACACAATAAAACCAACACCTTAACCCCCTGTCCCAACTGGGACACGGGTTACAGATCACCTCGTGAACTTCTTATACTTCACCCGTTTCGGCTCGCAGGCGTCCGGGCCCAGACGGCGTTTTTTGTCTTCTTCATAGTCCTCAAAGTTGCCCTCGAACCATTCCACATGACTGTTGCCCTCGAACGCCAGCATATGCGTGCAGATACGGTCCAGAAAGAAACGATCGTGGCTGATCACCACTGCACAGCCCGCGAAATCCGTCAGCGCGTCTTCCAGTGCCCGCAGCGTTTCGATATCCAGATCATTTGTCGGCTCGTCCAGCAGCAGCACGTTGCCGCCGTCTTTCAGAAGCTTCGCCAAATGAACCCGGTTGCGTTCACCCCCCGATAGCAACCCCAGCGGCTTTTGCTGATCGCCGCCTTTGAAATTAAAGCTGGAACAATAGGCACGTGAATTGACCTCGGCGTCCCCCAGCTGGATGATGTCATTGCCACCCGAGATTTCGTCCCAGACGGTTTTTTTGTCGTCCAGCGCATCACGGGACTGATCAACATAGGAAAGTTTCACCGTGTCTCCGAATGTTACCGTACCGCTGTCTGGCTGTTCCCGCCCTGTCAGCATTCGAAACAGGGTCGATTTACCCGCACCATTGGGGCCGATCACGCCGACAATCCCACCGGGTGGCAAGCTGAAGCTAAGATCATCGATCAGCAGGTTGTCACCATAAGCTTTGTTCAGGTTTTCAATCTCAATCACCTGCGCGCCTAAACGCGGCCCGTTGGGGATGATGATCTGGGCCTTGCCGACTTTGTCGCGCTCTGATTGCCCTGCCAGTTCGTTATAGGCGTTAACACGGGCCTTTTGTTTGGCTTGGCGGGCTTTTTGCCCCTGACGCATCCATTCCAACTCGCGTTCCAGCGTTTTCGATTTTGATTTGTCTTCACGGGCTTCTTGCGCCATGCGTTTGGCTTTTTGTTCAACCCATGCGGAATAATTGCCCTCGTATGGGATGCCGCGCCCGCGATCGAGTTCCAGTATCCATCCGGTGATGTCATCCAGAAAATAACGGTCGTGGGTGACGATCAGAATTGTGCCTTTGTAGTCGATCAGGTGGTTTTGCAGCCAAGCGATGGTTTCAGCGTCCAGGTGGTTGGTCGGCTCATCGAGCAGCAGCATGTCGGGTTTTTCCAACAACAGCTTGCAAAGTGCGACACGGCGTTTTTCACCGCCTGACAAGGTGGTGACATCCGCGTTATCGGGCGGGCAACGCAAAGCTTCCATCGCGATGTCGATGCTGGCGTCAAGGTTCCACAAATCTTCTGCGTCGATCTGGTCTTGCAATTTGCCCATCTCGTCGGCGGTTTCTTCGGAATAGTTCATCGCCAGATCGTTGTATTTGTCCAAAACCGCCTTTTTATCGGCAACCGCCAGCATGACATTGCCACGTACATCCAGTGTTTCGTCCAGTTTAGGCTCTTGCGGTAGATAGCCGACAGTAGTGCCTTTGGCCGCCCATGCTTCGCCAGTAAAGTCTTTGTCCATGCCTGCCATGATACGCATGAGCGTGGATTTACCTGTGCCGTTAACACCTACAACGCCGATTTTGACGCCGGGCAGAAAGGACAAATGGATGTTCTCAAAGCATTTTTTACCACCGGGATAGGTTTTGGAGACACCTTCCATGAAGTAGACGTATTTGTTTGATGACATTTTATCGGCCCTTTTGATCGAAATTCCTGATGGGTGTTGTATTTTCTATCGGCGCAATGCGCAAACGGGAAATGACCTTTGGGTATGACTAAGTTTGATTGGGTCCAATGTTGCATCAAGGGTTATTTGGTGCAAAATATGCCTTAAACAATTGGATAAAGGCTGAACTGTAATGATAATGCGATATTTAATGATTTTGACGGTTCTTGCCGGATGTACACAAACATCGGTCGGTAAGTCGGACGACGACCCAACAATCTATCAAAGTAATGAGGAGTTTTTTGATGATATTGAGTAGGAATTAGGCCCCGGCAAACTAGGGGAGAGGGAGCGTTTGCCGGGGCGGGCAAAGCAAGTCTTAATTTTTGCGACTTGCTTTGGTTGGGGAAACAGTTGTTTTACTTGCAGTCTCGATGTTCAGTTTGGCTACAGGCTGTGCTGCTTTTTGAGTGAACTCCGGATAGAAGGTGGGGAAATCCAAATCAACGCTTTGCGCTAATGTTACAGAAGGGGCGATCAGGCTTGTTGCTATGATAGCTGCGAGGATGTTGCGTTTCATTGTTTTGATCCTTTCAAGTGTGGTTTTGATGGCGCGATCTTTTGTTTGATCGCTGTTGAGACCTGTATAAATCAAGTTCGATTGCACGATTATCCCAAATAAAACTATTTCATTATTCTGATAAATCGCGTAATAGGTTTATATGTTACCAAAACTCAAATCACTGGCGGTTTTCGCCAAAGTTGCTGAAACCGGTTCATTCTCGGCTGCGGCAAATGTTCTGGGGATTTCTGCCCCGGTTGTCAGTCAACATATATCGCAACTGGAAAAGACGCTTGATACTGCGTTGATTTACCGTTCCACTCGGTCTTTGACCTTAACGGATGCGGGTCAGCGGCTATCAATGCATGCGCATAATATGCTGGATGCGGCAGAGGCCGGTCTGGAAGAACTGGAAACGGTTATGAATAGCCCGCGTGGGAAGCTGTCGATTGCTGTTCCGAGCTTTTTGGCATCGCCAAAGTTTACGGCGATTTTCGCGGCATTCATGGACAAATATCCCGACATTGATCTGGAGATTTCATATTCCATTGAGCGCCATAATCTGAATGAAAGCGGATATGATCTGGCTATCCAAGCTGGCGACATATCCGATAGTAATTTTATGGTTCGCAAATTGACGGAAGGGTATGGATGCTTGTTCGCATCGCCCGATCTGGTTGAAAAACACGGGGTTATCAATATCCCGCAGGATATGTTTGATCTGAACTACCCGTTCATCTGTGAAATTGGCTGGAGCAATATGACATTGCATAAAACGGACGGTAGCGGAGAGATTTTCAAGGGTCAGGTCAAGCACAGCCGTTTCTGTAGTGATAATGGTGAAGCCAAAAAGCAAATGGCGCTGTTGGGTCGCGGTTTGGCCTGGTTGCCGGAGATGTATGTTGAAAAGGAATTATTGGCAGGTGAATTGGTACGGGTGTTGCCTGACTGGACCAGCGAACTGATAAGTGTTTATGCGGTTTGGCCCAGAAATGCCGGCAGTCGCAGTCTGACACGCTTGTTTTTAAACTTCATGAGTGAGATTTTGGCGATGAATAAGAAAAGCAAGAATAAGGCTGCATAGGTAATTATTGACGGGTTGTGCGTTTTGGCCTTCTCATTCCCTAAAGAAGCCCTTATTTATTAAGGAACCGAAGATAAACCGAAGGGTTTCTTTTATGATACTTCCCGGCAGCCCCGAAATGAAGGCGCAATTGAATGCGGCCTTTGATCTGGAACCCTCTTTGGCTTTGGTCAAGGAAACCCAAGCCATTTATGACCGTGTTGACCGTGTGATCCCCGAAGCGGATTGGGCACGTCATGCACCATATGTTCTGGCAATCAACAAGATGAAGCGCGAAAAAGATGTGGTAATTCTTGCGCATAACTATATGACGCCCGATATTTTCCATGGGGTGGCGGATATTGTCGGCGATAGTTTGCAGTTGGCGATTGAAGCGACCAAGGTCAAGGAAAGTGTGATCGTGCAATGCGGCGTTCATTTCATGGCTGAAACATCGAAGATACTGTCGCCCGAAAAAACGGTTCTTATTCCTGATAGTCGTGCGGGTTGCTCATTGGCTGAAAGCATTACCGCCAAGGACATCGAAAAAATGCGACGTGATAATCCGGGCGCGCCTGTGGTGTCTTATGTGAATACCACAGCAGAGGTGAAAGCCGCGTCCGATATTTGTTGCACATCCGGCAATGCGGTTGAGATTATCGATTCAATGGACAGCGATATTGTGATCATGACCCCCGACGGGCATTTGGCGCAAAATGTGGCGAAGCAGACAAAGAAAAAGATCGTCTATTGGGAAGGTGCTTGCATGGTGCATGTCGAGTTCAAAGCGGACGAGTTGCGCGAGTACCGCAAATATGAACCTGATGCGGTCATTATCGCACATCCCGAATGCCCGACGGATGTGGTGGACGAAGCGGATTTCAGCGGCTCGACTGCGGGCATGATCAACTATGTACGCGAAAACAAACCCGAAAAGGTTCTGCTGATTACCGAATGTTCGATGGGCTCGAATATTGCCGATGAAGTGCCTGAAGTGAACTTCCTTGGCCCATGCAATCTTTGCCCGCATATGCAACGCATAACTTTGGAAAAAATCTTGTGGTCATTGCATACGATGACCGAAGAGGTCACTGTCGATCCCGCCTTGGCCGATAAAGCCCGTTTGGCTGTGGAACGCATGATCAACCTGAAGATCTGATCCTTGAAAGAACAGCATAACATTCTGATTGTGGGCGCAGGCCTAGCGGGACTTTACGCAGCACTTAACCTTGCGCCCCGTCCGGTGACGGTGCTGTCGCCAATGGCATTGGGATATGGCGCGTCAAGTGCCTGGGCGCAGGGCGGTGTGGCAGCTGCGATGGACAAGAACGACACGCCCGAAGCACATGCTCTTGATACGGTGAACGCGGGCGACGGAATTGTTGATGAAGATGTGGCGGCATACGTGACCAATGCTGCGAAATACCATGTTTTAGAGCTAACAGATGTCGGCACTCCGTTTGACCGCTCGGCGGATGGCGGGTTTGTCATGTCTAAAGAAGCTGCGCACGGGTTTGCCCGAGTGGTGCGGGTCAAAGGCGATCAAGCAGGTGCGGCGATTATGAAAACATTGGTGGAAGAGGTTGCACGCACACCGTCAATAACTGTGATCGAGGGTGCTACGGCACTGGAATTTATTGTGAAAGACAACGCGATGCAGGGCATTGTGGTGTCAGAGAAAAATCAAACGCCTTATGTCATTCAGGCCAAAGCCTATCTTCTGGCCGCGGGTGGGGCCGGTAGCTTATATCTGAAAACAACCAACCCGCCATCTGTACGTGGACTGGGCCTTGGCATGGCGGCACGCGCGGGTGCGGTGATTGCTGATGCGGAATTTGTGCAGTTTCATCCCACGGCAATGGATGTAGGGCTGGATCCAAATCCGCTTGCAACCGAAGCATTGCGCGGTGAAGGGGCGATCTTGATCAACAAGTTTGGCGAGCGCTATATGCTGGATATACATCCTTTGGCGGAACTTGCGCCGCGCGATATTGTAGCGCGGGCAAATTTCTATCAACATCAAGCCGGTAATATACCTATGCTGGATACCCGCGAAGCCATTGGTGCGCATATCAAGGATGAGTTCATATCCGTTTACCGCTATTGCGAACAGGCGGGTATCGATCCTGTTACAGAAACTATTCCGATTGTTCCTGCAGCACATTATCATATGGGCGGCGTGGCCACAGGCAAGGATGGCCGGTCATCTATTGCAGGGCTATGGGTGTCGGGTGAAGCGGCATCAACAGGCTTGCACGGGGCCAACCGTTTGGCGTCAAACGGCTTGCTAGAAGCTTTGGTTTATGCGGCCACTTGCGCAGGCGGCATGATGCAGACAATTGATGCGGGGTTGGGGCAGAAATTCGTGCCTGATTTGGCTGTGCCTAAACTGGGTTTTGCCGGTGTGAATGATACAGCTGTGATGGCATTACGCAAACTTATGTCCGATAAAGTGGGCGTTATCCGTGATGGAGAAGGTTTGGCAAAAGCTTTGCGCGCATTACGCGATCTGGACATAAAATACGGTGAGATATCCACAAATTTCGATAATATGCTGGCTGCCGCTACCTTAATTGCTGCGGCGGCCTATAATCGGCGCGAATCGCGCGGCGGGCATTACCGGACGGACTATCCCGATAAGGATGCGAACTTACAGCGCCGTACCGAGATAACATATGCGCAAGCCTTGGCTTTGCGCGATAGTTTGTGAGGTAAAAAATGATATTTGCACTGTTTGGTACTATATTTTTAGCCATTATCATTGGTTACTTCAGCGAAAAAACGGGTTTTACCAATAACGGCTATCTAAATTCGATCATTATCTGTGTTGGTGGTGCAGTGTTGTTTATTCTGGTGCGGTTCATGTTTGGCTTTAGTTTTGGCAGCCACGGTGTGAATGCAATTATATCGTCAATCGGCGCGTTGGTAATTGTGCCCACGCATTTCCGCCGCAAGTAACAGCCAAAAGGGAGCTATCACATGGCCCAATCCTCATTGCCGGATTTTTTACTGCAAGACCTGATCAGACGCTCATTGGATGAAGATTTGGGCGGTGCGGGTGATGTGACAAGCCGCGCTGTTATTCCTGACGGCACAACATATGGTGCGCGGCTGAATGCGCGTGTTGCAGGGATTATCAGCGGTATGCAATTGGCGCGACTGGCGTTTCACACGGTAGACCCAACCCTTGCGGTCGAAACGCTGGTTTGTGATGGCAAGCCCGCCAAAGCGGGTGATGTTTGCATGACCATTACGGGTGACGCAAAATCGATTTTAATGGCTGAACGGGTGGCGCTGAACCTTGCCGGGCGTTTATCCGGCATTGCCACAATGACTGCGGCTTTTGTGGCAGAAACAAAAGGAACACACGCCAAGATCACTTGTACGCGCAAAACAACACCGGGCTTGCGATTGGTGGAAAAAGAAGCGGTGCGCCACGGTGGCGGTTCGAACCACCGCTTTGGTCTGAATGATGCGATTATGATCAAGGACAATCATATCGCTGCGGCTGGGTCTATTCGCGGGGTACTGGAACGCGCGCGGGAATTTGCGTCACATATGCGCAGGATCGAGATTGAGGTGGATACATTGGCGCAACTGGAAGAAGTGCTGACGGTCGGTGTGGCCGATTGCGTGCTTTTGGACAATATGAGCAATGCGGATATGACAAAAGCTGTTGATATGGTGAATGGCGCGATGGTGGTTGAGGCCAGCGGGAATATGCGGCTGGAACGGATCGCCGGCGTCGCGTCAACGGGTGTTGACTTTATTTCCGTAGGAGCCTTGACACATACGGTAAAAAACCTTGATCTAGGGTTGGATTTTTAGGAATTATTGATGCGACAAATGCCTTTTGCGCCCCAAGGTTTACGGGTGGGATTGCTTGGCGGTTCCTTTGATCCGCCGCATGCGGGGCATTTGCATATCTCCACTTGGGCGTTGAAGGAATTTGGGCTGGATCAGGTCTGGTGGCTGGTATCACCGGGGAACCCGTTGAAAGAGCATGGGCCCGCGCCACTGGAAAAGCGCATGACGGCGTGTCGTTCATTGGTGCAACATCCGCGTATCAAGGTGACAGATTTGGAGTCCAAACTGGGGACACGTTACACCGCTGAGACATTGGAAAAATTACTTGAACTTTATACAGGTGTTCGATTCGTCTGGTTGATGGGGGCGGATAATCTGGCGTCTTTCCATAAGTGGGATCGCTGGAGTGATATTATGGAAATGGTCCCGATCGGGGTTTTGGCGAGGCCAGAAGAACAGATATCGGCCGGTATCTCACCTGCTGCGCGTCGTTATGCGCGGTACCGATTGCCAACACGTAGATCTACAGCACTGCCGTTTAGAGAGGCGCCATGCTGGAGTTTGCTGAATGGGCCGATGATGAATATTTCCTCGACCGATATCAGAAAACGCGGTGAATGGTGAAGCTGTTGTTGATTAGAGCCACAAGCTTTGCTTTAGTCGGAATATGACAGCATTTAAAATTCTAAAAAGCCCAAACCGGCGTTTATTCCTGAAATCGGCTATAGCAAGCCTTTTTCTACCTGTGTTTCCGGCGGTCGGGCAAGAATTAAAAATCAAGAAATCCACAAAGCTTATTGCCGAAGCAGCGGGGCTTTCAGGGACGAAAAGCATTGTTGTTATGGATGCTCTGACAGGCGAAGTATTGGAAAGTTATAAAGGGTCGAAACCCATGCCGCCCGCGAGTGTCGCCAAAGTCGGGACAACACTCTATGCCTTATCTGCGCTGGGGGCGGCGGCGACATTTAAAACACGACTGATTGCGACGGGATCGATTGAAAGCGGTGTATTAAACGGTGATTTAATCTTGGAAGGGGCAGGTGATCCGGGATTGGATACTGATGGACTGGGGTCATTGGCGGAACAGTTAAAGGTGCGCGGTGTCAAAGCTGTGCGTGGTAAATTCTATGTTTATGCAGGGGCATTACCTTATCAACGTCAAATCGATCCTGAACAGCCTGATTATGTCGGGTATAATCCGACAATTCACGGCATAAATCTGAATTACAACCGGGTATATTTTCAATGGAAACGCGGCGCTGCGGGGTATATTTTATCGCTTTTGGCACAGGCAAGAAAATATGCGCCTGAAGTATTAAGTGTAAAAATTGCATTGGGAAATCGCAATTTCCCCGTTTTCACCTACCGGTCTGTAAATGGCTTGGATCATTGGAGCGTGGCAAAATCAGCCTTGGGTAAAAGCGGAAGCCGTTGGTTGCCCGTGCGCCAGCCTGCGGATTATGCAGGCGAGGTTTTTCGGTCAGTTGCTGCGTATAATGGCGTTCGGATGCCAAAGCACGAGGTGACAGAGCAATCTGTTACGGGGACTGAAGTGGCGGCATGGGAAAGTCGTGATATACAGGCTACGGTTAAATCGATGATCAAGTATTCGACCAATATAACGGCGGAAACCCTTGGTATGAATGCGACTATCAAACGTGGTGAGACTGCCGGTACATTGCGTCAATCCGCGAAGGTCATGAACAAATGGCTGGAGGCGCAATACGGTGTGCGCGGTGCCAAGTTTGTAGATCATTCCGGGCTTGGATCGGATAGCCGTATTTCAGGCCACGAAATGGCGCGGCTTTTGGTCAATGCCAAGTGGGACGGGCCGTTGCGTCCTTTGATGAAAGAGATCACTTTACGCAACTCAAAAGGCAAAAAATCCCCGATTTCCGGAACAAAGATGGTGGTGAAAACAGGGACGCTGAATTTCGCCAGTGCATTGGCGGGATATGTAACTTGTCCCAATGGGCGCAAACTGGTCTTTGCGGTATTTACTGCGGATTTGAAAGAGCGTGCCAAGATTGCCAAAAAAGACCGAGAGCGGCCACCGGGAACGCGTAGATGGGTGCGAAATTCGCGGGCTATGCAGCACCAGTTGGTGCGTCATTGGGTGCAAAGTTACGGAACTTAGTCGTGGTTTCTTGTTAGCATGGACGCAACGCGCGCCAGATTTCCTGATGCGGAAGTATTTCCTGCGACTTCTAAAATCAATGAGTTTTCAGTCAGGGCTTTTCGTTCGAATGGCGCTATGAGTTCGCCGCTATTTAGCAATGGTTCGATCAGGATTTCGTGGCCGATCAGAACGCCTGCGCCGTTTTTGGCTTCTTCAATTGCAATGCTGTACAGCGAAAATTGCGGGCCGTTTTGGGGGCTTATCTGGCTTAATCCGGCTTGATTTAACCATAGCGACCAGTCATCTGCCCAAAGTGCGTCATAGAGCCATGTTTCGTTTAAAAGATCGACAGGTGAGTTTAACCGTTTGGCAATTTCAGGGGTGCATACGGGGTAAATCACATCACTTTTTAGAACCTTTTGAGTGGTTTGGTCTGTTGGTTTCCCAAAAAAGAGGCTCATATCGAACATCTCGCGTGTCAGGTTGGGCGGGGTTTCCAAGGCGGTGACGGATATTTTATGACCGTCAACATCTGCACGGATAGCAGGTAGTCTTGGGGACAACCAAAGCTGTGCGACACTTGGTAAGGCCGCGATATTTATGGTGGAAAGTGCAGCCCCTGTGCGCAAGGCACGCACAGCGTTTCCCATTGCATCAAAGGCATATGTGAATTCCGCAACAACGCTTTGGCCTAAATCTGTCAGAGACACACCTTGCGAGCGGCGTTTAAACAAGGGGGCACCGGCCCAGTCTTCAAGCGCTTTTATATGTTGGGAAATTGCCCCCGGTGTGACGCATAATTCATCAGCGGCGGGCGTGAAACCACCCAAGCGGGCAGCGGCCTCGAATGCGCGAAGTGCGTTTAGCGGTGGGCCTTTGGGGCGGGGTGGGGATATTGACATAATGTAGGCCTAGTTTTTCTACGCCAATATTTAGCAAATCTGGTTTGCAGAGGCAAGAGATGGCTGGCAAGGTGGTTTCAAACCAGGAGTTATAAAATGTCCCTTACATCCAGAAAATGGGTTCCCGCCCAAAGTGAAACACTTGTGCAGTCAATTGCAGCGCGTACGGCCGCGCAATCATCCGCCGATATTGCAGCCGCCATAGATGGGCTTGCAGCGCGTAATCGTGAAATACATGAAGCGGAATGTTTCAATCTGAACCCTGCGACCAATGTGATGAATCCACGCGCGGAAGCCTTGTTAGCTTGTGGTATCGGCTCTCGCCCGTCATTGGGTTATCCGGGTGACAAGTACGAGATGGGCTTGGAGGCGATTGAAGAGATTGAGGTGATTGCGGCAGAGCTGTGCGCTGAAGTGTTTGATGCGGAATTTGCGGAAATCCGAGTGCCGTCGGGCGCGATTGCCAATCTTTACGGTTTTATGGCGACATGTAAGCCCGGCGATACGATCATTGCGCCGCCTGCATCTGTGGGCGGACATGTCACGCATCATGCGGATGGCTGTGCGGGGCTTTACGGGTTGAACACGGTTGCGGCCCCTGTGAATGCGGATGGCTATACTGTGGATGTGGACGGCTTGCGTGCAATGGCGCTAAAACTGCGGCCCAAACTGATAACCATTGGCAGCAGTTTGAACCTGTTTGAGCATCCTGTGCGCGAGGTGCGTGCTATTGCCGATGAGGTCGATGCGAAAGTTATGTTCGATGCAGCACATCAATGCGGGATTATTGCGGGGGGTGCGTGGAAGAACCCGTTGAAGGAGGGTGCGCATTTAATGAATATGAGCACATATAAAAGCCTTGGTGGGCCTGCGAGCGGGTTGATTGTATCAAATGACGCAGAAATCGTTGAACGGTTGGACGCAATCGCCTTTCCGGGGATGACGGCGAATTTCGATGCGGCCAAGTCGGCGGCTCTGGCGGTCAGCATGTTGGACTGGCGTGAATACGGGGCGGAGTACGCATCGGAAATGATTGCGGTGGCGAAAGCATTTGCCACGGCGTTGGATGCGGAAGGCTTACCGGTGTTTGCCAAGGCGCAGGGGTTTACGCAGTCGCACCAGTTTGCACTGGAGGCGGCAGGTTTTGGCGGAGGGCAGGCGGCATCCAAGAAATTACGCAAAGCAGGTTTTCTGGCATGTGGTATCGGGCTGCCGATTGATCAGGTCGAGGGCGATATGAACGGATTGCGGTTTGGCACACCCGAGCTGGTACGCTGGGGTGTGACGGTTGACCGTGTGGGCGAGATAGCGGCGCTGGTGGCGCGGGCATTACGGTCAAACGATCCTGAAAGCGTGGCGGCAGAGACGCGGGCATTGCGGGGTGGGTTCGGGGCGTTGCGGTATGTTATCCAAGGATGAATTCCATATGTGGCAGTGTACGACCCGGTATTGATCCCGATGGGGCATCGCCTATTGTTTTGAAACCCATTGCTTCATAAAATGAAACTGCAAATGGATCAGCGTCAAGATGTAAGGATGTAAGACCTTTTGCTTTGGCGTGTTCCTGCAATTTACGCCACAACAGTTTTCCAATCCCCTTACGTTTCCATTCAGGTTCAACAAAAGGGCATATACTTCGCCTGTATTGTTAGCCTCTTTACGAAGAATGATAAAACCACACACCAGTCCGGATTCTGCGACCCAACACTCATAATTTATAAGTAATTCTTTGGTAATGATCAGCTCATCGCGGAATGCGGCCATGAGTGTATCGTCATATCCATTCGATTGTTTTGAACGCATTGATAGATTTGTTAATATATCAGCTTCTTCGGACTGTGCGCGTCGGATTGTTATCTGCATTTCGCTGATTTTTTTACCTAAAGTGTCATATGCCGTGCTCTGGCACCCCATTCGATTGCGGCGGTGCGCAGGCGGTCTATGTTCAGCTCATAGCGGGTTTCTTGCAAAAAGCGCAGTTCTTCGTCGCGGAGGCGGCCATCAGAGGCGGCGACATCGCAGCATAAAGCATAGGCCGTTTCGTACAGCCGTTCGGGTAGTGCAGCGCGAACAAGACCGAATAAGGCGTCTAACCCGTCTTCTTCTTCGACAAGATCAAAAACGGTTTGGGACGTGCGTTTTAAGTGATCTGAATCGTAACCTGCAAAGATCGGCAAGTGATCGACAATGCGCTGAATTGATAACAGCTCAAGTGTTTTGATGGCTTCGTCTGATATGGATACGGCGACCATCATGGCGACAAGTGCGTCTTCCGGGCTCCATGGTGCTGGGGTTTGTGTCATCTTTGTCGACTCTTTTCGTGTATTTCAGGCCCCACAATATTGACCCCACACGTTTGGGGCAATAGGGAGTATTCGAAATGACCTGATGGAAAAACCGATGTCTGAGATCCGCGAAATTGCGATGAAATCCAAAGCTTGGCCTTTTGAAGAGGCGCGCAAGCTGTTGAAGCGGTTCAAGAAGGGTGCGCCTGAAAAGGGTTATGTGCTGTTTGAGACAGGCTATGGGCCGTCCGGCTTGCCGCATATCGGGACGTTTGGTGAAGTTGCGCGGACAACAATGATCCGCCATGCGTTTGAGGTAATCTCGGATATTCCGACCAAGCTGATTTGTTTTTCGGATGATCTGGACGGGATGCGTAAAGTGCCGGAGAATGTACCGAACCCACGGTCTTTGGACGCGTATTTACAAAAACCTTTGACGGATGTGCCTGACCCGTTTGGGAAATACGACAGCTTTGGCGCCCATAACAATGCGATGTTACTGCGATTTCTGGATACGTTCGGGTTCGAGTATGATTTCTACAGTTCGACCGAGTATTACCGTTCCGGTGCTTTTGACGCGGTTTTGTTACGCTGTGTCGAGAAATACGACGAAATCATGGAGGTGATGCTGGCGTCTTTGCGTGAAGAGCGGCAGCAGACTTATAGCCTGTTTTTGCCGATCTCGCCAACAACGGGACGCGTATTGTATGTGCCTATGAAAGAGGTGAACGCCGCTGACGGTACAATCACGTTCGATGATGAGGATGGTACTGAACTGACGCTGCCTGTCACGGGCGGCAATGTGAAGTTGCAATGGAAACCGGATTTTGGCGCGCGTTGGGCGGCATTAGGCGTGGACTTTGAGATGTACGGCAAAGATCATTCTACAAACACGCATATCTATGACAAGATTTGCCGTATTTTAGGTGTTCCAGCACCTGAGCATTATGTTTACGAGATGTTTCTGGATGAAAACGGTGAGAAGATTTCCAAATCCAAAGGTAACGGGATTTCTATTGATGAGTGGCTGACTTATGCATCTGCCGAAAGTCTTTCATATTTTATGTATCAAAAACCGCGCACAGCCAAACGGTTGCATTTTGATGTAATCCCGAAGGCTGTGGATGAATATCACCAGCAATTGCGGGCCTATGAGGGCCAAGATTTGGCGCAGCGGTTGAATAACCCCGTGTATCATATTCATGGTGGAGATGTGCCCAAGTCCGATATGGTTGTACCGTTTGCGATGCTGTTGAATGTGGCGTCTGTTTCCAGTGCCGAGACGAAGCAAGCAATGTGGGGGTTCATCAACAAATATGCGCCCGATGCTTCACCCGAGGGTAATCCGGGACTGGATGCGGCTGCGGGTTTTGCTGTGCGCTATTACCACGATTTTGTGAAACCATTGAAAAGCTATCGTGCGCCGAACGATCTGGAACGCGCGGCTTTGGAAGATTTGGCTAAGGGGTTGCGTGACGTTGATGTGGCCAAAGCAATGATCGATAAGAAAAATGCGGATATGGGCAAGGACGCGGATTTGAGTGATTACAGTTTGTCGTCGGCTGACGATTTGCAGGCACTTGTATTTGCAGTCGGTAAGAACCACGGGTTTGACAATTTGCGCGACTGGTTTCAGGCAATTTACGAGGTTCTGTTGGGTGCATCCCAAGGGCCGCGCTTTGGTGGATTTATCGCCCTTTACGGTGTGGATGAGACGATTGCGTTGATCGAGGCAGGCTTGGCGGGGGAATTGGGTTAAAGCCTAGCCTTTCAACTGACCATCCAAAATTTCAAGCATAGGGCCAAGGTGTTTTGCGTATTTTTCCCACTCCTGCGAGCTGCCTTTGTACATTTTTTTGCGCACTTGTTGGTTGGAAGCAGTTGCAACAGCGCGGGTGTTTTTATAGAAATCCATGACCGCGTCTTCCCAGTCAAGATCAAGGTGAGCCAGAAGGTTTTGGGTTTCTTGAAGTTGGTTTTCAGTCAGATGCTCGTAATTGATATCGTATATTCTATCTGGGAATTGCGTGTGCCAGAACTTCATAAGATCACGGTATAGCCCATAATAATGCGCGATATCCTGCATATCGAAGCTGAAACGCATGCCATTGGCCGGGAAATAGAGTTTATAGTTTGACCAGCAAACTGCGGCTGGTGTGCGGGTGACATGGACGATTCTTGCTTCCGGGAAGGCTTCTGATATGAAACCAATCCATCTGAAGTTTGCAGGCATTTTGTCGGTTATAAAAGGCTTTTTGCAATTTAAGTCCGCAATGCCATCATAATACCTTTCGCGAATATCCTCTATGATGTCGGGGGTTGTTGCATAATCTTGCCAAATGGTATTGTCCATGATTTGGTCCATGAGCTTCAATTCTCCTGCACCAAATACATCGGAGTGACTGGAGATAATCTGCTCGACCAATGTTGTGCCCGACCGGGGCATTCCCACGATAAAGATCGGAATGGGCTTGGTTTGTATCGGGTTGCTTGGCGCTACAGATGTTTTCGTAGCAAATACATCTTTTATGTCGGCAAACAGATCTTGGTCGACAGAGATGTCGTATTGCAATTCCTGTTTGCGTAAAGCGTTACCTGTTTTCAGGTGTTTGAAGGCTTCGGAATTCTGCCCAAGATCCAATTTTACTTTAGCCAGTGCAAAGCTTAAATGCATTTGATCGTTCTTGGTAAGGGCTTTTGTTTCCAATAGCTTGGGTATCCGGGCGGTAAATTCGTCTTCTGCTTTAAAGTCTAGTGCTGCAGTATAGTTTCGGTAGGCTTTTGCATCATCTGGTTTAAGGCGTAGTGCTGTCCTGTAGTTTTTAAGTGCTTCTTCCATATGTCCTTGTGTTTTTTGGACACTTCCCAGATTGAGATAAACATCGGCAAGATCCGGGTTGATTTGCAGAGCTTTATGGTAATTTTCAACCGCTTTGTCCAACAGTCCGTTTTGCTGTTGTGTATTGCCTAGATGATTGAGTGCCACCGCATTATTGGGGTTTATTTGCAAGCCTTTTTCAAAATTTGATATTGCCTGTTCCAGATTGCCCAGAGATTTTAAAACGCTACCCAGATTGAAATAGGCGTCAGCATAGTTAGGGGCGATTTGTATGGCGAGATCGAAACATTGTTTAGCGGGTTGCAACTGTTGTATTTCAAGCAGAGCAATACCCAGATTGTTATGTGCCTCTGGGTAATCGGGTTTTAGTTGTAGTGCATTTTGATAGCTTGTGATGGCTTCGTCATACCGCCCCAATGCTTTTAGGGCAGCACCAAGATTGTTGTGAGCTTCTGCGAAGTTCGGTTTTATTTTTAACGCATTTTGATAACATGCAATGGCTTTAGAGTAGTTTTTCAATCCCATATGGGCAATGCCCATCAGGTCGTGAAGCGCGAGGGTATTAGGAGAGTTCCGTACCAAAGCTGTTGCATGCTTTACAAGTTGATCTAATTGACCTTTTTGCAAAAGCGCAACCAGGGCATTGATTTGGGCCTGAGAAGGTTCTGAGGAATGGGCTGATTGTGTGGGTTTACGATGTTGCAAACCCTTTAGCCCGTCTTGGGCCCGTTTATTCATTGGATAGCGTTGTAAGATAGCGCGGTATAATTGTGCCGCAGAATTCAGATCGCCCGCGCGTTCATGTGTCTTAGCTTTCAATAATAACTGATCAACGGAAGGGGCCATTTGGTATACACTCGTCATAATGATTTTAACTTGTAGCGTGTTGATTATCGATGTCTAGGGTCTAGTCCCCGGCAATAAATACCGTCATCTGCCATTTGGAGTTTAATCTCTTTACGGTTTACAGTCATGAGTGGATAGAGCGTAAGCTTTGCCAAAGCCGCCATTCAGGCTGGCTGATTGAATGTCGAAGAGTGCAAAATTGAAATCAGTAAAATCTATATAGAGTTTGGCTTTGGGGTGCTGGGCAAGATAACGGGTTCGAAGTTGGTCGTATTTGGTGGCTTTGCGTGAGATAAAACCGGCTTTGCATGCCAGCGTTATGCGTGGATGTGTAAGTGGGTCGCCTTTGGTGCCGGGCTCGCCAAGCAACAAAGAACAGTTTGGGTTTTGATGTAGGGCTGTTGTGTGAAATGACAGATCCGATATCAGGGTTAACGGTGTTCCTGTGGGGCTTGTTCCGATTGCGATGCGCGTTACGTGGGGTAGACCCGTGTCCGGGTGTAAGACTGCAAGTGACCCGAAATGGGCATGTTGGATCAGATTGCGCGCCGTTTCACAGGCTTCGCTATCTGTAGGGCGTATCAAAGAGGGCGCGTTCGGCATGTGTGCGAGTTTAGCGGTAAAGTTTGAAATAACAAGCATGGGTTGATTTAGAACTGGGCTATAAGCAATGCAAGTAAGCCAGATAAAGACAACACCCAAACCACGTTCCAATGTCGTTTTAGCAACAGGTACCCTGATAGAACCGCAAGTGCTGCAACCTCGGGGTTGATTGAAGCCATGTCTGGTTGCCAAAGTGTAAGTGGGCCACTTTCGACTTTCTCTACAGTGTCGAAAAAGACATGTAGAGCGAACCAAATTGACAGGTTCAAGATGACACCGACAACTGCTGCGGTGATTGCAGTTAAGGCGCCGCGCAAGCGAGGTTGGCTACCGATCCAGTCGATGTAGGGGGCACCTGCGAATATCCACAAAAAACAAGGTGTGAATGTGACCCAGAGCGTGACAATTGCTGCCATAAGGCCCAGCCTCCAACCTCCGCTGGCGAAACCAGCAAGGAAGCCAACGAATTCGGTGACAAGGATTAGCGGGCCGGGGGTTGTTTCGGCCAATCCAAGACCGTCCATCATTTGATCGGCACTGAGCCAACCTTTGAGAATAACAACGTCTTGCGCCATATATGCAAGGACTGCATAGGCACCACCAAATGTGACGACGGCAAGTTTGGAGAAGAAATAGGCAATCTCCTTAAGGATGTCATGCCCCGTGAAGGCGTCGATAAATAAAACGGGAAGCCACCAAATGGCAAGCCACAGGCTAATGGTTCGCAGTGTTTTCATAACCGGTTGGTGGTGTCGGATGGGGCCATCATACATGGGTGAGCTGTCGTTGAACATCATACCGTAAAATGCGGCAATCAGAACGATCAGAGGGTAGGGTATATTCAGGAAGAATATGCCGATAAAAGCAAGGCCTGCAATTATCCAGTGGTCGGTGCGAATGAGGGCTTTCTTTGCGATGCGCAACAATGCCTCGATAACGATCACGACAACAGTGGCTTTGATACCAAGGAACAGGGCGGCAAAGATGGGAACATTGCCAAGAGTAGCATAGAGTGTGGCCAGTGCGAGGATGACTATGGCGCCGGGAATGACAAATAAAAGCCCGGCTATGAGCCCGCCGATTGTACCGTTTATACGCCATCCTGTGTATGTGGCCAGTTGCATGGCCTCGGGGCCGGGCAATAGCATGCAAAAACTAAGTGCGTTTAGGAATTGTTTTTCAGTAAGCCATTTTCGGTCATCAACGACTTCGCGGTGCATCATGGCAATTTGTGCGGCCGGGCCGCCGAACGACAGGATGCCAATTTTGGCCCAGACACGAAAAGCCTGGGAAAGGGTTGGATTATTATCAGGCATGTTTACGATCCTTTTGCGCCTGTGGCCGGCCAATTATGGGTCTCATCAGAGGCATCCCGTGCCCAGCGATAAAAAGCATCATAAATGCCAATACCTGCATTTAGCTGTACTAGATCGTCCCGGTGCATACGTGATAATCCTAAAGATACGGCCATAAGGCCTGCGGCTTCTGGCGCCAGATCTAACCGGTCTGTATCAGCACCGCGCACGATTGTTGCGAGTTTATGCAGTGGCTCCAGATCCAATGCGAATTCTTCGATCATTGTATCAAAGGTACAGCGATCATTCCGGTGTGACCAAAAACAATTCTCGACGTCAAAAGGTGTGGCGTTGAATTTTTCAGCGACATTCAAAACTTCGGAAGGGGATACAAACAGGAATTTGGCACGGGGATCAACAAACCGGCGGATCAGCCAAGGGCAGGCGATACGGTCGATTTTAGGTCGGTGACGTGTGACCCAAAGAGTGCTGCCATCGGGTTGCAAGGGTATTATTTTGACGGGTACCAACGGCAGTCCCGCATTTTTCCATGCAGAAATGCCGCCTTGCATGAATTCACATGCAACATCGTGATTACGCAAAAGGGCTGCTGCACCCTGGCTGAGCTTCAGACCTTTGTGACATATTATGACCGCTTTTTGCCCCTGAAGTTCTGGTGCCAAATCCTGTATTTTAGCGAACGGATAACGGCGCGAGCTTGGAATTAAACGCGGATCATTGTTGAAATCGTCATCTATACAGACGTCAATTATTGCAGGGCATTCAGGTGTGCCAATGAGGCGGGAAAGTTGTGTTGGTGTGATTTCATTAGGTGCAGGCATAGCGCATCCTTCCTTTTATTTAGAGGTTCATGGATGCGAAACTTGGGCTGTCGCCTCACGGGGTGTTCGCTTGTCCCCTTGGGGATAGTTTCTAGTGAATGGGCCCGATAGTCAAGTATGCCAGCAGACCACTGATTTATATGGCCAGCGTACGCAGGGCAAAGCCCCCATTAACCCATAGCAGATAAAACTTCCTTCAGTTTTTGCACCTTATAGGTGCGTTCGAAAAGGATTTATTATGAATAAAGTTATTACGGATGGCATCGTTTTGATGCCGCCTGCATTTGGTGACGGTCTGGATGTTTGGTCCAGCGCAGACGGGCTGCCGGGCGATCCGGCTTATGACGGGGCTAGCAATGCGACGTTGATTGCGGCGGACGCTGATTTTGGAACAAGTCTGGAATTGCAGAAAACCCAAAGCATCCAAAAGCTGCGCTATATGGGGGAAACGCCACTATCTGCAGGGTGTTACTTGCGTGTAACTGCGCGTGTTAAGGCCATATCGGGTGCATTGCCTGCGGTACAGATTGCTGGTTGGGCCGGCGATGTAGCCGGCAACCACATAGGCGGTGTGGTGGATGTTGGGCCAAGCATTCAGCTGACAACTTACGGAGAGGTGGTTGAGGTCTCTGCCATTGTTGGAACAGGTGTGCGTACAGGTGTTGATATGATCTGGGGGCGGGATGCAATATTCGGCCATTTCGGTATTGATCTGACCGGGGTTGTCGGGGGTATTGTCCGGATCGAAGATATCATAATCGAAGATGTCAGCGCGGTCTTTTATGGCAAGATGTTGGACATAGTCGATGTGAAGGATTTTGGCGCTGTGGGTGATGGTGTCACAGATAATGTCGCGGCTTTTGAAGCTGCAGATGCGGTTGCCAACGGTCGTGATATATTGGTATCGGAAGGCACGTTTTTTCTGGGGCAAACGGTTACATTTGTATCCAGAATAAGGTTCCAGGGCACTTTAGTGATGCCGGATAACGCTATTTTGCAACTGACACAGAATTATAATTATGGCACATACTTGGATGCTTTCGGGGATGAAACTCTGGCGTTTAAAAAGGCGTTTCAGGCTTTGTTCAATTTTACTGACCATGAGTCTCTGGATTTATGCGGTTATAGTATCGCGCTTGATGGGCCGGTTGATATGCATGCGGCTGTTGGTAACAGGGATTCATTTTTTACACGGCGCGTGTTGCGAAACGGTCAATTTGAAGCAAAAGCCGGGTCAGCTTGGGATGATGTTGTTGTAACTTCTACAGCAAGTTACAGTTCAACTAGTGACACGCAACTGACCAATGTGACGAATATTGCAGCGATAGCAGTCGGATCGTTGGTCGAAGGTTTTGGTGTTGGCTCCGAGGTTTATGTAAAAGCTGTAGATGTAACAGGGCAAACATTGACCTTAAGCAGCCCGTTATGGTCAGCGGCGACCAGTCAATCGTATACGTTTACGCGATTTAAATACCTGTTAGATTTTAGTGGGTTCACAAGCATCATACGGTTTTCATTTGATAGTCTGGACTTCAATGGCAAATCTTTGGCGAGCGGCGTCATGCTGTCGCCCGAAGGTTTCATTTACCATTTCAAAGATTGTTTTTTCACGTCCAATAAAGATCGCTGCATCACGTCGATTGGGCGTGGTTGTGCGGGGATGTTAATTGACAGGTGTCAGTTTCTATCAAACGAGCAAACCCTGAATGTGGTTGATCGTAAGTCTATTGGGTTTAACACAAATGAAAATGATGTGAAAATTCGCGATAATCGCGCGGTGCGCTATAAACATTTTGGGATTGTTGGTGGAACCGGAAATATCATAACAGGCAATCACTTTTTCCAAGGCGATGATATTGGGACGGGAGAGCGCACTGCGGGAATTATTTTTACGACTATTAATTGTAAGACCACATTTTTCGGGAACTACGTTGATAATGCCTATATTCAATGGACCAACGAGCATGATGCGACACCTGATTTTACCATTGGGTTCTCATTTGGTGGGCTGATTGTCACAGGTAATATTTTCACAGCCAATGAAACTGCAAGCTGGTTTAGGTGGATACATGTGAAACCCTTTGGCACAGGCCATTTCCTAAACGGTTTCACAATTACAGATAATGTATTTAAATCTTTAAATGGGCCTAATTTAGAACGCGTTGAAGTAGCTGATACGACACATGCGGTTCTTGTTCATGGAAAGGCGCGAAATGTGACTGTAACCGGTAATATGTATAATAACATAGATAACCGTATGCAAAATCCGGTTACTGTATCGGCTTCAATTTCTGCACCAACAACTTCTTGGGAGGTCGATGTGTCAGAGTTTATACCGTTTGGTGGGAAAACACGTACGGTTATTGCAGCGATTCCCGATGGACAGATCTCGGATGGAGCAAGTCAACCTGTGTTCGAACAACCATATGCTACAGTCGGGCAGGGTGTTGGCGAAGCGGCCATAAATCTAACATGGTCTAAACCCGTGAGCGGAAAAATGAAGGTAACTGTACGTTGCGACAATCCTACCTGAGCCCAGTGGGTGCGGGATGAGGTATTGACCTAAAGTTAATGCGTTTTGGATGTTGAGAAGAATCTTTTGTATATGACGTAGATCAAAGTATTTCCTTTTCACCGTTTTATAATGAACAGTGAAAAAAGGAGAACGCTATGTATAAATCAATTCTTGTTCCAGTTGCCCCTGATCATGAGCGTGACATTAAAGCTGCGATAGATTTGGCAGAAATGCTACGTGATGAAGGTGGTAAAATTACACTGCTGTCAGTAATAGATATGATACCTGCTTATGTTATGCAGCAATTGCCGGATGACCAAATGACCAAAAATGTCGTTTCGGCAAAGGTTAAATTACAAGAAGATGCTGATGGGCACAAAAATACTGATATTCAGGTGATTGTCGGTCATTCTGCCAATAGTATTCTGGATTTTGCAGAAAAAAACGGGACTGACTGTATTATTGTGGCATCGCATAGGCCCGGCTATCAGGACTATTTTCTGGGTTCAACTGCGGCACGTGTTGTGCGCCACGCAACCTGTGCTGTGCATGTTCTGCGCTAAACTGCTTTGGAGAATAGCGCGAGGCTGTTACGCTGTAATAACAGGAGGCTCCCATGCTGGAAATATCAACTGAAACAAGATCGCAAACCGTATTAACAACCTTTGAGGTGACACCTGGAACGTGTCACGATTTGCTTGATGCGTTAACGAGTGCTTATCATGAAGTGATAGGCAAACAGCCGGGATTTATTGCAGCGGGATTGCATGTGAATGACGCGCAGACACGTATTGCGAGCTATTCCCAATGGGAGCGGCGCGAAGATTTTCAAGCGATGTTGCGTACGACCGAGATGCGTGAACGCAACCGCACTATCCACGAGTTGTGCAAAAGTTTCGAACCAGTAATGTACGAGGTTGCCGCTACCTTTTAAGTTCGCGGCTGAGATCTTTTTCAGCCTGGATAAAATCATCGGGCACCGGCATGCCAAGGGCGCGAAATTCGGCTATTTTTTCACGTAACTCCTCTTGCAGTTGGTGCAAATCTTCTGGCTGGTTGGTCATTTCATCCAGCAGAAGATAGATTGAGGCTTTCAGGTTTTCAAACGACATGGCGATCTGCTTTCGTTGCACATTTTACACATACGGGAGTGTGGGGAATGGCCAATAGCCTTTCAGGGGCTATGTCATCGCCGCAATTCAGGCATTCGCCGTATGTGTCGTCTTCGATACGTTTAAGAGCGGCCTTAATCATTTCTATCTCTTTCAGACCAGCATTCCCCAAATCCTCCATTACCTCAGTGTCTTCGGTTTCGGTGGCGAAATCCTCAAAATCTTTACTGTGAGGCTGGTCGAGATCGTCCTCTATTTTGCGCAGTCTTGTATTCAGTTCCTGCAAGCGGTCTTCCAGCATTTTTTGTTGGGTAGTCCAATTAGGCATG
>SWCD01024148.1_pt1 | contig 22946 bp, 20 predicted proteins | sample 4693011 | NCBI WGS metagenome assembly SWCD01 (sample SAMN10267278, study PRJNA491770) | bioreactor metagenome | isolation source: DHS bioreactor inoculated with marine | place: Japan: Omine Ridge, Nankai Trough | reverse complement strand
CCTGTCACCAGAGACAGGCTGATATCTGAGCCTATCATCCTATACGACCGTAAATCATGGGGTGGGGCACCTGCGTGGAAATGGGTTACAGAATATGCAAATCCACAGAATATCATGTGTGATCTGGATGGGTTGCGTACCATTGCCGCAATGGTGGAAAGCGGTCTGGGGATAGCATTGTTGCCCAGCTGGCCGGAATTGCTGGACAGTAAGGCAAAGCTTTCATTTACCGCACCGGTGCCACCGATTTCAGACCGGAATATCGTTTTGCTGGGTAAAGCTGCGGAAAAGCATGACCCGCTTTGTGGCCTCATTCGTAAATGTTTGTTGCAGCACTAGCTATTCATAGCCGAACCGTTCAATCCACAGTTGGATCCGGTCGTTATATGCTTTGAAATATGATTGGTAGTTTTTCCATCTGTATGTTGCATCTTTATAAAGCGGTTGCACCACCTGACTGTAACTTGGCGTGTTGATCTTACCGCGCTCTATGGCTGTTTTTTGATATTCGTTCAGGCTTTCTTCCCATTCCAGATCCAGAAACTGCAATAGTTTTTCAATCTCATTTGGCATATCAACAACGAGATCTTCATATCTGATCATGTGGAATTTCAAATCATATCGTTTTTGTGACAACCACCAAGTTTCCATTACGGCACAATAAAAATCTATTATCCTTTCTAAATCCACCATATTTGCCATCTGCGGGTTCAATTTAAAATATTGCATATAACAACTTAGGATACAGTCATACGGGTGCCTGATGGCCAAGATGAATTTAGAATGTGGAAATACGCTATGGATAAGTGGGGTTTCGATAGCGTTTAATGGCAATTTATCTATGCAAACCTGATTGGATGTACGGTTTTCAATGTGTTTGTCCAACTCGGCATAATATTGTGCCTGCAAATATGAGGCTCTTTTGGGATCAATGCTTTCGATATCTTCTAGGTTGAAAAAGCTATCCAACTCATTTCGAATTGCCGCAACCATTGGCTGCTCTTCCGCCACGACAATATTAGTGTGACTGCGCAATATAGTGTCTAACAATGTTGTACCCGAGCGTGGAAAGCCAACAAGAAAACAGGGTGTGTTTTGGGTGGTATCGGTATTATCAGCCACGTGCGGCAGAGCGGGTGCATCTTTCAACTCTTGTAATGCAGAGGTAATATTTGTGAAGTATGCATCCGGGTCGGCTTGTATATAATCAGAGCTTTGCTTTGCTTTCGTGTTCATCATTGAAAATGCTGAATATGCATCATCGAATAACCCGATTTTATCGCATGTCTTTCCTTTCAACTCATAGAAAGCAATGACGCGCTTTTGGATTAAGTTATCCGGTGTGATCTGGTCGATTAAAATTTTTGCCTGCTCAAAATTCTTTTCCCGAAACTCCAGCAATGCAGCATAATATAATATATTTGCGTTGCTTGCTGTGGGGGAGCTTTTTGCTTCTACCAATGTGCGGGACAATCCAGCAAGATTATTTGTTTTTTCATAAAAGTCACAAAGACTTGTTATAAATTTCAAATCGTTAGGGTCAATTTGAAGAGCGTGTTGAAAACTTTGTTCAGCAGCTTCAATTTCACCATTGCCGTTCAATGCTATCGCAAGATTGTTATGTAATGCTGCATTGTCAGGTTCAATATTTAATGCTTTTTGATAACATTTGATTGCCGCGCTTAAGTTACCACTTTGTTTCAGCGCGCCGCCCAGATTATTATAGGCCTGCACCGATTTTGGATCAATTTGCAAAGCACGGTTAAAACATTGGGTCGCTGGGTCTATCTGGCCCTGTTTAATATATGCAACTCCAAGAAGGTTATGCAAAAATGGTGTTTGTGGATACTGTTTTAATAAGGCATTTCCGCGCTCTATAACCTCGTGCAATCTACCTTGATTATAAAGCTCAACCACAGCTTTGATTTGATCTTGAGCGGACGTTGCAGTTCTTGGTTCATGCAATGCGTTCAAAGCCGCAAGGCCAAGCTGTGCAGGTTTGTTATTCGGGAACTTCATCAATACAGAAAGATACTGTTTTTTGGCTTCAGCAATTTGCCCGTTTTTAGCATGCTTTCGCGCGCTTAATAATAATTGCTGTACAGATAACTGCATTTTTTATTCTCTCTTATTTTGCAAGACAGTGACACAAACGAAAACGTAATTAAATATGATAAAGACGAATATTCTATGTGCCACAATTAAAACCTGCACCTATTGGGCTATAACCTTTCAATATTAAATCCGGATTGTAGTCGAGATTGTGATATAAGCGTCACGGCGATAACGCGGCATTGGTCAATGGGTGCTGGGCGCAAGCTTTCTGTTGCTAAACTCAAGTGTAGGAAGCTACAGTTGAGCGAAAAATCAAAGCTTTGGTAAATGCGGTTTTGATGGGGCGGACGGGACTGGATACGTTTTGAACAAAAGCGTTAAAATGAAACAGGAAACAAGAAGCATAGTGTTTCGTTTTGCTGTTGTAGGCACAATCGTTGCGGCCTGTTATGTAATTTTTTACCTGACACTTTTGGCGCTGGGTCTCTCTCAACCTTTTGCAAATATAATAGCGTTTCTTACGGCTGTTGCCATTCAGTATGTCGGCCAGGCACTTTGGACATTCCGTCGCCCTTTGGCTATACCCACACAAATTGGCCGTTTTCTTGGAACAATCGGATTGGGGCTGGTTGTCTCTGCGCTGATTACAGGCGTTCTTGGCCCTTCATTCGGATGGTCAAGTTGGGTGTCAGCCGTGTTGGTGACGCTTGTTCTTCCCGTTCAAAATTTTATTTTCTTCAGAATTTGGGTGTTTACTGAAACAGAAGCTTCATCGGAGAGTTGATGGCACATATTTATTCAAACCAGTTTTTCGACTATATAGACGCGGGCGCAAAATCTTCGGCGCAACACATGATTAGTGTAGTTCAGCCATTGCTGGAAGTAAGAAGTATTGTGGATCTTGGCAGCGGGCGGGGCGTTTGGCTACGGGAATGGGCTGCTGCAGGCGTGGCTGACATTACCGGTGTAGACGGCGACTATGTGGACCGAGAAAACCTTGCTATCCCTACAGATGCTTTTCACGCAACAGATCTGACCAAACCATTGGATCTTGGACGTCGATTTGATCTTGCACAAAGCCTGGAAGTTGGCGAGCATCTGCCTGAAACTGCGGCCAACATATTGGTCGACAGCCTGACAAAGCATAGTGACCGGGTTCTGTTTTCAGCTGCGGTGACAGGGCAGGGCGGCGAATTTCATATCAATGAAAAGCCTTTGTCTTTTTGGCAGGATATTTTTGCCGAACGGGGTTATACGGCCTTTGATTGCGTTCGCCCGCATTTGAAGTCTGTGTGGGATGTGGAGCCTTGGTATAAGTATAATACGATTTTATATGTGAATAAAGCGGGTCGAAAGGGCCTGCCTGAAGAGGTGCTGATAACAGAGGTTCCGGTTGGGGCGCCGGTTCCGAATGGTGGAAATGCATCGTGGCGTCTACGTCGGGCAATTGTATCTTTATTGCCGCGCAGTATGGTGACATGGATCGCACAGATGAATGCAGCTTGGAAAGTGCGTAGGTTGAAACGGTTGATTAAATGACTGTGGGCACTACGGAAGCACATACGATGAAATCTAATGTACCGTTCATGTTGCTTTGTACGATCGGGCTAACTTTCGCGGTGCTGATGCTGGCTTCTGGCCTACAAGTGTTGGACCCAATGGTCCGTCATGACGATTTTGGGGCATTGCTGGCTGATCCGACAGATTTTTATGTCAAAACCCTGGAGGAAGGGCGTTGGTTGAATTACTGGTGGCACCTGCGGGGATGGGTGACACCCGCTTGGATCAACTTTTCAGTTTATCAATTTTTCTGGGCAATTTTTGCCGGTGCTGCTGCTGTGAATGCATGTGGCAAAGAAGAACCGTTTAGATATGTCGCCGCTTTGGCATTGATGATCGTCGTTTCACTTCCCGCTTTGCTGATATCCGTGTGGTTCAATACGCTTCTTCCCGGTCTTGGTTTAGTGGCTTTATTTGCACTTCTGGCATCATTCCTGCGCCCCGCAACCATGCGTTGGTTGCTGCTGCTCTTTGTTCCGTTAACACTTATGGCCTATACAACTTTTCCGCTTTTATTATTAACGGTCTGCTTGACCACGCGGGATTTGCGCCGTTCTTGGTGGGATCTGCTGACCCTTATGGCAACCTTTGTCATCAGTTTCGCTTTAGGCTTGCTTGTGATTTATTCTCTTAATTATATGGAACATGGGGTTTTTGGTATTTCGATTGCAAACTGGCGCAATCCTACACCGCCGCATGATCTGGCGTCTGTAATTGCCAACTTGGGTCTGGTTCTGGAGTTTTTCAAAGAAACGGCTTTGACGATTGCATTCGAGAATACAACTATGGTGACTATATTTGTTTTGGTTCTGACAGGCAGCCTTATATATCTTGCGCGTGTTGAGCCTTGGACGGCACTTTACATCTTTGCCGGTTTGTTTGCAGGTATAGGTCTTCTAAGTTTACAGATAATAATGACAGGCGTGATTACGCCTGCGCGTGCCGTAAACTTTGTCTGGGTTTTATACAGCGTTTTATGTGTTCGTGTTGCTGTTGTGTGCCATAGTAAGGGCAGGGTTCCAGCCAATTTGGCATGGAGCTTCCTGTTGATTACCATCACTGTCTATTTGATATGGATCTGGGAGCGATATTTTATATACACATATTGGCAAGATGAAACGCGGGCACTGGGAGTGCAGGCAGGAACCGGTGCGGGTCCCATTTATGTGATCGGTTCGTACAAAGCTCTTAAATCTGAAAGCAAGGTCGGCATTATGGGGCCGCGCGGCTTGCAGTTACGCTTGAAATACCTGACGGGACGTACAGTTTTTGTTTGCGATAGAACACCTGACACATGTGAAAACGTATCTGCGGATGCACTTTCCGGCTTGGTTGTACCCGTGCCAGAGGTGCGGCAAATGCAAGATAGGACTGAAATCATTCTGCCCCCGGTCACAGAGTAAGTGCATTGGTGATGCATGTAGTGAAGTCGTTTTGCACTGGCTTGATCCAACAAGAGCAATATAGGTGTTATCGCAGGAAAGCTCGAAATCCTATGCTAATAATTCAGATGCCATATTCAATAACAGCCATTTGTGTAAAACGCTGCAAATCAACAGTTTGAACCCTTAAACGATGTAGTCTACAGAATTGTCTCCGGTGCATATTCTTTAAGAACAAATTGTGCCGGCCCCCTATCTAGGGGGCCGGCATATTGAACTTTGTGGTGGTCAGACTGTTTTGCGTCTTCTTATCATACCAAGCAATCCGAGTGCTGCTATGAGAAGTACTGCTCCGGCTGGAAGCGGCACTGGTGATGGTGACACAGTCGTGCGCAATGTGAACGAAGTTCTTTGGCCCATATCTCCAAGTGCGATCGCATAGTTCAGGTTGAGGTTCGAAAGATCCTCTATTGCGCCAATGTCGAGTAGATTTGTGCTTAACCCAAGTTCTGCGACAATATCGGAGAGCATTCCTGTGAAGAATGAATCTCTTGTATCACCATACACGCAATTTGTTGAACCAACCGGGTCGCAGGTTACCGTAGCATCACGCCTCAGTTCCCAAAGGTCCGGCCCTGTTTGCCACGCCATCAAGAGGTTGTCCGTATCATCTAAATCGTCAAAGTCCCAAAACAGACCTGTAGGCAAGAATGCATCCTGATTCATCCAAGGCCCAAAGGTCGAACGGTAATTGCCATAGTAATTGCTACTCGCGATGGTCGTTTCTGTTTGAATGACGTTCAAACCTGTCCTTTCGTTATCAAAGAACCCATCGAGTCGAAAATTGGGATTAGTAGAAGCATCTCCAAAAAGACCAAAGGGGAATTGCGTATTTGATGAGCCACTTCCGCTGGGCTGCGCGGTGAAAGCCGTCGAGAATGACAGGCCGTCTCCTGATGCAGCTGCCACAAAATTATCCCCAAGACCGTATCCAAGTTGGACTTCAAAACCCTCAAGTGATTGCCCCGTCTGGTTGATGAGGCGGCCAAAAACTTGGTAAGTTGACAGTGTAGTCTGGTTTGGATCGATATCGAAGACCAGATCTACCGAACCAATATCCGTCATCACTTGTTTGACACGTTTTCCACTTTGGAACGGTCCATTACAAGCCGCAGCAGACGAGGTCTTAATGCAGCCATCCAGTGATAGCGAAGGATTGCCAGAGTCCTGATATGATAAAGCTTGCACCTCGGTGCCAGGGCTTACGGCCTCTGGTGGGACGAAAACGATTTTGCCATTCGTAACTGCATCAAGAGGCACAGGGCCGCCCGATGGGATCGTCCGGTCGTACACAATGCTTTCGCCGGTAACGCCGTCAGCAGGTGTAGCGCCAACGCTCACATTTCCAGTATTCCATCCGTTTATCGTTGCGGACGTGGCAGGAAATGCGGCCGATAATCCAATGATTGCTGTTGTTAAAAGTAACTTCATAATAATTCCCTCACTAAATTAAAAAATTTATGCCTGCTGTGCACATTTGAAACAGTCGCAAAGAATCACAAAATATGCCCAGACACACTGATAAGGGTACAATTTATTGATGCCGGCATTGATCTATATCAAGTTTCGGATGCAAAGATCTGCTTGGGAAATTAAAGGCCTATGATTGTGGGGCCGCATTTTCGCGTACCAATCTTGCATGAACAACGCCGCGAACAGCAGTTTTTCCCAAAAGATACCTCAAATGTTTGCGTAATTATTCTTATCAAAATACACACAACCGTGTAGGTGCATTTTTCTTTGAACCACCGGTAAATGTAGGGTTCAAACTCACCTGCTCCCCCCACTAAGACGTTCTTAAATGTACATTGATTGTCTGCATGATCGCTGAATATTGGTTTATCGTTTAAAAACTGGCCGCTGAACAAACCCAACACGCGATCCTTAATAGTTGCCTGCTTTGATAGGGCTACAGTAAGTGGTAATTGTGCCTAATCGTACCCAAATTTTTTGATCCAAGGTTGGATTTGTTTGTCATATTTCGAAAAATAATCCCGATAGTTTTCCCATCTATATGCGGCATCTTTATATATTGGTTGTACGACTTGTCTGTAACTTGGGGTGTTTATTCTGCCTCTTTTGAGCGCCGTTTTTTGATATTCTTTTAGGCCTTCTTCCCAGTCCAATTCCAAAAAGTTTAAAAGAGCGCCAACATTATGAGCCATGTCCACTACAAGATCTTCATATCTGATAATTTGATAATCCAAGTGATATCTTTCTTGGGAAAGCTGCCATGTTTGCATTGTGATGCAATACAGTTCAACAATCCGATCCAGATCGACCATATTTGACATTGCTGGGTTTGGTCTGAAGTTTTGCATATAGCAACTTAGAATACAGTCATATGGATGTCTTATCGCCAAAATAAACTTGGATTTTGGGAAAATAGTATTCAAAATTGGTGCATTTAATGCATTAAGCGGCATTTTATCGATACATATTTTAGTCATCTGATCGGGGTTGGTTTGCTTGTCTAGTTCTTTAAAATAGATCGATCGCAGTTGTGAAATCCTATCCGTACAAAGGGATTCTAATTCTTCTATGGCCACATACCCTCCCAATGCTCTACGAATATTCGCAGCCATTGGTCCTTCTTCGACAACAGTTATCTGGGAATGGCTGCGAAGAATTGTATCGAGCAATGTTGTCCCGGACCGTGGAAATCCGATTAAAAAACAAGGCGTGTTCTTATGTGTCGAGGTTTCATTAATAGATTGCGGTAAAAGCGGGGCTGCATTTTTTATATTTTTCAATGAGTCGGCGGCTCTGTTAAAATATGCCACTGGATTTGTTTGATTAAATTCTATGCTTTGCGAAATTTCTTTATTCATGTCTATAAATGCATCAAATGCCATATCGGGCATTTCAAGCTTGTCAAAAGTTTTGCCTTTCAATTCATAAAATGCAAGCAGTAAACTTTTGAACAGATTGTCTGTTTCGGTATTCTCAATGTGTATTTTTGCGCTTTCAAAATCCTTTTTCCGAAAATCAATTACCGCTTTATAATACAGAATATTCGCATTATTTGAATCAATACGGTTTTCGGCAAGAGAGAGCGTGTCGGATAAGTCGTTAATATTATTGGTTTTTTCGTAGAAATTACATAGATTTACGAGATATCTTAGCTGATCAGGTTGTTCTGCAAGTGCATTTTGGTAACATATTTTCGCGCGGTCAATTTCACCCGTTGCTAAGAAAACATTGCCTAGATTATTCTGTGTTTCGGCATTTTTAGGGTCAATTTCTAAAGCTTTTTGATATGTCGCGAATGCGGCTTTTAATTGTCGTGTATTTTTAAGAACACTGCCTAAATTGTTAAATGCATCAATAAAATCCGGTTTTAAAGCAATGGCGTCTCTGAAACTTTGAATAGATGCGTCACTGTCTCCGATTTCTTTTTGGGCAATTCCCAGATTATTGTGTATTTCGGCATTTTTAGGATCAATCTTTATAGCCTTTTGTAAAAACGCGATTGCCTCAGCCCAATTACCGATTTCAATAGATGTATTCCCAAGGTTTTTGTGGGCATCGACTAGATTGGGATCAATAGTTAACGCTTTTTCAAAGCACTTTATTGCATCTTTGAATTTACCTGTTTCCTTTAAAATTCCTCCGATATTATTGTGTGATTTCGCATTCTGGGGGTCAATTTCCAAGGCCGAGCGGAAACAATCTATTGCTGCATCGTAGTCTTTCATACCTGCATGTGCCGCACCTAACAGATTATGTAACATCGCTACTTGCGGGTAGTTCTCTGTCAGTGCGGTAACGTATTTTATGACATCTTTTAGTTGCCCGTTTTGGTAGAACCCTATTGCGGTGGTAATTTCATCTTGTGTGGGATGTGGGTATTGTTGTGCGGGGGGCATAATATTCCTACATTATCTTAGGTATGGATTTTCAGGATACTGTCACAAAATGAAAGCAATTTAAATCAAAGTATACAATATTCTATAGAAAATCTGTGAGGGCGCTTTTCGACAATTACTACTGGGCCGCACGGCACCAATCACTCGGGATGAGCTATTCAGTCAGTCGTCAGATAAATATGTAATCATTGGTGCTGTGCGCAGTCTCAAGCTAACCAGTCTGGGCCAAATTTCCCTGTTTAACAGGGAAATAACAGGGAATTTGTGCTATTTTGGCATAAAATCGTAAAATATACCGTGATTAGATACGAATTAACAGTGACTTACGCATGATTTCCCTGCTGCAGTTAACAGGGAATTTAGTTGGACCGAACAGGGAATGGCGGTCAATTTAACAGGGAATGATTTGTTAAATCAGGGATTATGAATTCCAGCTATTGTAACGCTCAAATGTATCTTCAATCCCGTTGTCTTCATCATCCTCGTCAACGGCCTGATCAAGAGTAAGCAATGTCATTGCAAACCCATCATACTGGTAAAGGGTTTGGGCCGAGAGTTCTTTCCCAAGCGGCTTGCGAAGCCAGTCTTCAGGGCTGGTTGGTTCTATGCCGGTGAGGATACTGTTTGTTGCTGCTTGTGGGAGTGCTGGCATTCTGTGTCCACTTGAGAGTTGCAATTGTGGGAAATCATCATTGCAAAAACTATAGCGCAGGTGCTGGTTCTCTTGAAACAGGATCGCAACCGGCCCGGGATAAAGTTCAACATAACGGCGCGCCGTTGCTTCCTTGCTAATGCTCAAGTCTTTTGCAATATCCAAAACCGCATTCAGGTTTGGGGGCTGTTTCAGGGCTGTGTTAAATCTGGTTCTTGGCGCCAGAAGCTCTACTGCAAAACGGTTGGCTTCAATTTCCTGGCGTTGATGTTGCGTCATGCCGGGTTTAGTTTTGAGGGCGTTGTCACATTAACTCGACGATCGGCCCAACGACGGGTAATTGTTGTTGAATGAGAAAAATGTCCTATGCACGTCACCGATTTCCATCGTCAATAATCCAAGGTGCCGTCTGGCTCTACTTCCGCTTTCCGCTTAGCTTTCGGGACGTCGAGGAAATGTTGGCGGAACGTGGGATAGATGTTAGCTATGAAACGATCCGCAGGTGGATTTTGAAATTCGGTCCAGCGATTGCTGCCAACGTTCGATCCCGCAGAGCTCAACCTTCAGGAACCTGGCATCTTGATGAAGTTTTTGTCCGCATTGGTGGCAAGCGGACTTATCTGTGGCGTGCAGTAGACGATGAAGGAGAAGTTCTTGAAGTCCTGGCCCAATCTCACCGAAACAAGCGTGCGGCCCTTAAATTTATGCGAAAACTCCTGAAAAAACAGGGATACATTCCGGATGAGATTGTCACCGACAAGCTGGGTTCATATTCCGCAGCGCTTCGAGAACTTGGTTTGGCTCACCTTCATGTAACAGGCGGTCGATTGAACAATCGGGCAGAAGTTTCACATCAGCCGACGCGTCGACGAGAACGCCGAATGGGCCGGTTTAAGTCGCCCGGATCGATGCAACGGTTTCTGTCCGTCCACGACGCCATCTACAACCATTTCAATTTGCAACGTCATCTAATCTCTCGCCGAACTCTTCGTCAAACCCGCGCCACAGCATTCGCTGAATGGCGTGAAATTGTGGCAACCTAATCTCGGATCGAGGCGGTCTATTGGGTTCATCTGGGTTAACGTGACAAAGCCCTATTTAGGAAAATCCAATGGCAAAAGCTGAAAAACATATCCCTTCTGAACGGGAACAGGCCTTTTTAGGGCGTTGTCAGAGGAACTTGCCTGAATTAGTCAGTTGGGGCAACATTGCAAAATGACAGCCAAGAACATCTTTAAGTACTTTAAAACTTCACCTGAAATTATTCGCCTAGCCGTGATGTATTACGTACGGTATCCGCTAAGCTTTTACCAAGTTGAAGATATCTTGCATGAGCGCGGGATTGATATTTGTCATGAAACGGTTCGGTATTGGGTTGAGCGTTTTGGGTCAAAATTTGCACAGGAAATTCGCAATAAAAGGGTAGGGCAACACTCAAATTGGCAGTGGCATCTAGACGAAGTTTTCGTGAAAATAAATGGTGAGAGACTTTACCTTTGGCGGGCAGTTGATCATGAAGGCGAAGTGCTTGAAAGTTTTGTCACCAAACGGCGCGACAAAGCTGCAGCCAATAAATTCTTCATAAAAACATTGCGAAAACATGGTTCTCCCAAGATTATAACGACAGATAAATTACCGTCTTATCAAGGAGCGCTTCGTGAACTTGGTTTTGCAGATCGCCAATTATGTGGCGGCAGAGTAAACAACAGATGTGAAAATTCGCACCTGCCTTTTCGACGACGAGAGAGAGCGATGCAGCGTTTCAAAATAGTCGCAACCCTCCAAAAGTTTGTCAGTTATCACAGCCAAATTTATAACCATTTCAATCACGAAAGACATCTCGAAACCAGACTGACTTACAAACAAAAACGCATTGCCGCTCTGACCGAGTGGTTCCAAATCTGTCCATCTTAGATGTTTGCAATTATGGTATTTTTAGATGAGATCGAATTAGTCTGACAATACCCTTTAAGTTATTCTTCCAATAACTCACCTGTAACCAGATAATGCACCTGCTCTGCAATATTGGTCACCTGATCCCCTGATCGTTCAAGGTTTTTTGAGATGAACAACAGATGGGTACAGGCTTCTATGTTACGTGGGTTTTCCATCATATAAGTCAGAAGTTCCCGAAACAAAGCATCCGTTTTATCGTTAATTTCCTGATCTGCGTCCCGCGCTTTTAGCGCCTTATCCAGATCGCGATTAACATAAGCTTCTATAACCATATCCAACATGGTTACCACTTTATCGGACATTTCAACAATACTACGCAAGATAGGCTTTATCGCCTTGAGGTTTTCAACCTGATGCACACGGTAAGACAGTATTTTGGCATAATCACCCATACGTTCCAGGCTGGCTGACACTTTTAGTGTTGTGATTGCGCTGCGCAAATCCTCGGCCATTGGTTGGCGCAAAGCGATCAGGCGGATGGCTTTTTTATCAATACGCTCTTCCAGTTTGTTGATCGCGCTGTCGCCTTTGGATACGCCTTTAGCCATTGCCTCATCGCCATTTTGCAATGCTTGTGCCGACTGTTTAATTTGCGTCGCAACCATATCGGCCATCGTAACCAACAGGGTTTCGATCTCGTCTAGGTCTTTATCAAACCGTGTAACAATATGCGTGCTTTCCATTGTGGGTTCCTATCCGATCCGGCCAGTAATATAATTTTGCGTCCGCTCATCTAGCGGAGATGTGAATAGCGTCTTTGTGGCACCGCTTTCCACCAGATTTCCCATATGAAAAAAAGCGGTGCGCTGAGAGACCCGCGCGGCTTGTTGCATAGAATGGGTCACGATGATGATGGTGAAATTTGTGCGCAGCTCGTCAATCAGCTCTTCGATTATAGCCGTTGCAATCGGGTCCAATGCAGAACATGGTTCGTCCATCAGGATAACTTTTGGTTTCACCGCAATGGCACGCGCAATACACAAGCGTTGCTGTTGGCCGCCAGACAAGCCCGTGCCGGTTTCAGTCAGGCGGTCTTTGACCTCTTCCCATAGTCCTGCTTTGCGTAATGACCATTCGACCACTTCCTCCATGTCATCCTTGGTTTTGGTTAACTCATGAATTTTTGGTCCATAAGCCACATTTTCATAAATCGACTTTGGAAACGGATTTGGTTTTTGAAAAACCATGCCTACATTTGCACGCAGGGCAACAACATCAACCTCGGGGGCATATATATCCTGCCCCATAATTTTGATCTCGCCAGCAACTCGGCAAATATCGACTAGATCGTTCATCCTGTTGATACAGCGCAAAAATGTTGTTTTCCCGCAGCCTGACGGGCCGATCAGTGAAGTGACCTTATGCTCTGGAATATCAAGTGTGATCTTATCCAAAGCTTGTTTCTTACCATAGAAAACATCTACGTCTTTAGACGAAATGAGAGGCGTTTTTTGCATGACTAAAACCTTGTTTCATATTTTTTGCGCAGGGTAATCGCGATGATGTTCATCAGCACCAGAAAGATCAAAAGCACGATTATAGCGGCAGATGTTTTTTCCAGAAAAGCCCGTTCAGGGCTGTCTGCCCATAGGAATATCTGTACTGGCAATGCGGTTGCCGGTTCCAGAATGCTACTGGGAATATCAACAATAAAGGCGACCATTCCAATCATCAAAAGCGGTGCAGTTTCGCCTAATGCCTGTGCCATGCCAACGATTGTACCGGTCAAAAACCCGGGCAGCGCAAGTGGTGCGACATGATGAAAAGTGGCCTGCACCGGGCTGGCACCCATTCCAAGGGCGGCTTCACGAATGGAAGGGGGGACTGCGCGCAGACTTGCACGTGCCGCAATGATAATGGTGGGCAGCGTCATTAATGCTAACACCATCCCGCCAACAAGAGGCGATGATCGCGGCAATCCAAAAACATTCAGAAAAATTGAAAGGCCCAGCAACCCAAAAACAATAGAGGGAACAGCCGCCAGATTATTGATGTTGATCTCGATCAGATCAGACCAATGGTTTTTCTTGGCAAATTCTTCCAGATAAATCGCGGCCAAAATACCAATTGGAAACGACAGGGCAAAGCATACAAGTAATGACAGGGCCGAACCGACCAAAGCGCTTAAAATACCTGCCAGTTCAGGTTCACGGCTGTCACCGTTGGTGAAAAAACTTATGTTGAATACACGCTTAATTGCATCCTCATCGGATAGCGTATCTACCCAACCGATTTGATCGTCATTCATGCGGCGGTCACTTTGTGCCCCTGCGCGTGAAATCTGGCCTTTCATAAGCATGTCAACATCATCGGATGCACTTACCCAAAGGGTTTGTTCTGCCCCCAACAAGGCAGGTTTTGCCAATATTTGGTCGCGCAACTGAAAGCCCGCATCAGAGCTGACAAGCGCATAAAGTGCTTTCTTTTGCTTACGTTTCTTCGCGTTTGGGAATTGCTTGCGCAGGGCAGACTTTACGATCTTTTCATAGCTTGCCCCCTTGATGTTTTCGGGGTCAACCATTTGGGCGGAAAGATCGAAAGTTAGCATGACTTTTGTTGTGCTGACCGCGCCTTTGCCCTGCCATATGATCGAAGTGATCATGAAGGCAAGGAAAAGCAACGACAAAGCAATCGCAATACGCCCCATCCACTGAAAGCGTTGTTCAGCGTTGTGGCGGCGATTTAGATGTTTTTGCCCCTTTAGAAAACTTGTGTTTGGATTAGTCATACTGTTCCCGATACTTTTTGACGATCCGCAGGCTGATGTAATTCAACACCAACGTGACAATAAACAGCATTAACCCAAGTGCGAATGCAGACAGGGTTTTGGCGCTGTCAAATTCTTGATCCCCCGTTAGCAGGGCCACAATCTGTGCGGTTATAGTTGTTACTGCCTCTAATGGATTAGCGGTCAAATTCGCCGCCAGACCTGCGGCCATCACAACGATCATAGTCTCGCCAATGGCACGTGATGCAGCCAAAAGCAGACTGCCGGCGATCCCCGGCAAGGCCGCCGGTAAGATCACCTTTTTGACAGTTTCAGAATGGGTGGCGCCCATACCAAGAGATGCGTCACGCATGGCTTGGGGAACTGCGTTGATCACATCGTCCGACAAAGATGAAATCAAGGGTATAATCATAATCCCCATTACAAGGCCCGCCGCCAACGCGCTTTCTGAAGATACCTCTAATCCCATATTGTTCCCTGTCATACGAATGAAAGGGGCCACGGTCAGGGCTGCAAAAAAACCGTATACAACGGTTGGAATACCGGCCAGAATTTCCAACATCGGCTTTACCCAGTCACGGGTTCTTTTTGATGCATATTCCGCCAGAAAAACCGCCGAAGCCAAACCCAACGGCGTGGCAACGCACATAGCAATGGCTGAGATTAACAAAGTCCCTGTGAAAAGCGGGATCACACCAAATTTGCCTTCAGCGGCAACCTGATCTGTACGCAATGCGGTTTGTGGTGACCATTCTATGGAAAATAGAAACTCACTAAATGGGATTTTTTTGAAAAACTCCAGGGCCTCAAACACCAAAGATAAAACAATCCCGATGGTCACAGCAACCGCCACAAGCGCGCAAAGAACCATGGTGAGTTTCACAATATGTTCCATCAGCTTTGAACGATTACCTAAAGTAATGTTAAAGCTATTTTCTGGTGTGATGTCTTCGGACGCCATGAGGCATTCCCCAGTTAGTGATTATTTCGATTCCATCGGATGCAGTGGGGATACGCAGAGATTGTAACGGTTGGATTTATTCTGTGTAACAGTTTTGCGAAAATATTATTTATGCGCATAAAAAGGGGCGTTCCCGCCCCTTTAAAAATTCAGTGGTAATAGGCTTACATTGCAAGATTGCTTAAGCCATTGATTTTTTCTGCCCATTCTATGCGTTCAGCTTCGGTCATCGGGATTAGACCTTTATCAGCCAAATATCCATCTTCGCCCCAAGCATCTTCAGATGTGAATTCTGTTAAGAACTCCACTAGACCCGGGACAACACCAACGTGGTCTTTTTTCACGTAGAAATATAGTGACCGAGATACAGGGTAATCCCCTTCGGCAATGGCTTCAAATTCAGGGGCGATACCGTTCACGATTGACCCTTGCACCGTATCCGAGTTCTGTTCCAAAAATGAATAACCGAAAATACCGAATGCGCTTGGATTTGCGACTAGTTTTTGAACGATCAGATTGTCGTTTTCACCTGCTTCAATAAATGCACCATCTTCACGGATCGTGTGGCACAATGATTTATAAGCTTTTTTGTCTTCTTTTTTAAACGCCTTGATCCATGGGAAAGTTTTGCAACCACCCTCCATCGCCAATTCAACAAAAGCATCACGTGTGCCCGATGTAGGTGGTGGGCCCATAACTTCGATTTTTACAGCCGGAAGGGATGCATTAACCTGATCCCAAGTTGTGTAGGGGTTTGGCTTTGTTTCACCATCAACACCTGTTGGCACGTCTTTGGCCAGTGCCAGAAACAGATCAGCCAATGTTACATCAAATTGTTGTGAAGCTTTTGAGTTGGCAATAACAATGCCATCATAACCGATTTTGGCTTCTACAATGTCAGCGATACCGTTTGCTGCACATTTTTCAACTTCGGAAGATTTAATACGACGTGACGCATTGGTGATGTCTGCGTAGCCATCGCCCACACCGGCACAAAATAACTTCAAACCACCGCCTGAACCCGTTGATTCAACAACTGGCGTTTTAAAGTCTGTTTTCTTGCCAAAACGTTCGGCAACAGTTGTTGCGAACGGAAATACGGTAGAAGACCCAACGATTTTTATTTGATCGCGGCCTGCGAATGCGGGTGCAGCAGTGACTGTTGCCAATGCAACAGCGGTGAATGAAAGAGTTTTCAGGAACATAAGTTCGACCTCTGATTTGTTAAAACGATCCGATTCCTTTCGGATGCCGCATAAATAGATCGTGTATGTGACAACAATTTTTCAACTATGTAACATTTTGATGAAACTCAAAAGCAATTTTCCCATCGCAAATTATGAATGTTGGCTTGCAGTGTCCGTCGTCAGACACTGGTGTATTGGACGAATTGTAATTAATCTGACAACACCAATTTATTGTCTGTTGAGTGGATATTTCCAACACTCGGGCAAGATCATTTTTTTTTAGCCAACGCATCCAAATGTTTTTCAATCGCTCCCAAACGCGCCAAGACATCATCGCGGTAATGTGTTGTTTCACCTGCGGCTTCTTTGTTGCCGACGTCTTGCATGGAATTCACAATTAAGCCTACCAGAAGGTTAACCACCGAAAATGTAGTAACTAAAATAAAGGGAATAAAAAACGCCCATGCATAGGTGTGCACTTCCATAACCGGACGTACGATCCCCATTGACCAGCTTTCAAGCGTCATAATCTGGAACAATGAATAGGCTGATCCCCCTAACGAGCCAAAGAATTCTGGGTGGGTGTGTCCAAAAACCTTGGTTGCGATCACAGAGCTGACATAGAATATCACACTCATTAAAATAACGACGGACCCCATGCCTGGTAGGGCTACGATAAAGCCTTCCACAACACGGCGCAAATTTGGTGATACTGAAATAACGCGCAGTAACCGCAGTATTCGCAGGGAGCGTAACACCGACAGTCCTTGTCCAAATGGCAGCAGAGCAATTGCAACAATTACAAAGTCAAAGATATTCCAACCCGTTTTAAAAAAACCAAATCTGTAGATCAGCAATTTTATTGAGATCTCAACCACGAATACGATCAGACATAAACTGTCCAGAATAAGGATTACTGTCCCAGCTTTTGACATAAGTGTTGGGGAGGTTTCCATCCCCAACAAAGCCGCGTTAAAAAGGATCACACATAGGATAAAGTTTCCCGTTGCGGGCGCTTCAATAAAACGCTTCAGTCTTGTAATCATAGTACGATCCGGTGTTCTTAGATTGCGTTTGATGTAAGCGGTGCGCCCACATTACGTTTGTTTGCAAAAGTAAGAACGACCGCACCTGTAATACCAGATAGCAATGATCCGAAAATTACACCAATCCGTACCAAAGTTTGATGATCCTGATCTGAGAATGCCAAGGCACCAATGAACAAGGACATCGTAAAGCCAATACCTGCCAACAAACTGACACCGTAAAGCTGTGCCATAGATCCTTTTTGCGGGGCTTCTGCAAAACCAAGTTTAATAGCCAACCAGACAGAACCGAACACGCCTATTTGTTTACCTAGGAACAGTCCAAGAATAACCGCCAATGTCAGTGGTTGCATCAATAGCTCGAAACTCAACCCCTCTAGTGGCACACCTGAATTTGCAAAAGCAAATAGCGGCATAATCATAAACACGATCCAGGGATGCAACGCCTGTTCAAATTCTATTGCCGGTGCTTTCCCTTTTGCATTGCGTGCCAAAGGAATGGCAAAACCAAGGGCAACGCCTGCGAGTGTGGCATGCACGCCGGAATTCAAGACGCAGCACCACAACACTGCGCCCAGCAATACATATGGGGTTAGACGTTTAACGCCCATTAAATTCAATACAAACAGTCCCGCTCCTGCAAACGCGGCTAGCGCCAAGGCCAAGATGGATAGTTGTGCTGTGTAAAAGACTGCAATAATCATAATGGCAGCAAGGTCATCCACTACGGCCAAAGCCAAAAGGAATGTTTTAAGTTCAGCCGGCACACGATTACCAAACAGGCTTAAGACACCCAGTGCAAAGGCAATATCAGTGGCGGCCGGTATGGCCCAACCGCGTGCTTCAGCCGTGTCCCAACCCACAATGTACAAAAACACCATAGCAGGTAATACAAGCCCCCCAATTGCACCATAAACAGGTAATGCGGCTCGTTTCCAGGTAGATAAAGACCCTTCATAAGCCTCGCGTTTTATTTCCAAAGCAACATACAAAAAGAAGATTGCCATCAACCCGTCGTTGATCCACAGCAGTACAGGTTTGGTTATGCCCGCTTCGCCCAATGCCACTGTAAAGTAAACGTTTAGGAATGAATCGTAAAAAGGACGCAAGGCACCAATATTTTCAAACAAAAGGCCTATCAGAGCGGCGAGTGCAAGCAAAAGTCCAGCTTTTGCGTCGGGGTTTAAATTCTTGATCATTGTTCCAAATTTCTAAGGTTGTTGGGCCTCGCTTCGGAGGTACCAAAAAGCCTCTTGGGCTTTCATATAAATTCGAAACCAAAAAATACAATTTGGTTTCAAGTTACTTCGGACGGTTAGTTCTAGTTTTGCAATTAAAAATCAAATAGTTCACTCAGCAACGAGTTTTTCTTCTTTGATTTATACGGTTTTCCTCGATCTTGGGATTACGATTGGTTTGGTGGTTAAGCCTGCGCGGCGGAATTGCTGCTACGCGCGATGATTTTATCAAGCTCACCAAGGTCTAACCAAACGCCACGGCATGTTGGGCAATAATCAATTTGTACGCCGTTCCTGTCGGCCATTATTAAGGTGTCATTATCTACGGGGCATTTCATGTTGGCTCCATTCTTCGCAAGGGATGGCTGGTTATAGTTTAGGTTGTCGTTAGTCCGTTTTATAAAAAGGCCAGCCACTTGCACGGCTGACCCTCTATTCGCTTTTGTCTAAGGCCCAACGGGGAGTATGGCCATTGATCAAGAGCGGGGGGTGCTTTGTATCATCGCTTTAAAACAGTCAATTATGGCTATTTATTTCGCGTTTTCTTGTTCCCTTACATTTCACAGAATTCATACGTTTTGTGTTTCTATGGAGTGTATATGAGATCAAACATCAATATGTAAATAGAATTAATATTGAAATATTGATAGTAATAAACTATCAAATAAAAAGGCCGTACTTTTTACTAAAGGATACAAAAATGAGAAAGACTTCAGCGACTTTAAAGCAGTTTCGATATCTAGTTGCTTTGGCTGATATGGGGCACTTCAGACATGCCGCAGAATATTGCGGCGTCAGTCAACCGTCTCTAAGCGTACAATTGCAGAATTTGGAAGAAGTGTTAGGCGCCAGATTGGTGGAACGTGGTCGCAGTGGTGTGTTTTTTACACCCATTGGACGAGAAGTCGTCACCCGTGCGCGACGTATATTGGTGGAAACTCAATCACTAGTTGATTTTATCGAAGTCGCAGAACATGGCATGACCGGCACAATCCGCCTGGGTGTTAAAGCAACCTTGGGTCCATATTTGTTACCGCGCGTTGTAGCATCACTGCATAAAAAACATGCTGACATGAAAATCTACATTCGCGAAGGCATTCCGCATAAACTGGAAGATGAATTAACGTCTGGTCTGCATGATGTGATCTTGGCGCAATTGCCCATTCGCGCATCTGATTTTGTCATTGAACGCTTGTTTCGAGAGCCAATCTTGTTGGCTGTTTCATCGGATAATCCGTTGGCGCAACAGACATCGGTTTCAACAAAGCAATTAAAAGGGCTGCCTGTCCTATCACTTTCCCCCGACTACCATTTGCATGATCAGGTTCATACATTGTGTAGCGATTTTGGCGCAGAGGTTATGCGTGATTATGAAGGCACCAGTTTGGACGCTTTGCGTCAAATGGTGGCGATGAATATTGGTGTTACTTTCTTGCCAGCGCTTTATGCTCAATCCGAAGTCTCCAAGTTAGGGGATGTAGTAGCATTGCCACTAACGGGGCGCAGCATATCAAGATCAATTGGCTTGGTATGGCGCAAAGGGGCTGGCAGATCGTCAATCTATCAAGAGTTAGCGGATTTTATTCGCGGAACCATCAAGTGCGATTTTGAAGCTTTAGTGCTTGAATAATTATCACGACGGATCGAGACTAAATATACCTTTCATTAGATAGCTCAAATCTAAATCTTAGAAATCGGCCTTATGTCTGTTTTCCGCCCGAACTAGCCATGTCTGCTTTCGGCCTATTCTGTTGAAAAACTCGAAGTTTTCACAGCGCCGCATCACAGGATAAACAGTTCCCACCCCTGTTTCATACGGCGGCTCTGGCCCAAATTGGGTTTGGGGTTAGTTTAGCCAGTTTTTTGAGGTTTTGGGCGGTTGCAGCGAGGAGGAATTCGTCATGAGCACCACATGGTTCGCATCAACATGGCATTTGCCGCAGAATAAAGCGTTGAGCGCACGTCGCGGTCTCCAGCTCTGGATATCCTGCCAGGATTATCAACTTCACCTGACTGATATCGTCGCGGCGTGAGACCAAAATGTGCGGCCACTGTGCGGGAGCTTTTGAAGCGTGACGGATCATCAATAGCAGCTTTGAATGTAAGAGCGGCAATGGGCCCAACGCCAGGAACTGTCATCAGCCGCATACAAACATCATCGTGGCTAGCCGCGCGCTTTACGCGGCGATCCAGCTCAAGATAATGCTGATAAAGAGCGATCCGCGCATCCAGAAGCGGAAGCAAAGCGTGAGTCAGAACATCGTCCATTTGGATCACTGGGCGCACGATATCATCAAAACTGCCGTGACTGACACTCTTGGGGAGGCGGAGACCGAAGATCTTTAAAAGCCCGCGCACTTCATTGGCCAGATCAATCGTCTTGTTCAGCAGGGCTTTGCGGGTGCTCAAAAGTGCCCGTTGGCCATGTGCCTCTCGGCTCTTCATATGCACTGGGCTGAACCAACCGGTGCGCAAAACTTGTGCAATCCCGCGGGCATCATTCTTGTCTGTCTTGTTGCGCATTGCCGAAAGTGCGGCATTTACTTGACGAGCCTCCATGCACACGACATCGAACCCTTGGGCTTGCAATCCAAAGAAACGATGCTGGCTCATCGTGCCTGCCTCAAATCCAACGCGTTCAATCGGATGCGGAAAACCAGATAAACACTCTGCGATATCCTTAATCTCACACGCTAATTCGCGCTCAAACAGCACTTTACCCTTTGTGTCGACGATGCAAAGCGCGCAAGAACGCAACGATACATCTAATCCAGCATAGTATTCCATTATCTATCTCCCTTGTTCACAGATATCCTGTGATCTTATCGGAAGCTTGACCTCAGAACAGAGGCAGCACAATTACGCATGCTTTGTCCGTTGGGCTCAATTGATCGCCGCAACACACTGTGCAAACTTTTCAGCTGGTGTTAGATATCTCAATGTCTGCTGTGCGGCAAAGCTGCCATTCGAATGCAACAGCGCAGCATCGACCTTTGGCCCTTATAAGTCGTTTGCATGGACTCTTGTTATTCCAGCACAACTTCCCGAATGCAGCCATTGGTACGTTATGCAGCTATACAACCACTTTAATCACGAGAGACATTTAGAGACCAGACAACCCTTTAAGCAAAAGCGTGTAACTGCTCTCACGGACTGGTTCAATTTCTGCGCCGTATAATGATGATGCTGGTATGCCTTTTGCGGCGCGCTCAAGTATGTCTAACAACACCCCATATAGGCGTTTCTCGAAGCCTTTCGTTGAGTGCTTCTAAATATTAAATTGATGGACTATATCCAACTATCAATTGCTTTAGGCCAATAGCAGCACCAATTAAAATCGCTATAAATGTGACAGGGGCACTGTACGCAAGTACTGAAAACGCAGATAAGCCCTGCCCAACACTGCAGCCAATAGAGACGACAGCACCCATTCCCATAAGTGTGGCGCCCAATATTTGACGCTTTAATTCTCGCGGGTCTTCGCAAGCCTCCCAGCGGAAGTGGCCTTTGAGCATGCTCCCTATGAATGCACCGACAAGCACACCAATAACAGATCCTGTTCCAAAGCTGATGGAATTTCCTGAAGACGTCATAAGGTAAAGCATTGTTTCCCCTATGGGGGCTGAAAATGTGTGCGAAATAACGGGTGTTGCATCAAATCCATTTTGTGCGACCCACTGAGTTCCAGCCCATCCAGATACGATTGCAAGCCCTACAATCGCACCCCAGAAGATATGCTTATGCGATCGTAGCATTTTTTGATTGCATAAGGTTAGGGCAATTATGGATAGCCCGATTAGTATGCCTGTTGTTTCTGTTGATAGGTTGATCCAACTCGATATATGCGTTGCAATGTTTGTTGTGTTGGTTGCTGGATCACTGTCGCCAAATGCCCAGATGCGTAATATTGCTAGTGGGCCTCCTAATGAAATGTAGGCGGATAAGCCCATGACCAAAACGATTACAAAAGAGCGAAGGTCACCACCGCCAAGTCGGGCTAATGCCCCGTAACCACAGTTACCCGCGAGAGCCATGCCATACCCAAAGACAAGGCCGCCAATGATGTTGGCAAAAGGGTTCCAGTTTCGGGATAAATAGAGAGTTTCGTTTAAGTTCAGTGAACCTTGTGCGCTTAAGGTAAAGGTTCCTATTATGGCAACGCCGATAGCAATTCCCCACATGCGAAATCTTAGGGAGTTATTGCCGTAATATAAATCTTCAATCGCGCCTAATGTGCAAAACTGCCCAATCC
>SWCD01020448.1_pt1 | contig 23021 bp, 18 predicted proteins | sample 4693011 | NCBI WGS metagenome assembly SWCD01 (sample SAMN10267278, study PRJNA491770) | bioreactor metagenome | isolation source: DHS bioreactor inoculated with marine | place: Japan: Omine Ridge, Nankai Trough | reverse complement strand
GGCGCGCGATCTGGACTGGCAGGAGAGTGTCGGCAAGGCCGATCCGACACGCCCCGCCCATCCGGTCGAGGCCGACGCGCCGCTGCTAATCGCCTATACCTCGGGCACGACCGGCAAGCCCAAGGGCGTGGTGCATACCCATCTTGGTGTGCCGGCCAAGGCCACGGCGGATTTCCTGCTGTGCCTCGACATGAAGCGCGACGACCGGCATCTGTGGATGACCGATATGGGCTGGGTGATGGGGCCGCTCACCCTTCTGTCGGTGCTGCTTTCGGGGGCTACGCTGGTTCTGGCCGAGGGCGCGCCCTCGATGCCCGGCGACCCCTTCCGGCTGTTGCGGATCACCGCGGACATGAAGGTGACGCACCTGGGCATTGCACCGACGCTGGTGCGCCAGTTCATGACGCACGATCCCGCGCCGCTTTCCGGCTATGACCTTTCTCCCCTGCGTATCGTCGCCGCGACGGGGGAACCCTGGACCGACGATGCCTGGCTCTGGCATCTCGACCATATCTGCCGCCGCCACGCCGTGCCGCTGAACATCTCCGGCGGGACCGAGTTGTTCGGGGCCATCCTGACCTCGACCGTCCTGCACGAGATCAAGCCCGGCGGGTTTTCGGCCGAGGCCCTCGGTGTGGGCGCGAAAGTGCTGCGCGAGGATGGCAGCGAAGCCGCGCCGGGCGAGGTGGGCGAACTGGTCGTAAGCCAGCCGCCCATGGGCCTGACCCCGGCGATCTGGGGCGACCGGGAAAGATATCTTGAAACCTACTGGTCCACCTTCCCCGGTGTCTGGCGGCACGGCGACTGGGTGCGCCGCGATCCGGACGGCACATGGTATATCCTCGGCCGCTCGGACGATACGCTCAACATCGCCGGCAAGCGCATCGGCCCGCCCGAGATCGAGGCAGCCCTGACCGAAACCGGAGAGGTGGTGGACGCCGCCGCCATCGCCGCGCCCGATGATATCAAGGGCGTGGCCGTGGTCTGCATCTGTGTCGCGGCACCAGGTGTGACGCCCGATGCCGCCCTCGTGGACCGGCTCAAGGACCGGGTGGGCGAGGTCGTCTCCAAGCCCTTCCGCCCGCGCGAGATCCATTTCGTCGAGGCGCTGCCCAAGACCCGCAGCATGAAGACGATGCGCCGGATCGTCCGCGCGGCCTATCTGGGCGAGGATCCGGGCGATCTGTCATCGGTCAGCAATCCCGAAACCATGCAGCCCATTGCAGACCTGCGAAAGGAAACGCCATGATCACTGTCTTCGGAGCCACCGGAAACACCGGCGCGCCGCTTGTCGATACCCTTCTGGCCAAGGGGGCGGCAGTGCGCGCCGTCACCAGCGATCCCGCCAAGATCGAAAATCTCAAGGCCAAAGGGTGCGAGGCGGTCACCGCCAATTTCACTGACCCCGCCGCCCTGGAACGGGCCTGTGCCGGGGCCGAGAGGATCTACCTGGTGACGCCTGCGCATCTGGACATGCGCCGCTGGAAGGCGAATGCGATCGCGGCCGCCAAGGCCGCGGGCGTGCGCCATGTCGTTCTGGCCACCGGGCTGGGTGCGTCGCCCAAGGCCAAGGTGACCTTTGGCAAGTGGCACTCCGAGACGCAGGAACTGCTGAAGGAAAGCGGGCTTGACTGGACCTTCGTGCAGCCGACCTATTTCATGCAGAACCTGCTCTGGCAGGCCGACACCATCGCCAAAGACGGTGTCTATTACGACGATCTGGGCGGTCCTGTGGCCTGGATTGACGCCCGCGACATCGCCGATGTCGCCGCCGAGGCGCTGACCGGCCCGGGCCATGAGGGCAAGACCTATGGCCTGACCGGCCCCGAGGCCCTGACCGGCGAAGATATCGCGGCCATGCTGTCAGAGGTGACCGGACGCACCATCACCTGCGCGCCCCTGTCGGTCGAGGACTCCAAGGCGGCCATGATCGCCGCCGGGATGCAGGAAGAGGTCGCCGCAGCCATGGTCGAACTCGCCTCCATCGCCCCAAAGGGCTATCTCGCGGGGATCGAGACCACGGTCAGCGACGTGCTTGGGCGCCCGGCCCGCCGCCTGCGCGATTTTATCGCCGAGAATCGGGATGCCTTCGTCCAGTGACCTGACGGCGGCGCCGTTTTATCTCGAGTTCGCGCCGCCTGCGGGCGCGGAAGCACAGGTCGAGACTCTGTACGTTTTCCGCGACGCTGGCGTGCTGAGCCGTCGCGGAAGGGGGCTGTTCGCAACCGATCTGTTCGACCTGTCGGTGAGCGTTCTCAACGCCTGCGATACCGGCCCGCATGTGTCGCTCGCGCCACCCCGCCCCGGCTTCGTTCCCCGCCGGGCGTCTTTTTGCGGCATCGTGGCCGGGCTGCGGCTGTCGTCGCGACCGCAGCATATGCCCCCGGCCGAGACTTTCGACTCTTTGGCTTCGATCCTGCGACGGGTCAGAGTCGGCGATGACGCGATGCCTGAACTTGTCACCGCACTCGATGGATTGGCCGAAGACCTGTCATTCGCGGCGATCCCGCAGGCGTTCAGCGACCGGACCGGACGCCGCAGAATCCGGGCAGAGACCGGCATGTCACGAAGACGGCTCGCCGCGATCCGGCGTTTTCGCCGTCTGGTTGACGAACTTGCCTGCCAGACCCTTCCGTTGAGCGATCTCGCCCTGGACGCCGGATTTTACGACCAACCGCATATGTCATCCGCTTGTCGGGCCTTTGCCGACATGTCCCCCGGCGCGCTTCGCGGTCAGGCGGCGCGGCAACCGCTTGGCCATTTCTTACAAGATGAGCGGCTGAAGACCCGTGTAAAACATATCATCAACGGATAACGAGAGGAGCAAAACCAGACCATGCCGAAATTCGAGCCGCGAGACCCCGATTTTGATACGCGTGTGCGCGACAGTTTCAACCGCCAGAACGTGATGCGCACGATGGGGATCACCATTGCCGAGCTTACGCCCGGTCATATCGTTCTGGAAATGCCGCATGATGACGCGCTGACCCAGCAGCACGGGTTCCTGCACGCTGGGGTCGTTGCGACCGCGCTTGACAGTGCGTGTGGCTATGCCGGGTTTTCGCTGATGCCCGCCGAGGCTGCGGTGCTGACGGCGGAATTCAAGATCAACTTGGTCAACCCGGCGGATGGCGCGCGGTTTCGCTTTGTCGCCGACGTGCTGAAACCGGGGAAAACCCTGACCATCTGCGAGGCGCGCGCCTATGCCGTGAAGGGCGGGGAGGAAAAGCTCGTCGCCACGATGACCGCGACGCTGATGGCGATGGTGGGGCGGACCGGCGTGGCCGGGTGAGGACGCGGCGCTTGCCCTCGTGATTTCCCGCGCCGATCGGCTTCCCATGCAGGCGGTATCACCAACCGCCTGCTGACCTTGCCTGTCCCCGGCCGCTGTCGGGTCAGAGACCTTGCGCCAGACGTACCCCTTCATCGATGGCGCGCAAGGCATCAAGTTCGGCGGCCTCCTTTGCCCCGCCGATCATCGTGACCGGGACGCCACGCGCGGCGAGGGCCTCGGCCAGGGCGCGTTCGGGTTCCTGCCCGGTACAGAGCACGATCGTGTCGGCGGCGATGACCTCTGGCTTTCCGTCCACGAGGATATGCAGCCCCGCGTCGTCGATGCGGTCATAAACCACCCCGCCGATGGCCTCGACCCCATGCTTGCGCAGCGCGTTGCGCAGGATCCAACCCGTCGAAACGCCAAGCCCGGCACCCGGTTTCGAGGTTTTTCGCTGAAGCATGACCACCTTGCGCCGCGATGGTGTCGATGCCAGCGGATCGCCCACCAGCGCGCCCGACACGGCGAATTCCGGGTCTACGCCCCATGTCTCGCAGAATGTGTCAGCGCTGCGGACCTCTGCCGATCCGGTCACGAGGAACTCGGCCACGTCATGGCCGATGCCCCCTGCCCCCATCACCACTACCGTATCGCCCGCCATGCTTTCGCCGGACAGGATTTCGGCATAGGTCGCGACCTTGGGATGGTCGATGCCCGGCAGGTCGGGAATGCGCGGCGTCACCCCGGTGGCGATAACCACATGGTCAAAGCCGGTCAGATCACCGGCGTCAGCCCGCTGCCCCAAACGTAGCTTGACCCCGTGTTTTATCATCTGACCGGTATAATACCGCAGGGTTTCGTCGAACTCATCCTTGCCCGGCGCGGCGCGCGCCAGGTTCAATTGCCCGCCCAGCTTGTCCTGAGCCTCGAACAGGGTAACGTCGTGGCCCAGCCGCGCCGCCTCGGTGGCCGTGGCCATTCCTGCGGCACCGCCGCCGACAACGGCCAGCTTGCGCGGCTGCGCGGCGGGGGTATCGCGGAATTCGGTTTCGTGACCCGCCCGGGGATTGACCAGGCAACTCACTGGCCGGTCGGAGAAGATGAAATCCAGGCAGGCCTGATTGCAGGCAATACAGGTATTGATCTCGTCCGCGCGGCCCTCGCGCGCCTTTTTCACGAAATGCGGATCGGCCAGAAAGGGGCGCGCCATCGAGATCATGTCTGCATCCCCCGAGAAAAGGATGTCCTCTGCCATTGCGGGCGTGTTGATTCGGTTGGAGGCGACCACCGGGATCGACACCGCCGCCTTGATATTGGCCGCCGCCTTGCGCCAGGCGCCGCGCGGCACCGGATAGGCAATCGTCGGCACGCGTGCCTCGTGCCAGCCGATGCCGGTGTTGAGAATGTCGGTCCCCGCCGCCTCGATCTTGCGCGCGAGCGCGGCAATTTCATCTGCGGGCGCGCCGCCCTCGATCAGGTCGGCCGCCGAAATCCGATAGATGATCAGGAAATCCGGCCCGCACCGCTCGCGCACCGCGCGCACAATCTCGACCGGAAAGCGATGGCGGTTCTCGGCGCTTCCGCCCCAGTCGTCTTCACGCTTGTTGGTATGCGTGACGGTGAATTCGTTGATAAGATAGCCCTCGGACCCCATGATTTCCACGCCATCGAACCCCGCTGCCTGCGCATTGGCGGCGGCTTTGGCGAAATCCTCGATAGTGCGGCGGATATCGGCATCGGTCATTTCACGCGGAACGAAACGGTTGATCGGTGCCCGGATCGGAGTTGGGGCAACGCAGCCTTCGATCTTTGCATAGCGCCCGGCATGAAGCAGTTGCGCGCAGATCAGGCTGCCTTCGGCCTGTACCGCCTCGCAGATCGGGCGCAGGTGCCGCGCCTGATCCGGGTCATCGATGCGCGGACCTTCGGGATCGAATATCCCCTCGGCATTGGGTGAAAACCCGCCCGTGACCAGAATCGCCGCCTCGCCACGCGCCCTTTCGGCGTAAAAGGCGATCTGTTTGGCGAGACTGTCCGGCTCGGTTTCCAGCCTGGTGTGCATCGACCCCATGATAACACGGTTTCGCAACATGTGCCCGCCTGCGCGGATGGGCGAAAGCATGGTCCCGAAGCTTTCCCTCTGCGTATTTTCCACTGTGAACGCTCTCCTCAAAACTTCGCTTGATCTATATTCTAACATTCGTTAGATTTTTGGAAAGAAGAATTTTCGGTCACGGGGGGCAGCACCGATGCAATTCCAGCCAACAGAAGATCAAAAGGCGTTTCGCGAAACCGCGAAGCGATTCGCCACCGAAAAGCTAGCGCCCGGCTACCAGCAGCGCGCAAGCGGCCACACCTTTGATCGCGCGCTGATCAGGAAAATGGGCGCACTGGGTCTAATCGGTGCCGATCTGCCCGAGGCATTCGGCGGGCTTGGCGAAAGCTCCGTCACTGCGGGACTCATAGTTGAAGAGATCGCCTATGCCGATTTCAACGCAAGCTATGTCCAGCTTCTCGGCTCTCTCATGGGGGGAATGGTGGCCAAGCACGCCTCCAAGGATATCGCGTCGGAATGGGTGCCCAAGGTTGTCTCGGGGGATGCCGTCATCGGTCTGGGCCTGACGGAGCCGCGCGGCGGATCGGATGCGGCGAACCTGGTTCTCAAGGCCACCAAATCCGGCAACGGCTGGCGGCTGAACGGCGAGAAGACCTCGATGAGCTTTGCGTCCCAAGCCGACGCAGCCGTGGTGTTTGCACGCACGGGCGATCCTGACGGGGGCTCGCGCGGGGTCAGTGCCTTTTTCATCGATCTGAATCAGGAAGGCATCACGCGCACCCATTTTGACGACATCGGCACCAAGCCGGTTGGGCGCGGATCGGTGTTTTTTGACGATATTTTTGTTCCGGCCGAAAACATGATGGCCGAACAGGACCGCGCCTTTGGCACGATCATGGCGGGGTTCGACTATTCCCGCGCGTTGATCGGGCTGGAATGCCTGGGCGCAGCGCAGGCATCGGTGGATGAAACCTGGGCCTATGTCAGGGAACGCGAGGCGTTCGGCACCCCCATCGTACAATATCAGGGCGTGAGCTTCCCGCTGGCCGAGGCCGAAACCCAACTGACCATGATGCGGCAGCTTTGCTATTACACGCTGGACCTGCGCGACCGCGGCTTGCCGCACACCTCCGAGGCGGCGATGTGCAAGTGGTACTTGCCCAAGACCGCCTGCGAGATCCTGCATCAGTGCCTGATCCTGCACGGGCATTACGGATACACCACCGACCTGCCCCATCATCAGCGCTACAACGACGTGCTGGGCCTACAGATCGGTGACGGCACTGCGCAGATCCAGAAACTTGTGATCGCGCGCGAAAAGGTCGGCCGCGTGGCGCTGCAATACGACAAGAAGGCGAAGGGAGTATCGAAATGAGTGATCCCGTCGCCGTAAGCATCGAAGGTAGCGTAGGCATCATCGAGTTGGCGCGCCCCGAGAAATTCAATTGCCTCTCACTCGAGGTGCATGAATGCATTTCGAACGCGCGCGCCAGCTTCGAGGCCGCCCGGAATATCCGGTCGATCCTGATCCGGGCGCAGGGCAAACATTTTTGCACGGGCGCCGATCTGACTGAGGTGAAGGGCAAACTGACCGACCCCGCCGCGCTGGACCATTTCATCTCCTTCGGCATGAAAAACCTGCGCGCGCTCGAGTCGAGCCCGCTTCCTGTCGTGGTAGCGGTGCAGGGCTTGTGTTTGGCCGGCGGGATCGAACTGATGCTGTCATGCGACGTATGCTTTGCCGCCGAAACCGCCCAGTTTGGCGATCAACACGCACAATTCGGCCTGATCCCCGGCTGGGGCGGGTCGCAGCGGCTGACACGTCTGATGGGGCTGCGCCGGGCGCTCGACCTGATGTTCTCGGCCCGCTGGCTCAAGGCGGACGAGGCCAGAGAGGCTGGTCTGGTCAATTACATCGTGCCGGATGCCGAGTTGCACAAGGCCGCGCTGAACTATTGCCAGACCATCGCTACCCGCTCGCGCCGCGGTATCGCCGAAATGAAACGGCTGGCGCGGGAAGGTGCGGACCTTGGCATCGACCAGCAGATGCGGCTTGAGCGCGATGCAGCCGTGCGCGCGCTGCCCGGCGATGACGTCGCCGAAGGGCTAGATGCTTTTGAGGGCCGGCGCAAACCGGCTTTTCAGTGTTGAGGAAGAACCATGGATTTCACCCTGAATGACGAACAACGCCAGATCTACGAATACGGCGGCCAGTTGGCGCAAAAATTCGACAATGATTACTGGCTGCGGCACGCGCGCAAGCACGAGTTTCCGCACGAGATGTTCCGGCAGATCGCCGATGACGGCTTTCTGGGCATCATGGTTCCCGAAGAATACGGCGGTGCCGGGCTTGGCATGACAGAGATGGCCCTGTTCATGGAGGGCACGGCCAATCACGGCATTCCGTTGCTGATGATGGTGGTCGGCCCAACCATGTCACTGGCCCATATCGCCAGCCACGGGACCGACTTCCACAAGAAAGAGCTGCTTCCGGCCGCCTGCCGGGGCGAAATCCAGTTCTGTTTCGCGATCACTGAACCGGGGGCCGGGTCCAACACGATGAAGACCACGACGCTGGCCAAACGCCGGGGCAACCGGTTCAGCCTGTCGGGGGAAAAGACCTTCATCACCGGGGCCGACGTGTCTGACTATTGCTTGGTGGTGGCGCGAACCAAGCCGCACACCGAGGTCAGCCGCAAGACCGACGGGTTCACCCTTTTTGCCGTGGACCTGAAAAAGAAGGGCGTCGCGCAACAACGGGTGAAGATCTCGATCCCCCTACCCGAAGAACAGTGGACCCTGTTTTTCGACGAGGTGGATCTGGGTCCCGAGGACGTGGTCGGCGAGGTGGACGAAGGGTTTTCCATCCTGTTCGACAGCCTCAACCCCGAACGCATCATCCTGGCCGCGCTGTGCTGCGGCATCGGCCGCTTCGCCCTGAACAAGGGGGTGGCCTATGCCTCCGAGCGCAATGTTTTTGGCCAGCCTATCGGCGCGCATCAGGGGGTGCAACACCCGATGGCCAGGGCGCATACGGCGGTCGAGATGGCCAGCCTGATGACCCGCCGCGCGGCATGGGAGTTCGACAACAAGCTGCCGGCGGGAGCCTCTTCCAACATGGCGAAATATGCCGCCGCCGAAGCCGGGATCGAGGCTGTGGACGCAGCACTTCAGGCGCATGGCGGATCCGGCTTTACCGAGGATACGGGGCTTTACGAAATGTATCCATTGGTGCGGCTGCTGCGCACCGCGCCGGTGAACCGCGAACTGTGCCTCAGCTTTATCGGCGAAAAGGTCATGGGCCTGCCAAGATCTTATTGATCTCACCGTCTGTCAGGGAGAACGACATGCAATTCGGAATGCGCTTCCGGCGGCAAGACGCCGCCGACAAGGTGAACGATCGCTTCTGGCACGAAATCGAGGGCACCTCCCTCAACGACGTGCGCCGCATCCAGGAAGAGCGGCTGCGCGAGCAGATGGCCTATCTCAAGGCGAACTCGACATTCTATCAGGAGAAGTTCGCCAAGTCGGGTGTGGATTTCGACGATATCCGAACCATCGAAGATATTCAAAAATTGCCTTATACCTACAAGACCGAGATCCGCGAAAGCCTGGCCACCGAGCCGCCCTTTGGCAAGCACCGCGCCGCGCCCATGGCCGATATCATCCAGATGCAGGCCTCGTCGGGCACCACCGGCAGCCCCTCATATGTTGCCCTTACCGAATCCGACGCCGAGATGTGGCACGAGATGACTGCGCGCTGCTTCTTCGCCAACGGGGTGCGTCCGGGCGATTTGGTGCTGCACGCGTTTTCGCTGGCCAAGGGTTTTGTCGGCGGTATCCCGATAATGCAGGGGCTGCAATACATGGGCGCGATCGATGTGCCGGTGGGGGCGGATGGCGGTGCCGAACGGCTGCTGCGGGCCTGTGACGACATCCACCCACGCTGTATCGTCGGGGCACCGAATTTCGTGTTGCACCTAGCCGAAAAGGCTCCTGAAGTGCTTGGTTGCAAGGCCAGTGAACTGGGTGTCGAACGGGTGGTTGTGGGCGGCGAACCGGGTGGCGGTATACCGGCGATCCGCGCCAGGATCGAAGAGGCCTGGGGCGCCAAGTGCACCGAAATGCTGGGTGGCACCGATCTGGGCGTGACCTATTGGGCCGAATGTGACGCGCAGTCGGGGATGCATATGGTCAACATGGACTATGTGCTCACCGAACTGCTCGACCCCGAAAGCGGCGAGATCATTCCATGGCAAAAAGGCGCTCAGGGCGAGATGATCTATACCGCGCTTGGCCGACAGGCGTGCCCGCTAGTCCGGTTCCGGTCGGGCGATTATATCGAGGTCATCGACACCGAATGCTCCTGCGGGCGCACCGGCCCCAAGATCCGCTGCACCGGGCGGACCGATGATATGCTGATCGTGCGCGGGGCCAATGTGTTCCCTTCCGCGATCAACAGTGTGATCACTGAAATGGCGCCGGAAACCAATGGCGTCATGCGGATCGTGGCGGATTTCGAAGGCCACACCACCCAGGACGCGCTGAAGGTGATCGTTGAACGCGGTCCCGGTCGCGATCCGGCGGATGACAACGCCCTCAAGAAGAAGATCGAGCAGCGCTTGCGCGATGCCCTCGTCTTCAAGGCCGACGTTCACCTGGTGGCGCCTGACACGTTCGAAAAACCCGGCGCCGCCAAGGTTGCCTTTGTTCTCAGAAAGTATCCTGACCTGCCATGACCAGAATGAAATCCCTGCTCGACACCAGGTCCGACGACTTCCGGGCAAATGACGCGGTTTACCGCGAAAAGGTCGGCGAGTTGCACGCTCTGCGGTTGCAGCAACGCGTCGGTGGCCCGGAAAAGGCGCGGGAACGGCATGTGAGCAAAGGCAAGATCCTGCCGCGCGAACGGATCGAGCGGCTGGTCGACCCGGGCACGCCGTTTCTTGAGATCGGCGAGCTTGCCGGGCTGGACAAATATGACGGCGTGCCGCCGGGCGCGGGCATCATCACTGGCATTGGCGTGATCGAGGGCCGTCACTGCATGATCATTGCCAACGACGCCACCGTGAAGGGCGGCACCTATTTCGGCATGACCTGCCGCAAACACGTCCGCGCACAACGCATCGCCTGGAACAACCGCCTCCCGGTGATTACCCTGGTCGATTCCGGCGGGGCGTTCCTGCCCGAACAGGCGAACATCTTTCCCGATGATGGGCAGTTCGGTTCGATCTTTCATCAGCAGATCGGCATGTCGGGCGACGGTGTGCCGCAGATCGCCGTGGTCATGGGGCCCTGCACCGCGGGCGGGGCCTATATCCCGGCACTTTGCGACGAGGTGGTGATCGTGCGCGGGCAGGGTTTCATGTATCTGGGCGGGCCGGAGCTGACCTTTGCGGCGACCGGCGAAACGGTCGATGCCGAGACGCTGGGCGGTGGCAAGATGCATTCGTCCGTCTCTGGCGTGACCGACCACCTGGCCGAGGATGACGCGCACGCGCTGGCGATCACCCGCGAGATCGTCAGCCATCTGGGCGAAAAGGCTCTGCCCCGCAAGACGCCCATCACCCCGCGCCCGCCCGCCTACCCGGTCGAAGAAATCTATGGGCTGGTCAGCCGCGACCCGAAGGTGCCCACCGACAACCGAGAGATCGTCGCGCGCCTGGTGGACGACAGCGATTTTCACGAGTTCAAGCCGCTTTACGGCGACACGATCATGACCGGCTGGGGGCGCATCCATGGCCACGAGGTGGGCATTCTGGCCAATACCGGCGTGCTTTTCGTCGAGGCGGCGCTGAAGGCCACGCATTTCATCAATCTCTGCGTGCAGCGCGATATCCCGCTGCTGTTTCTCGCGGATGTGAACGGTTTCATGGTCGGCCGCGAGGTCGAGCAGATGGGCATCGCCAAGGCGGGTGCCAAGATGATCACCGCCATGTCCTCGGCGCGGGTGCCGAAATTCACCATCATCACCGGCGGTTCCTACGGGGCGGGGTATCTGGCCATGCTTGGCCGACCGTTCCAGCCGGACGCGATGTTCGCCTGGCCCACGGGCCGGTCCGCGATCATGGGGCCGGAACAGGCCGCCAGCGTGCTAGCGCAGGTGCGCGCCCAGATCAACGAACGCGAAGGCAAGAAATGGACACCCGAGGAGGAAGAGGCCTTCAAGGCCCCTATCCGCAAGGACTACGAGGATTTCCAGGGCGCCTACAACTTCGCCTCGAACCTCTGGATCGACAGCGTGATCGAGCCGTGTGAAACGCGCGATGTCATGGCGCTGATCCTCGATCTGGCGTCGCGCAGGCCCAGGGTCGAAACCCATTTCGGCGTGTTCAGGATGTGAGGCGGATCCCATGAAAATCAAGACGCTTCTCATCGCCAATCGCGGCGAAATCGCCTGCCGGATCGCGCGCACCGCGCGGGTCAGCGGCATCACTCCGGTCGGCGTGCATTCGCAGGCCGACGCCAACGCGCTGCATGTCCGCGAGATCGGCAAATCCGTCTGCATCGGTGCCGGTCCCGCCTCCGAGAGCTACCTGAAGATCGACGCAGTCATCGCCGCCGCGAAATCCGTCGGCGCGGATGCGATCCATCCCGGCTATGGCTTTCTTGCCGAGAACCCCGATTTTGCCCGCGCGGTCGAGGCCGCGGGCATGATCTTCATGGGGCCGACGCCCGAGACGCTGGAACGTTTCGGCGACAAGGCCAGCGCCAAGGCGGCCGCCGTGGCCGCCAGCGTTCCGGTGATCTCGGGCGCGCAGGGCGCGCGCTCGGACCCTCGGGAAATCGCCGAGGAAGTGCGCAAGATGGGCCTTCCGGTGCTGCTCAAGGCGGTGGGCGGCGGCGGCGGGCGCGGGCAGCGGCTCGTGACCGACGAGGCCACGCTGGAGGAGGACATCGAGGGCGCGCTGCGCGAGGCAAAATCCACCTTCGGGTCCGAGGGCCTGCTGCTCGAACGCTTCCTGCCCGAGGCGCGCCATGTCGAAGTGCAGATCGCGGGTGACGGCAAGGGCCATGTGGTGCATCTGTTCGAACGCGACTGCACGCTTCAGCGCCGCCACCAGAAGGTCATCGAAGAGGCCCCGGCCTGGGGCCTGCCGCGCGCGCTTCTGGATGAGATTGCGCATGATGCGGTGCGACTGGGCGAGACGCTCCACTATCGCGGCCTGGGCACGGTGGAGTTTCTGGTTGCAGGGGACAAGTATTACTTTCTCGAAGTGAACCCCCGCATTCAGGTGGAACACCCTGTCACCGAGGCAATCACCGGGCTCGATCTGGTCGCGCTGCATCTGCGTATCGCCGAAGGTGCGGGCCTTGGCCTTGTGCAGGGTGATCTGAAGATCAACGGTCACGCCGTCGAGGCCCGGCTTTATGCCGAAGACCCGGCGATGCACTTCGCCCCTTCGACGGGGACATTGACCACGCTCAGCCTGCCTGACGGGTTGCGCATCGACAGCGGCGTTGAGCAGGGCGACGCGGTCACGCCCTATTACGATCCCATGATCGCCAAGCTGATCGTGCATGCGCCCGACCGGGAAACCGCGCTGGCGCGGCTGGCGACAGCACTCGATCATGTCGCGGTGGAGGGGGTTGAGACCAACCGCGCCTTCCTCAGGGCGCTGGCGGGCAACGCTGAATTCGGGCAGATGCAGGTTCATACCCGGTGGATCGACGGGCACCTCGACGCACTGACGCAGCCACGCGCCCTGTCCCGTCCGGAACTTTGGAAAGCCGCCGCCGCCATTCTCTTTGTGGCAGCGTTGCGCCGCGATGCAGAGGCAGATCCCTGGACCAACCGTGACATTTTCACCGGTTGGCGGCTTGGCTTGGGCGGCGATGCGATCGAGGCGGGACAGCGTGTGACCCTCACGGATTCCGTCGGCATATCAGAGGAATTGCGCGTCGGACCCGTCAAACCCAAAGACAGATACACGGTCCTTTCGGAAAACGGCGATGCGGTGACCCTGACAGCGCGTGAAATCACGCCGGGCCGCTGGCGCCTGAACGAGGGCGATGCCGTCCTTCTGATCGACGCGCGGCAGCACGCCGGGGTGATCGAACTGGACACGCCCGAAGGCCGCCTGATCTTCCGTCCGGCGGCCCCGCTTGACTTCGTTGGCGGAGATGCGACGGCGGATCGCTCCGTGACCTCGCCGCTGACCGGCCTGATCGTCGAGATCAAGGTGGCAGAGGGCCAGACTGTGGCCGAAGGCGACGTGATCGCCGTCCTGGAATCCATGAAGCTCGAAATCTCGATTCGCAGCAACGCCGCTGGCACGGCCAGCAACATATCCGTCTCGAATGGTGATATGGTCGATCGCGGTCAGGTCATCGCCGAAATCCTAGCACCCGAGGAGTGAACACATGAGCGATTTTCCAAAATTCGTCGAATTTCGCGAAGAGGGCCCGCGGGAGGGCTTTCAGATCGAGAAGAAGATCTATCCGATCGAGCAGCGAATCGAATTGATCGACATGCTCAGCGAGACCGGGCTGAAACGCATTCAGGTGGGCAGTTTCGTCAGCCCGAAATATGTGCCGCAAATGGCCGATACCGGCGAGTTGTTCCAGCGTATCAAGCGCAGGCCCGGCGTGAACTACACCGGGCTCTGGTTGAACGACAAGGGCTTTCGGAAGGCGCTGACCGCGCATGAGGTCGATATCGACGCCCGCCTGCTGTTCTACCCGTCCGAGGCTTTTGCGCAGGCCAACAACAACTGCTCCGCCGCCGAAATGCGCGAGAAACAGCGCGAGTGGGTCCGAATCTATAAGCAGGAGGGCTACACGGTCGATGCTGCCTATGTGATGACGGCCTTTGGCTGCAACTATGAAGGCCCGATCCCGCAAGAGCGCATCCTTGATGATTTCCGCTTTATCCTGCAGATTTGCGAGGAAGAGGACATTCCGGTCCCGATCCTTGTCATCGCCGACACCATGGGCTGGGGCAACCCCGAGGCGGTCAAACGCATGATTGGCGCGCTGCGGGATCTGGCGCCGGATGCGCGGATCGGGATGCATATCCATGACACGCGCGGCCTTGGCATTGCCAATCTCTATGCGGCCCTGTCGATGGGGGTGGACATGTTCGAAAGCTCGATCGCCGGGCTGGGCGGTTGTCCGTTCGCTGGCCACGGCCACGCGCGCGCCGCAGGCAATGTCTGCACGGAGGATGCCGTGTTCCTGTGCCACGAGCTTGGTATCGAGACGGGAATTGATCTCGACAAGCTGATCGCGGCGGCGCTCAAGGCAGAAGAAATCATCGGCGCGCCGCTCATGGGTCGGGCCATGCATAGCGGCGGTCTGGACAAATATCGCAAGGCAAGTTGAGGAGGGAAAAACATGGCAAGGGCACTTGAGGGAAAGGTGATCCTGGTCACCGGGGCAGGTGGCGGGATCGGTCGCGATATTGCCTTGATGGCAGCGTCCGAAGGGGCCGCGGTGGTGGTCAACGATCTGGGCGCGTCGCTGAAAGGCACCGGCCAGACCGAAACCGCGGCGCAGAAGGTCGTCGGGGAAATCAAGGCCGCGGGGGGCGATGCGATCGCCGATGGCGGGTCGGTCGCCGATCCCGACGCCGCGCGCGCGATGGTTGAGGCCGCCGTCAAGGAGTTCGGCCGCATCGATGCGGTGGTGAACAATGCCGGCATCCTGCGCGACGGGTTCTTCCACAAGATGACCTATGAGGATTTCGACGCGGTGGTGAAGGTCCACCTTTACGGTGCCTTCAACACATCCCGCGCCGCCGCCGATTACTTCCGCGAACAGGAAAGCGGGGCGCTGGTGCATATGACCTCGACCTCGGGGCTGATCGGCAATTTCGCGCAGGCGAACTATTCCGCCGCCAAACTGGGGATCGCGGCGTTTTCCAAATCGGTGGCGCTTGACCTCAAGCGCTGGAACGTGCGCTCGAACTGCATCGCCCCCTTCGCCTGGAGCCGCATGATCTCGTCGATCAAGACCGATACGCCCGAGCAGCAGGCGCGGGTCGAGAAGATCAAGCAGATGACCCCTGCGAAGGTCGCGCCGATGGCCTGTTTCCTGATGAGCGACCGCGCGGAAGGCGTATCGGGCCAGATCTTCGGGGTTCGCATGAACGAGATATTCCTGTTCAATCAGCCCCGCCCGGTGCGATCCGTCCATTCGAGCGATGGCTGGACAGCAGATGAAATCGCCGAGCGCGCCATTCCCGCACTCAAATCGCAATTCACACCGCTTGAGGTTTCGGCGGATGTCTTTTTGTGGGATCCGGTCTGATGGGAAAACGCAAGGAAAGGATCAGCTCGAACATCGGCTGGAGCACCCCCGACAAGATCTGCGTGCGCGGCCTTGACCTGCCGAACGAGATTCTGGGCCACATGAACCTGGGCGATCTCGCCTTTCTGCAACTGACGGGCCGCAAGGCGACGCCCGAGGAAAGCCGGGTCTTCAACGCCATCGTGATCACCTTGGTGGAACATGGCATCACGCCTTCGGCGCTGGTCGCGCGCATGACCTATATGGGCGCGCCGGAATCGCTTCAGGCGGCGGTGGCGGCCGGGCTGTGCGGGCTGGGCACGGTCTTTGTCGGCTCGATGGAGGGCGCATCGAAGATGCTCTATGAGGCGCTGCCGCAGGACAGGCTCGGCACCGGCGCCGATCTGGATGCCATCGCTGCGGATACGGTAGAAAAACTTCGCGCCCGCAAGGACATCGTGCCCGGGCTGGGCCATCCGGTGCACAAGCCGGTTGACCCGCGCACCCCACGCCTGTTCCAGATTGCGGCCGAGAACGGAAAATCCGGCGAATATGTCGAACTGATCCAGAAGATTCAGGGCGTGGCCGAGGCGAAATCGGGCAAGATGCTGCCGATCAACGCGACCGGCGCCATTGGTGCGATCTGCTGCGAATTCGGCTTTCCGTGGAAGATCGTGCGCGGCTTCGGTGTGATGGCGCGGGCCATCGGGCTGGTCGGCCATATCCTTGAAGAAAGCGAGAACCCGATTTCCTTCGAACTGTGGCAACGCGCCGAAGAGGAGATCCTCGAAACCTCCGGCCCCGGAGCGAAATAGGCGATGCGGACATCGGCCCCTGAAAAGCATAATGACCTGCGCGACGCCCTGCGCGCGCTTTGTGCGCAGTTCCCGCCGGAATACCATCGCGAAGCCGCCGCCGCCGAGACCTACACCGAGGCGTTTGTCCATGCGCTGACCCGCGAGGGCTGGCTTGCCGCGATGATCCCCGAGGAATATGGCGGCTCGGGCCTTGGCTTGACCGAGGCCTCGATCATCATGGAAGAGGTCAACCGCTGCGGCGGCAATGCGGGCCATTGCCACGGGCAGATGTACAATATGGGCACGCTTCTGCGGCACGGCTCGGACGCGCAGAAGCAGAAATACCTGCCCGGCATCGCCAGCGGCGCGCTGCGCCTGCAATCCATGGCCGTGACCGAGCCGACCACCGGAACCGACACCACCAAGCTCAAGACCACGGCGGTCAGAAAGGGCGACCGCTACGTGATCAACGGCCAGAAGGTCTGGATCAGCCGCATCCAGCATTCGGACCTAATGATCCTGCTCGCCCGCACCACGCCGCTGAGCGAGGTGAAGCGGAAATCCGAGGGGCTGTCGATCTTCATGGTCGATCTGAAAGAGGCTATCGGAAGCGGCATGGAGGTCCGCCCCATCGCCAACATGCCCGGCCACGAGACCAACGAGGTGTTCTTCGACAATCTCGAAATCCCCGCCGAGAACCTGATCGGCACCGAAGGCAGGGGCTTCTACCACATCCTCGACGGGCTGAACGCCGAACGAACCCTGATTGCCGCGGAATGCATCGGTGACGGCTACTGGTTCGTGGACAAGGCGCGCGCTTATGCTGGCGAACGGATTGTGTTCGATCGCCCCATCGGTCAGAATCAGGGTGTGCAGTTTCCCATCGCCCGCGCCTATGTGAATGTCGAGGCTGCCAACCTGATGCGCTTTGAGGCGTGCCGGCGTTTTGACGCCGGGCTTGATTGCGGGGCGCAGGCGAACATGGCCAAGCTGCTGGCGGCCGATGCCAGCTGGGAGGCGGCCAATGCCTGCATCCAGACGCATGGCGGTTTTGGCTTTGCGCGCGAATACGATGTCGAGCGCAAGTTCCGCGAGGCCCGGCTGTATCAGGTGGCGCCGATCTCGACCAACCTGATCCTGTCCTATGTGGCCGAGCATATCTTGGGTATGCCGCGGTCCTTTTGAACTAAGGAAGTTTCAGCAGATCAATCCTGGCGTGCAGGGGCCTTGCCGTACGCGCCAGATTCAGGGACGACCGGAACGGGCGGCGCGCTTTCATGACCGGTCGTTCCAGCACTTGACGACCATCCCGGACTGGATCGTGAGGGATCAGACGTCTTTCGCGTTCACGATCAGATCTGCCCCTTCCGGTAGTTCAGCCAACACATTAACTGCATCGGCGCGGATTCTTGCGTGCTGCTTGAATGCCTCGGCAGCTGCAGCCACGGCGGTAGCGGAATCGGCACCGCTTTCCAGGACGAGCGATAGGCGGATGATGTCGCGGTCGTTCTCGCGCGTCACCACGGCTTGCGCGGCCCTGGCGCCCGGCGTTGCGATGACGACCTCCTCGATGACGCGCGGATAGACGAAGATCTCGCGCACCTTCACGGCCGCGCCGACCCGGCCCTGCAAGGCGGAAAGGCGGCGGACGCCGCCATCCTTGTTGCTTTCAAGGGCGAATGCACTGTCGCCGGTGCCGAAGCGGATCATCGGCCAGGTGGCGTCGCGCGCGGTCACCACAACCTCGCCCGGCTCGCCATGGGCCACCTGCGCGCCGCTGACCGGATCGCAGATCTGCACCACCCGATCAGGATGGACCACATAGCCCTCGCCGCCATCCTCATAACCGACAAGGCCCAGATCGGCGGTGGCATAGGCGGCCCAGGTGGAGACGCCATACTCGGCCTCGATCCGGCGGCGCTTGGCCATCCAGTCGCCCATCTCACCGCCCAGAAACGCGGTTTTCACCTTCCAGGCGTCGCGCCCATAGGTTTCGATCACCTTGTCCGCCAGCGTCAGGAAGAAAGCGGTCGATGCGCAGATTGAGGTAACGCCGACCTCGACAATGATCTGCGCCTGAAGTTCGGTATTGCCGACGCCGCCGGGGATCACCGTCGCCCCCGCAGCCTGCGCCGCTTCGTCGAACAAAAGCCCCGCCGGCACGAGGTGATACATCCAGGTGTTCAGGATGATGTCTCCTGCGCCCACGGCGGCCGTCTTGAACAGCAGATCCAGACCATGCCCCCCCGCTCCGGGAAGTGTGGGTTCGAAGATCGGGCCGGGCGAGACGTAGATCCGCCCGATATCCTTGAGATCAGCGGCGAGGAACCCGCCGAAGGGCGGGGTGTCACGCTGGAGCTTGAGAAGCTCTTCCTTCTTCATCATCGGCAGGTGCGACAGATCCGCCAGGGATGTGACGGCGGCCGGATCGAACCCGACCGCCGCGAATCGCGCTTTCAGGCCCGGGGCCTTTTCGGCCGCGGCGGCATAGGCTTGTGCGATGTCCCGGTAGATATCGTCAGACATGACCATGCCTCCCTGACCGTGTGTGGATCAAAGCGGGCAGTCCTTGCGGAAATTCGGCGCGCGTTTTTCGCGGTGCGACAGAACCCCTTCCTTAACATCCTCGCCCATAAAGCCGAGCATTTCCAGCGCCGTCGAGGCATCGAAGATCGGCCCGGCCTGGCGCAGCCAGTTGTTGAGCGAATACTTAGTCCAGCGAATGGCGCTTTGCGAGCCGTTCGATAGTTCCACAGCCGTGTCCAGCGCGATCTGTTGCAACTCGTCATCCTCGACGCACATCGACACAAGACCGATGCGCTCTGCCTCTTCGCCGGAAACCGGCTTGCAGGTCATCAGATAGTATTTCGCCTTGGCCATCGAGGTCAGCAGCGGCCAGATGATCGCCGCGACGTCGCCAGCGGCAACGCCCAGGCGCGGGTGACCATCGACGATCTTGGCCTTTTTCCCGGCGATCGAGATGTCGGCCAGGATGGCAACAACAAGGCCGGCACCAGCGGCAGGGCCATTGATGGCGGAAATGATCGGCTTGTTGCAGTTGATGATGTTGTAGACGAGGTCCTTGGCCTCTTTCCACGTCTTCATGATCTCGTAGGAATTGCCGATCATGTTCTCGATCAGGCTGAAATCGCCGCCGGCCGAGAATGCCTTGCCCGCGCCGGTGACGATCACTGCATTGATGTCGGGGTCGCGGTCGATATCGATCCACATATCCGTCATTTGAGTGTGGGTTTCCGCGTCCACGGAATTGAATGACTCGGGACGGTCGAATGTGATGCGCAGGACGCGATCAGCCGGGTAGTCGAATTTCATCTTGTGATATTTTGCGTAACGGTCCGACATGATTCTGTTCCTTCGTTTGATGTCAGTGTGGGTTCAACCAGGCAGTCCAAGGACGGCCTTGGACACGATGTTGCGTTGAATCTCGTTCGATCCGCCGTAAATCGTTGTCGGGCGGGCCTTGTAGAAGTTCGACAAGACATCCACGCTTACGTTGCCAACCTGAAGCGGGCCAACAGTGCCGCCATCGGGTCCGGCCGCCTCGATCATCAGTTCGCTGATGCGCTGAAAGCACTCGGTCACCCAGATCTTGAGCATAGAGACATCCGCGCCCAACGTTTCGCCTCGCTTGAGTTGGTCGGCAAAACGGGCGTAAAGCGCGGCGTGATCTTCAACATCTAGCGCGGCTTGGGCAAAACGGTCGCGGAATACCGGATCGTCGAAAGCGCCACGGCTCCGGGCGAAGCTTTCAAGCTGACCCAGGGCGTTCTGGGCCAGGCTTGGCGAACCGATGAAGATACGCTCGAAACTCAAGAGCGCCTTGGCCATCGTCCAGCCCTCGTTCAGCTCGCCCACAAGGTTCTCGCGCGGGGTGCGGGCATTGTCCAAAAAGACCTCGCAAAACTCGGGTTCCCCCGAAAGCGTCGTGATCGTACGCACATCGACGCCGGGCTGATACATCGGCGCCAGAAGAAAGCTGATGCCTTGCTGTTTCTTTGGCGCATCCGGATCGGTCCGCACCAGCATGAAGATATGCGTGGCATCATGCGCCATTGTGGTCCAGATCTTCTGGCCGTTGATGACAAAATCGTCGCCGTCGATCTCTGCGCGGGTGCGCAGGTTGGCCAGATCCGACCCGGCTCCGGGTTCGGAATAGCCCTGACACCAGATGTCTTCGCAGCTCAGAATGCGCGGCAGCCAATAGTCTTTCTGCTTCTGGGTGCCGAACTTGATGATCAGCGGACCGACCATCTGGACACCCATGTCACGCCCACGGTTCACGCCCCAGAGCTGCTGTTCCTCGTAGAAGATCAGAAGCTTGGACGCGCTCAGCCCCATGCCGCCATATTCCGTGGGCCAGGCCGGGGCAACCCACCCCTTGGCGTGAAGCTTGCGGTGCCAATGCTCGATTTCGGAAAATTTCGGACGGTACGGCAGATGTCGCAGATCATCGGGGTATTCCGCCTCAAAGAACTGCCGGATCTCCTTTCGAAATTCCGCGTCGCTCATTGCGTTCCAGTCGGTCATTATGCTGCCCCCTCTTCTTCGCGCGTCTCGAACCAGATCCTTCGGTGATGGGCGTCGTCGCCCAGCCAAGCCGACAGGACGAGCGCGCGGTTCAGGTAAAGCCCGATATCATACTCGTCTGTATAGCCGACCGCCCCGTGCATCTGGATCGCATCTCGCGTGATCCTCCTGGCGGCGGTGACCGCACGCGCCTTGGCACGGCTGGCAAGCCGCGTGCGGATCTTTTGGTCGGTTTCGCAGTCCATCTGCGCGAGAACTTCGCGCACGGTCGCCTGTGCAACCTCACGCATGATGTGCAGGTCCACGGCGCGGTGCTGAAGAACCTGAAACGTCCCGATGGGCTTGCCGAATTGCTCGCGGGTCTTGATGTAGTCCAGAGTAATTTCGAATGCGCGATCACTCAGGCCCACAAGCTCGGCGGCGGCCAGCGCCGTTGTATCGCTGATCGCCTCGGCGAGCGCATCCTGGACCGCGGAACCCTCAGCCAGTTGCTCTGCCGGAGTTCCGGAAAACGAAAGCTCGCCCAGCGAACTGCCGTCGGCCTGCACGCGCTTGTCGAAGGAAAGTCCGGCCGCGGTGGCCTCGGTCAGGACCAGAACCGGACCATTGTGCCCCCTAGCCACGACAAGGAAACCATGCGGCCCGGCCGCGCCGACAACCCAGGCCTTGCTGCCGGTCAGTTTTCCGTCTGCGTAGCGGCATGTCGCATCAGCGGGCGCTCCGCCCGGGCCGCGTTCCTGCCAGGCCACCGCCAAGGTAGTTTCGCCGTTGATGAGCTGCTCCATCTTCGGATGATCCGGGCGAAGGCGACGCAGAAGGCCGAGGCTCAGCCCGATCGTCAACACCACCGGTTCCGGGGCGATCACGCGGCCGACTTCCTCGGCGATGACGCCCCCGGCGGCGAGGCCCATGCCAAGCCCGCCATTTGCTTCGGGCACCGTCACGCCGAAAACGCCGGCCCCAGCCAGTTCACCGATCATGTCCGAATCCCAGCCGCCACTGGCGTCACGCAGTTTTCTGGCCCTTCCACTTCCGCCAGCCCGTTCAAACAGGGTGCGTGCGCTCTCGCGCAGCAGGCGAAGGTCTTCCTGGTCGCTGGAAAGCATATCAGTCTGTGTCATTTCGTTTTCGCTTCATCATCAATGGGGCGTCAGCTGAAAGAACGACCTCGCCCTTGGGGTTCCTGGCGCTGAGCGTATAGTGCATAACACCTCGGTCGGGCTTGCTTTTGGACGGCGTGACCGAGTTGATCGTCATTTCGATATCGAGGGGTTCATCCGGGCGGACAGGCAGCAGCCAGCGCAGATTGTCAAAGCCCATGCCGCCTATGTTCGCCATGCCGGTCATCAAATCCGTCACGACAGGTTTGAACACCTCAAGCACGGTCTGAAATCCCGAGGCGATCAGGCTGCCATGTATCGCGGTCGCATAGTCTTCGTCGGTGTGCAGCCGTTGCGGGTCCCACTCCTGGGCAAAGGCCTTTATGGACTGTGCGCTCATCGGGGCGCTGCGAAAGTGAAACACCTGGCCAGGTGCGAAATCTTCCAAATACTTCACGTCGCCGGCTCCGCTCCAAAAGCGGAATCATACCCGCTCGAATCTCTGGAAATCCGAACGCGGGTGAACTCCTCCAGTTTCGGATAGGTTTCCTTGAAGGCCTTCAGGAACTCACCTATCGGCGCATCGACATAAAGACCCCGGTCGTTCACATACTCCATGTGGCGCTGGTCCTGTTCGTCGAACTCGTGGAAAAGAGCGTCATGATAGCCGTCAAAGACCAGAGGCTTGACCCCGAATCTTTCACACATCTCTATGTTGAAAGCGGGTGTTACCTTGTAAGGTTCACCACCCAGCCACAGTTGAACGTAGCCGTGATAGATAAAGAGATCGGTCCCCATCAGCTCCTGCAGCTTGGGTGTATTCAGGTGGTTGCGCACATCTGCGAACCCCAAAGCGGCGGGGATACCGACGGCGCGCAGACAGGCTGCAAGCAGGATTGCCTTGGGGACGCAGTACGCTGCCTTCACCCCAGCGATCCGGCTGGCACGGTAGGAATCTTCATCCAGCGCAAAACAATACGGGTCGTAACGGATGTCGTCGCGAACCGCCTCGAACA
>SWCD01004354.1_pt1 | contig 23046 bp, 24 predicted proteins | sample 4693011 | NCBI WGS metagenome assembly SWCD01 (sample SAMN10267278, study PRJNA491770) | bioreactor metagenome | isolation source: DHS bioreactor inoculated with marine | place: Japan: Omine Ridge, Nankai Trough | reverse complement strand
AAATCGGCATTGTAGTTATGGGCAGCAGCTTAGCCGCAACGCCGTTAGGCAGATATAAAATCAACAATAAATTTGTTACTCTCATGAACATAAGTGAAAATTCAATACATCTCAGATCAGCAAGACCAGAGTATGATGAAGGTATTATATTTGCCCGCTATGCAGATCAGGCGGCAGAAGGCTTTTTCCGATTTATGCTAGGTAAAAACTTTAAAACTATTATTGCTACAGCTTTTCTCGAGGGAGGACATGCGCTCTCGTTTGAGAATGCCGTGTTCGTAGAGAAAGATCAGAAGATCGTTGGCATGAATTCAGCTTTTAGCGGAGTGCAGCAGCGAAGTTTTTCTGATGAGCCCTTGCGGCGAGCCGCAAAAAGAAATGCTATTCGAATGAAACTAGTACGAACTATTTTTGCACCTCTGTGGCGCATCTTAGAATCAATTCCAGAGAAAGATTTTTATATTCAGAGCATTGCCGTTGAGCCGGATCTTCGGGGAGCAGGCATCGGCTCACTGCTAATGAATGATATTGAGAAACGTGCTGTTGAAAGTGGTTCACTAAGGATTAGCTTGGATGTGTCAGCAAAAAACGAAGGCGCTATAAGACTTTACAAAAAACGTGGGATGACAGAAATTTCCGTGTGGCCTAGTTCGCGATTTTTACCAACTGTTCTTGTCCGCATGTCAAAAGATTTGTGAATTCCTTGAGATCACTGCCTAACCACGCCGTTAGAACCACATAACAGTTTATATGAGTAATGTTAAAATCAATATGATTATAATCCTTATTTAATACTTGATAAACCAAAGACAAAAGACATTATATTAACTATACATTTTTTACTTAACAGAGAAAAAATGATTGTTTCTTTAGTTCATTTGAATAGTTCTATTCCCTATTACTGTATTCACACAATTCAATAAAGGGAGAATTTTATGCATGGTAATTATCAACGCTCGATGGGAAGAAGGATTATATGGCAAGTTTTTCATTTATTGCTTGTCTCACTCGGATTTTGGCTGCTGTTTTCCGGGGGGTTAAATACTGCATCTTCCTGGTTCGGCCAATCTTGGACTCCTGGAGACTTTACTAGAAGAATACTGATATTCCTAACCTCTTTTTCCCTGTTCCTCCGATGGGGTCTGACAAACTTTTATTTGTTGAAAAGAGAAATGCCCTGGAATGAAATTATAATTGTCTGTATTGAGCTTTCTCTGATACACATTTCATATGCTGTGTTGGGTGGTCAGGTTGCCAGACCTGTGGGAATCATAGAATTCATTGGTGTTGGGCTGTTTTTGATCGGTTCCTATTTCAACACGGGATCAGAACTCATGCGTGCTCAGTGGAAAAAAGATCCCAAGAATAAAGGAAAGATTTATGACCAAGGTCTGTTTAAGTATTCCATGCATATTAACTATTTTGGCGATGCAATCTGGTCTACGGGGATGGCACTGATTTCTGGAAGCCTCTGGATATTTCTTGTCCCAATTTATATGTGTGGTGGATTTGTTTTCCTGCACATCCCTAGGCTGGATAAACACCTGAAAGAACGATACGGTCAACAATATGAAGAATATGCAGAAAAAACCAAAAAATTTATCCCTTTTATCTATTGATTTAAACCAGGGGAGGTAATTCAGGCGTAGGTTACATGGCATGAATGATTCACGTGCGTGAGATGAATGCGATGTATTCGTAACAATTAGTAATCAGGCTCTACAAGTTGCGTCTATATCAAAAGATGCAATTGAATTGAACTATGAGGAAGGAACATTTATAGGTTCAATATATGGAATACACTAAAAATTTGGTTCTAACAAGGCAATCAACCCGACCACTCTAACACGGCAGATAAATTCCATCAGTTTGAAAAAAGTAAAAAAAGTAAGTTTCGTGTTTGATGTGAAATTAAATTATCTTTACATTTTAGGCCTTTCCTTTTGAAGGGACGGCTTAACGTTTACGCTGTTACAAAATTTAATTTGGAGAACATAAGGTAATGCCCTCAAATTTATTGATCATAGTTTCAATCTTCTTTGCTCTTCTCTCTCTGCTCTTTCTTATCCTTACAATAAGCAGCGGCAAAAAAAGAAAGCTTATGGCAATGAGCAAAAATTTAATTGTTTCTCTACTTCTGTTATCACTAACTGCCCTTTTTGGTACTATCAGCATTTCTATTTATGGATACCAAGCCTTAACCAAAGAGGAACTTGCCGCCACTGTTATAATAACACCCACCAAAAAGCAAAGGTTCGATGCTTTGTTTATAATGCCGGACGGCAGTCAAAAGGTCTTCTCGCTCGCCGGCGATCAGTTATATGTTGACGCACATATACTTAAATGGAAGCCGATAGCAAATATATTAGGACTGCATACTTCTTACGAACTCGATCGTGTGTCAGGCCGTTATTCTGAATTAAATGATCAAAGAACTAAGGACCAAACTCACTTTTCGCTTTCACAAAACAAACTCTTAAATATGTTTGATTTACGGCAGAAATTTGCATTGCTTTCTCCACTGCTGGACGCTGAGTATGGCTCGGCATCTTTTATTAATACAAACAGCTCTACAGAATTTAGCATTATGGTCTCAACGACAGGATTACTGATCAGAAAATCTAAAAGTTAATCCTATATATTTGCCATTAAGTAAAATAAAATCAGTTATTCTTTTGATTGCAAATTATTAGTACATTAAGTTTATATTATTAACCAAATATACAGGAGTACAAAAATGGCTGAAGCAAAAGGTTTAAAGAAACCGGTAAAATTAAAAAGTGAATTAGCAAGTTTTCTTGGAGCGACTGAACTTCCGAGAACAGAGATAACAAAAAAATTATGGGACTACATAAAAGCTAATAAGCTTCAAACAAAAACTGAAAATGGAAAACCGGAAAACGCAGGCAAGTTCATTGTTGCAGATTCTAAATTGCTTCCTATATTCAAAAAAACAAAATCTACCAGCAAATCCGGCAAAGTTACTGACCTAACAAATATGAAAGAAGGTCAAACTATAGATATGATGCAGATGGCAGCTGTTGTTGGCGCAAATATAGAATAAAGCAGAATTTAATTTTTCAAACAGCAAGAACATGCACAGTTTTAAAATATTGGAATTATAAATTTACACAACCCGCTGTTGTTTTAGCATGGCGGGTTTTTTGATATACGCGGTTTCCATAGCTCAATCGGATCTTTACATAAACACACAGTAAAATAATTTTTATGGATAAGGTAAAAGGATTACTCAGATTAATCCGTTTTGAACTCCCCTTCTCTGCCGGGGTTTGCGTAGTATTGGGGCAGCTGTTCGCGCTTGACGAGTTTGCCTCCGTAATTATAACCATTTTCGGTTTTGCTTCTGTATTTTTTATCTCAGCGTCCATACTAGTTTTAAATGATTATTTTGATGTTGAGACTGATAAGATCAATGCGCCCCACAGACCAATTCCCTCAAATCTTGTTTCGCCCAATGAAGCTTTATTCTTTTCTGTGTTGCTTCTGACCTCTGGACTTTTGCTCAGTTATTTTATCAGTCTAACAGTTTTGTTTATTTCAGTTCTACTTTCAATTATTGGCTTCATCTACAATCGATATCTTAAAAAGAGCGGTCTGCCGGGAAATCTGCTGGTTAGTTTTTCAGTTGGGATGACATTTATTTACGGAGGTGCATCAGTTGGGTTGCCATTTAGTAATACTGTAATGTTTTTTGCTTTGATTGCCGGCTTAATAGATCTAGGAGAAGAAATTGCGGCTGACTCTATGGATGAGAAAGGTGACCGTTTAATAAATTCTAAATCTATTGCAATAAAATTTGGTAAGTCAACTGCGCTTAAAATTAGCGGTGCAATTTTCTTTGTTGTAATTCTATTATCATTTATGCCATTTATCTTTAACTGGTTTTTACTTATTTATCTTGTTCCAATCGGAATCATGAATCTATCAATCGGTTATAATGCGTTTTTGTTAATCAAATCAAAAAATGATGAAGGACGAAAATTTATTAGATGGATTTATTTAGGCGCAACTTTCGGACTAGTAGTTTTTTTATTCATGAGACTTGCCGGAATTTAAGTTCAACATTTCATTAATAATTTTTTATGAGTTCATAATTCAAATAGAGTTTGATGGAACAAGAGAAGAGTCGTTTCGTCAAATAAAACGATTCAACATTTTTGCAATTTATTATTTTGAAAAAAGTAATCTTTCCGTAAATTAAAAATACCAGCATTGTTTAATCTTTATTTATAACTACATGCTGTAAGTGCTTTAATCATTCTTGAACAGGAATTACAAATGAAAATTGTTAAAATGATTTCAATTGTTTTTTTTCTATTACTAATTACCAGCTGTAATTCTACAAATAATAAAAACGAATCTGAGGTAAATAAGAATAAACTCAAAGTAAAGGAGATAAGCATGCAGGATAAAACACCAAAAGTAACGGGTATCGGCGGCATATTTTTTCGTTCAAAAAATCCAAAGGAAACACGCGAGTGGTACGGTAAAAATTTAGGCTTGGCTATCCATGATTACGGCTCCCCTTTTGAATTTAGAAATGCAAACAATCCAGATGAAATAAATTATCTTAGCTGGAGTCCCTTCAAAGAGGATACTGATTATTTTGAGCCCTCTAAAAAAGAATTCATGATAAATTATAGAGTTCAGAACATTGAAGGTTTGATAGCCAAACTAAAAGAAAACGGTGTAACTGTTGTTGATGAAATAGAAGAATACGAGTATGGAAAATTTGTTCATATAATGGATAACGAAGGCAACAAGATTGAACTGTGGGAGCCCATCGATAGTGTTTTTACTAAAATGGGCGGAGCAACAACAAAATAGATTTTAAGATAATTCAAACGGCGAAAAGACATTTAATTATTTCTTAGAATATATTTAGAAAATGTACATACAATGAAAGCAATTTGTATTGATAAGTACGGCATAGAAAATAATATTGAATTAAGAGAAGTAGAAAAACCTATTCCTAAAGAGAATGAAGTTCTCGTAAGAGTCCATGCTGCTTCTGTAAATTTTAATACTCTTATTTTCGCAACAGGCAAACCTTTAGTGGGTCGGTTGTTCACTGGGTTGATAATACCGAAAATCAAAACTCCCGGGAATGACATTTCGGGAACCGTTGAGGTTATTGGTGAAAACATAAAACAGTTTCAACTCGGAGATGAAGTGTTCGGAGATATATCTGAATACGGATTTGGGGCTTTTGCCGAGTATGTTGCTGTTCCCGAGAAGGCATTGCATAAAAAGCCAGGGAGTATAACTTTTGAAGAAGCTGCAGCTTTACCCGAAGCTTCCCTTGTCGCCCTTCAAGCGCTTCGCGATGTCGCAAAAATAAAACCCGGACAGCAAGTTTTAATTTATGGTGCATCAGGCGGTATTGGTACTTTCGCAGTGCAGATCGCCAAATATTATGGCGCTGTAGTAACAGGCGTTTGCGGCAGCAGTAATTTGGAATTGGTTCGATCATTAGGTGCAGATCATATTATTGATTACACGAAGGAAGATTTTACAAAGTCAGGAAAGCTTTACGATATAATTCTTGCAACTGTCGGATATCGTCCAATTTTTGATTACAAACGTGCATTAAAAAAGAAAGGAATTTATGTTGTTACAGGCGGTTACATGACACAGATTTTTCAGGGTATGCTTTTAGGTCCATGGCTTTCAATGTTTGGAGGTAAAAAATTATGCAGCATGACAGTTAAACCAAATAAGGATCTATATTATATGAAAGAACTTATTGAATCCGGCAAAGTAAAACCTGTTATAGATAAAATTTATTCATTAACTGATTGTGAAAAAGCTATGCAGCACTATAGTAAAGGACATGCTAAAGGAAAAGTAATAATAAACATGATATAAAATCACAAAAACAAATAGATATAAGGACTAGGGATGACAATTCAATTCACTGATCCGCCGCAAAGGAAAGTAGTAAATATCGCAGGTTTCATGTTCCTATTTGCATTTATCGTCCCCACATTAAATTGGACTTTTGTACTTTCCAAATTTATTGTCGCTGAAAATGTTATTTCAACAGCAAAAAACATTTTAGCTAATGAGATGTTATTTCGCTTTGGAATTACCATCGAACTAATCATGTCCATTGGTTTAATATTATTAGCACTTGTTCTTTACATCATACTCAGACAGGTAAATAAAAAACTTGCTTTATTTGCACTATTGTTAAAGTTAGCGGAAGCAACAATATCAGTTGTTATTGTACTTATCACGTTTATTGCTTTACAGTTTTTAAAGGGAGGAGAATCTTTATCATCATTTACTTTTGAGCAGATGCTTACACCATTAGGAATAATTATTAGCGCGCATACTGCTTTGTATTCAATACCTATGCTTTTTCTTGGACTGGATATGATGATATTTTCTTATTTGTTTTTCAAATCGAGCATTATACCGCGTTTGTTAGCTTGCTTTGGAATCATTTCCTTTGCACTTATTTTCATTCATTCAATAATGTTTATTATTGCACCAAATTATGCAGCGATTCCTGTAATTCAAATAATATTTTGGTCCCCGAGCGGTCTATTTGAAATAATAATTGGTATCTGGCTTTTGGTAAAAGGTGTAAATAATAAATTAACAGATGAAGAGAAGCATATATGATGTTAGAAAAGAATATTGATAGTATTTAACAATGAAAAGGGAATAAATGAAAGCAGTAGTTTATAAAAAATATGGATCACCTGAAGTTCTTCAAATAAAAGATATTGAAAAACCAATTCCGAAAAGCAATGAAGTACTCATAAAAGTTTATGCGTCAACAGTGACTGCTACAGATTGTACTTTTAGAAAGGGTAAACCTTTTTTTGCAAGACTATTTACCGGACTTACAAAACCAAAGCAGCAGATACTAGGCAGCGAGTTCGCCGGAGAGATTGAAGATATTGGCAGTGACGTAAAATCATTTAAAATTGGTGATAGAGTAATTGGCACTACTCCAGGCTATGGTTCTTATGCTGAATATTTATGTCTGCAAGCAGATAATTCAACTATTGCAAAACTAACCTCCGATAAAAGTTACGAGGATTCGATTGCCTGTTGTGATGGATTTTTAACGGCACTCCCCTTTCTTGGTGAAAAGGGTAAAATTAAAAAAGGAAACAAAGTTCTCATAATAGGAGCATCAGGCAGTGTCGGTTCGGCGGCGGTGCAGCTTTCAAAATATTTTGATACTGAGGTAACCGGCGTCTGCAGTTCATCAAGCGTGGAATTAGTAAAATCAATAGGTGCTGACAAAACGATTGATTACACCATAGATGATTTTACAAAATCAAATGAAACTTACGATATCATTTTTGATTTAATTGGTAAAACACATTTTTCAGATTGCAAAAAAATACTTACCCCAAATGGAAAATTTTTGCAAGCTGCTATTACTCTCAATGTGTTCCCTTCTGTTATTTGGACATCATTTTTCGGATCAAAGAAATCATTGATAATGGCAACGGGATTAAGACCGCCTGCAGAAAGAACGAAAGACCTTATTTTTATTAATGAACTTTTAAATACAGGAAAAATTAAACCTGTAATAGACAAAATCTATTCAATGGAACAAATTGTTGAGGCGCATAGTCATGTTGATACCGGGCATAAAAAAGGAAATGTGGTCATAAAAATTTAATGTGTTAATAAATCTTTCAGTTGTTGGCTATTTTTCGTTTTTATAGTTTTATTTGGAGTAAGAAAAATAATTTTTGTGCCGGCTAAATGAAACTGAATACAAAAGCATCAAAATGGAAAGATGTTTTTAGAAGAATCTCCGGAGAAGGAGTAAACTCCTATGAATTTTCTTTCCTTCAATATATACCTCTTCGAAAAATAATATTATCCCCTCCCAAGTTATTTACGCGCCTCGATCCTTTCATAATTAAATTAACATTCATATAAAGGAGAATGTATTATGAATAGTTTATGGTTTAGATTATCGTTTGTCGTAATTCTGGCATTAGTTCTCGTTTTATTCTTTAATGTACCGGTTGAAACTTTATATTATACTGCATTTGCAATAGTTATAGCAGTGATAGCAAGATATTTATGGTGTAAGAAGAAAAATTTAGAATTTATTTCCGGCAAGCCAATTTCTTGAACCATTATTGAACAGCGTTGTATAAAATCTTTAATTCGTTTTACTTAAAATTATTTCGATATAAAGAATAAGACATAAGATGAAAAACTTTCGATTTATAATAATTGTGGTTTTTATTATATCATTGTTGATATGGGTACTAATCGAGTTAAATAAATCAAGCGATAATTACTTTTACGGAAACTCATACCGGCAAAATAATATTGTCAATACTATTCGTCTGCATAAATATGGAATAACCGGAAGAGGCATTACAATAGGAATTATTGATGCTGGATTTTACACGGAGCACTCAGTTTTTGAAAAATCAAAAATCATTAAGGAATTTGATTTCGTCAGGAACAAACCTTCCGTCTCGGATCTTAAACATATAAAAGGATTAGACCATGGCACAAATGTTTTTTCCGTAGTTGGCGGTTATAAAATTAATGAGCTGATCGGAATCGCATTCGGTGCAAACTTTATTTTGGCTAAAACGGATATTTCGACTGACAGACTCGTTGAAGAAGAACTCAATGCTGCTAGAGCTTCAAGATGGCTCAAAGACAATGGTGCTGTTATTATCAGTACATCACTCAGTTTTAATAAATTTGATAATGCTGATTATTATTTTTCAAATCAAATGGATGGGAAGACAGCATTAATTACTAAAACTGCTGATAGCATTGTCTCGGATGGTGTTCTTTACTTCTGTTCTGCCGGAAATAACTATGAAGAGGAATGGCATATTATTGAACCGCCCGGTGATGGTTTTAATGTAATCGCTGTCGGATCAATTGATAAAAACCAAATTCATTCGTTCTTCAGTTCATGCGGACCAACAATTGACGGCAGAATAAAACCGGATATTATGGCTCCGGGAGAAAATGTTTGGAACGCAAATTATTTTCCTAAGATGAAACCTGAATTCGGATGGAATCACGGTACATCATTAGCGGCACCTATTGCGGCGGGCGTAGCTGCACTAGTTCTATCCGCTCATCCGGAGCTTACTCCAAATCAAGTTACTGAAGCAATTAAGAATACAGCTTCAAAATCCAACTCTCCCGACAACATTTACGGATGGGGAATTCCGGATGCAGAGAAAGCTGTAACATATTTTGGACCTGCCTTTTCAAACAAACCTGACATCAACCTAAGTAAATCAAGTCTTGAAATAAAAACATTTGTATTCAGCAGTTATGGATTGGATAAATCCAGTATTGAAGCACATGTAAAATTAAAAAATGATAACGATATGAAAGTTATTAAATTAAACGAGATAGATGAAAACACGTACAGTTTTTCGATAGATTTATTATCAACTAATAAATTATATTTTTATTTTACTGCCAAAGATTTACGGGGAAAAATTACAAAGTTCCCTTCAGGTATTTTAGGAGAGAATTTTATTTATAACCGAAGTGATGATTCTTTGATCTTAATTGAACCTTAGTCTGTGCATGGATTTTGCGGCTAAGAGCCTTGATATTTTAATCAGTTTTTATAAAAATAATTTTTATGGAAGAATCTCTAGATGTAATACTAACACAGCCTTTAAAGAAGGAAAAATTAGTCATCTTCTTAAAAAAGTATCCTCATCAATTTGATGACGCAATAAATATTGCATTGAGCAACAAGCAGCCCCAAGCATGGCGTGCAACTTGGCTTCTCTTCCACTGCATGCAGAATAATGATAAACGAATTAAAAAAAATATCAAAAATATTATAAACGATATTAGAAATTGTAAAGACGGTCATCAGCGGGAATGGTTAAAAATATTAGATAGAATGCAGCTAACCGAAAATCAAGAAAGCTTATTGTTTGATGTTTGCTTAACAATTTGGGAAGACATTGCAAAAAGTCCCTCAGTACGCGGTACCGCATTTAAATTTCTGCTCAAGATCGTAAAAAAGTATCCCGAACTTAGTGAGGAAATTCAACACCTAACTCAAAGTCATTACACAGAATCATTGTCGCCCGGAATTCGGCATTCGTTTTTTTTAATGATAAAAGAAATGCAATTAAACAGGGTGTAATAAACTGCTTGATTTACTATTTTTATAAAGTCAGTTTCCTAATAAATACTGATTAAAACTGTTCGGATTAAGAGGGGTAGCACAATGAAAAATGTAATAGCAGCTTTATTATTTCTTATGTTCGTTTTAGGATGCAGTGAAACAGGACCAACTGTAATCGAAGAGGAAAGAATAGAAATTTCAGGAATAACTTCCTTCAACTATGAATATTTAGGAACGGCTCCTATTCACACACAGACAACAATGCTAACTGGCTATAACAATAAGTTATACAGATACGGATCAATGTGGCCCATGCAAGTTCTCGATCTTCAGACAAAATCCTGGTCGCAAATTGAATTACCGGATTCATCTTATTGGCGTTGGGATGGTGCTGCTGTTACAATAGGCGATGATATTTTTGTTGTGGGGGTTTCCGTAGCAAGTTCGTCATTTGATATTATAAAATTTAATATCCCTACTTCAACATTCGAACACACCGGAGTTGTTCTCCCCTTTCATTATAATTATCCTGCTTATTGTACTTATGGAAATAAGATAGTTTTTCTATCAACAATTTCAGATAGTGTTTACCAATTTGATATTATGAATAATGAGTTGAAATTCGTAGCCGATAATCCATTTTATACCGGCAGTTCTACAAATTTAAGTTTATCATCCGGTAAGTATAAAAACTACTTTTATGTATTCGATGGTCGGATAAATAAATTATTCTTCAGATTAAATTTAGACAACTACGTTTGGAAGGAATTACCTGTCGCTGATGAAGTGAAAAACAAATTTCTTTTTGGATCTCCATTGGATAGCAGTTTTGTGTTCTTCAGTGATTCTGTTTCCACATATGAATATTCATTTGTTGATAGCAAATGGTACAAGGATACTTCAAATATCCCTATTGTTTCAATAGATTTAACTGGCGGACGAAGCGGAGAATATAGCTTTTATTCAGATAACTCTAATCTATATACAACAGATAATTCGTCGGATATGGTTTGGAGAATAAGTAAATAAAAAAAAATATTTAATATTTCTTTTTAACACATTGAGATTCTTGAATTAAAAATAGGTTATTAAATGCGCCCATACATACTAGCAGAGTGCAATTGGAAGGATATCAAACAGAGATCATTTGATCTTGCCGTATTACCTTGGGGAGCAGTTGAAGCTCATAATTATCATCTGCCTTATTCGACAGATGTGATTGAGTCTGACCACATTGCAGCGGCGGCGGCTGAAAAAGCTTTTAACAAGGGAGCAAGGATTATTGTATTACCTACAATTCCTTATGGGGTCAATACCGGGCAGACTGACATTAAACTTGATATGAATATTAATCCAAGTACACAAGCTGCAATTCTAAATGATATAATTGAGGTTTTGAATAGACAAAATATTTATAAGCTGCTTATTGTAAATAGTCATGGCGGCAATGATTTCAAACAAATTTTACGTGAGCTTGGATTGAAGTTTCCTAATATGTTTTTAAGTACGTGCAATTGGTATAAGTCTTTAGATAAATTAAAATATTTTGATAATGACGGTGATCATGCTGATGAAATGGAAACAAGTTTAATGCTATACATTAAACCGGAATTTGTTCTGCCTTTAAACGAAGCCGGTGAGGGGAAAGAAAAGCATTTTAAGATAAAAAAATTAAACGAAGGCTGGGCTTGGGCGGAAAGGAAATGGTCTAAAGTAACTGAAGATACCGGCATTGGAAATCCTACAAAAGCATCAAGAGAAAAGGGTGAAAAATATTTTATCGATGTTACAGATAAAATAGCTCAACTAATGCTTGAAATTACAGAAGCGGATTTGAATGATTTGTATGAATAAATAAAATTTCCAATTAATTATTTTTTAACGAATGAAAATTCTAAAGTTTATTGCAATAGTAGTAATTGCTACAATCATTAATTTAGGTTGTAGTTCAATAAATGAAGGCGTATCAAATCAGAATCCATCAAACGATCGTGACGAATTAGTAAACTTAATTGTTGGATTTTATAATAATCATTCTGACACTTTAATCATTTTTTGGCCTGGCTTTGATAATTTAGGCTTCGCAGTACTCTCTTCTAATGGTGCCATATTAGAAAGGAATAATGATTTTCCTATTGAGGATAGATACATGCAGCTTGTATTTTCTCAAATTCAAAAAACCAATTTTATGAATTTGCAAGATACTATTTACGACGAGACTTTGTATAATACTAATATTTGGGTTTCAAATAATGATGATGCTAATTACCTAATAGTAAAGTTAGAAGACAAAATAAATTATATACGTTATAGAACTGGTGATTTAAAGAAGTATCCCGAATTAAGGAAATTAGAACTCTTTACACGAATAATACATTCATATGCCAGAAATTTTGAATATAATAAATTTATTAAAGAACTTAACACTCTTCGTAAATAATACATCATATTAGTTTAAATTATTGAATCAGTAAAAGTCCAACTTTTTATTAACAAAGATTATCTATGGAGCATTAATTTTATCATTCTTAGAAATCAATCAAATTTTTCATTGCCAATATTTATTTAATTTATATTGAAACTATCTATAAACAAGGGTTAAATTATTTATAAAATAAAATTTGTTAAATGCTTTGCGCCCCTAGGAGTGGCAAAGCTTTCGATTCACCAAGAGAGGTTTACTTAAATGAAAAAAAATAGTTTTGTTTATCTATTCACTTTAATAATTGCTCCAATACTTTTTTCATGCAACAATGCTGATCTACTTGAAATGGGGTCAATAGTTTCTGAACGAACTATAAAATCTGAGCGGGAGAATTTCAAGTCTGATTTAATAGAAAATACAATTGAAAATAATTTACAATTCGAATTGAATTCTGACAATGAACAGAAATGGCAAGATGCTTTTTGGGCTATGCAGTTAATACAATATAAATCCAAAACTACAGATAGAGCTATTGAAACGGGAATTAAGAACTTTTCAAATACAGAATATGATTTCAAAAGATCATTACTTGAAGTTGCTTACAACATGTATCCTAAAAAGTATAATGATGAGGTTGAAAAACTGATGCCCAATATTGATGATAGAAAATTGTATTCAATGACAATTTTGTATTTGTTGAAGGGAAACGAGACAACAGAGAAGGCACAAAAATATTTGGATTTGCTTACAGCAAAATATTATGACTGGGGATATCATCCAATAACACTAATGCTTTATACGGAACTCAATAATACTATTTCACCAAGCGATGAATTACTTCCTCCGCTGGAAGACCTTTTGCTTATGGACTTAGGGGAAAGCACATCAGTAGTTTACTCTTTTCATCGAAAGAATAGAAGCTATCCCGGTATTTCAATTATTAGAAAACAAGATGGAAGTTTTGTAAGAAACGATGACGGCACATTATTTACTGTAAGCCATTTAGCCAAGGCAGTTACTGGTCTCCCATTTTATATAACAAATGGTAACACTCCCGCCGGAATTTATAAAATTAAAAATGTCTCTCATTCGGAAAATGTATTTATCGGACCGACTCCAACACTAATAACCGCAATGCCTTTTGAGGAAGATTACTTTGAATTTACAACTCCAAAAAGTAAAGTGGATACATTGTGGGATAAAAAAACATATCGTCAAATTTTCCCAACAACATGGCAGTATTATCTTCCAATTTATGAAAGTTTTTTTGCCGGATGGGCTGGAAGAAATGAAATTATTGTACATGGCACGACAATAGATCCGGAGTATTACAAAAATGAAAGCTACTATCCTTACACTCCTTCACTTGGCTGCATAACTTCATTAGAAATTTGGTCGGAAGAGACCGGTGAACTTGTAGAGAGTGAGCAGGTAAAACTTATTAATAAATATCATGAACTGGAATCGTTAAAGGGCTACTTCATTCTTGTTGATCTTGATAATAAAAACGAACCTGTTACAACGAAAGATATTATGGAATCTATAGTCCGCACCGGTAAATAATGTTTTGAGTTAATTTAAATTTATAATTTTAAATAATTTCTTTGAAAGGCTCGGTATAAGCATAATGAGTTTAATAAAATCAATTGAGTTACTAAAAAAAGAAAGAATACTTATACTAAGTGTAATTGATAAACTTAGCGATGAACAATTATTAAAAATTCCGAATGGATATAAGAATAATATACTTTGGAATTTTGGACATATATTAATTACCCAACAATCACTCCATTATTTTTTATCACGTTTGGAAATGTATATTACAAAAGAAATGATGCAGACATTTCGCACGGGCACTTCCCCATCCGATTGGCAAACAAAACCCGATATTATTGAGATTAAAGAATTATTTCTTGAACTGCCCGATAAAGTTGCGGAGGATTATAGAAAAGGAATTTTCAAGGATTATCGTCGCATAAAATCATCAATCGGAGTAACGATTGAAAATTTTGAAGAAGCGGTAGCGTTCAATCATTTTCATGAAGGGGCACATACTGGCATAATTATGGGCATTATTAAACAATTATAGTTTTACATTATTTAATTATTTGAAAATTTGAAAAACATATTTTATCTTAAAGAAGATAAAATGATGCATTTAGAGGATACTCCGATTGTTGAGGTAGTATACTAGATTAGGGAAATAATGCAGAAAAACATGAATTGTACGAATTGTGGCATTGAACTCTCGAACAATGAAATCTGTGAGGATGGTTATTATTTCTGCAATAATTTATGCAGATATACATGGCGGCAAAATGGAAAACCCAACCCTTATGATTCAATAATTGCATCCGATGTTCATCAAGATATTACTAATATTGATATGGATTTCTCAGTAAATCCGATTGGATTTGAAAATAGAGAAATGAATATAAGATTGAGTTACTTTACAGGTCCAAAACTTTTTTTAGATGGAATAAAGCTAAAACCTACACGAAAAAAGATTTTATCAAGAAATAGAGAATTTGAAGCAATAAGCAATTTTGGAAAACCTGTCAAACTAAAGTTAAATCACCGTATTTTAGATTTTGTACCGAAATTAATAATTGAGGATAAGGAATTTAGATTTGTAAGACCTCTAAAAGTATGGGAATATTTTTGGATTTGCATTCCGTTAATTTTATTGTTTGCTGGCGGAGCAATCGGATCTCTGCTTGCAACGGCTGCTGCATTTTCAAATTCAATATTAATGAGGAAAATTAAACCATTATTTCTCAGATACCTATTCACAGGAATTACGTCATTTATGGCATTATTTTTTTATGTAAGGTTTATTGGTTTCTTTCATCCATACATTTTAAATATAATTTCACCAAAGACTGTTAACGAAACATTGATAGAATTTTCATATTTAGTTAATAATGAATGTCCACAGATGATTGATAATCAAACAAGGATTGACAGTGCAAAAGTAAGAGATCACAAAATATTAGTTTACTATTACACTTTGCCAACCCAGTTAAAGAGTGAATTGAATAGTGAAAGTTTAAAACAGTATTTAAAACCACAAATCATTAGTAATATTAAAAATAGCGAGCGAATGAAATTTATCAGAGAAAATGATATCACATTAGTATATAAATATTTAGACAAAAATAATTCGAATTTGTTTGAATTAGATGTTACTCCAAGTGATTATAATAGTTCAAAATAAATAAGTATTTAAAATTAGTTATAAAATAATCTATACAGGAGCAATTCTATAAAAGTGCGATTTATAATTTCAACTTTTTTACTTGGATTACTATTAATTAGCTGTGGTGTAAGTACTACTGTCCTAATGAAAGAATATGAAGGTCAAAAATTAACCGGAAAACAAATAGCAATTGTAAGGTTATTTGAGCAACCAATGATCTCAAACAAAGATGATGTAATTGATGACCTTGGCCCAGGCATACCAGAAGAAGTTTATTCATCATTTTTTAATGAAAAATTTGTTAATGTATTTAAAAATAGTAATCGCTTTAGTAATGTTTACTATATTGATAATTTATCAAAATCTGAATTGGAAGAATTGACACTCAATATCAATAACGAAGAACAAATGAAATTTTTTTTACCGTCAGTAGATAGTAAGATTTCAATTGAATCTGAATTTATTCTCTTCATTGATAACTTACAAGTCTCACGAATTGCTGCTCAATCTGGGAATTGGATCGGAGGGAATTATTCAGGTGGCTCCTTTGGAAAACTTTATCATCAAATGTATTTTGCTATTTGGGATAATTCACAGGGGAAGGTTGTTTCGTATGGAAGAGTTGAAGAGGATACAAGTGTTATATTTGCCTTAACAAGAGATAATTGGTTTTCGGTAATACGAGGACTTTGTAATAAAATATTAGCCAGCAGTCCGTTTGTCAGTAGTTACCAGAATACCAGGTAACTGAAAATAATTTTAATAGCAGTCAATTCTCAACATCAAATGTATAAATTTGGCTGCTTTTTTACACATCAAACCAATAAGAAAACTTTATTAAGAAGGCATTGTTTGCTTCCGATCTCCAAAGATTTGATACATCTCTTCCAAAATCAAATTTTCCCGGATGATCATAATTTTCTTTGTCGTGTGTCCATACTAAAAAGAAAACCGAACCAGGCAGTACTTCCCATCTTAATACTAAATTTCCTCTTATGGATTTAAAATTAAAATTTGGATTGCGAAATGAATTTCGTTCAGCAGGTCCGGCGCCATCAGGATCAATAGTATATTCTTCCGAATCTTCATCATAAGTGATTGTCGATCCGTTTGTACCGAATGTAATGTATTCTGAGGAATTTGGTTTAGCATATTCCTTGAATGCAGTGTAGGTTCCCACGGTAAAAAAGGGCTGCAAGTAAAACTGCAGGCTGATTGTGGGAGTGAACGACCAATTAAGTCTCAGCTCAGTAGAAAATGTTTTATGATCTATGCTCGCAAAAATGTAACGCCTGCCGTATGTTTGCAAGGCTAATGCATCATCATATTTTTTTACCCATTGATATTTGAAATGATTGAATTCAAACTCAGGCTCAATAGTTAATTCAATTTGAGGAATTGGTTTCCATTCAATTTCAAGACCGTAATAATAATCATAGCCTCCAAAATCATCAGTTCCGTAACCGCCGGAAGGAGAAAAAATAATTTTGTTCCTATTATCGGTGTGGGCATCAATATTTATTGAAATATTTTGCGGAACAACTGCCTTAGGTCCGCCGCGTGTATGAGTAACCGAAACAGCTTCTGTATTATAACTAACATTCAACCCAACCTGCCACCAATTATGAAATTGCACATTACTTGTAATATAAATACCAGCTCGTGAAACATTATCTTCGTAATCGGAGGTTCGGTTATAAGCAGCGTAAATATTTTTCCTTCTAAAAATATTATCGGGTTCGTACCAGCGGTAACCGGTTACAACATGTCCGTTTATTCTATCCGCATACCACTGTGAACCGAGATCATTATATTCAAAACCCGGAGAAGCTGTACCGAGCGCGGCATTCAAATAGAAATTGCCGCTCTGCTTATTTAACATAACACGCGAATAAACTCCGGCTAAGGATGTACGGTTAGTATCGATCGGCATGAAAGTTTTATCTGGTCTCTGAAAATACCTGTAAGGCTGCTTTTGGAGTCTTGTCATAAAATCTTTTGATCCATGAATATAAGACCCGATAACTGAACCGGTAATTACATAAGTTTCATCCTCGTCCAAAAATGTCCATCCATCTAATCCAAAAGTGAATGCATTTTTACTAAGCAAGCTACTCAAGTTTGGACTACTTAAATCCCGGTTAACAGAAGTAAAGATCATACCCAATGCCTGGTTGCCGTCATTAAACTGTTTTTGTGTTCTTAGAACACCGTAATGTGTAAATGGTTCAACAGTTTCCTTAACTATATTGGCATCATCTGTAAAAACTCTAGCTTTTGTTTTTTCAGTAAAGGCACTAAGCACACCAATAGACCAAGAGTCATCAAATTTTCCCGTCAGTTTACCCGCGCCAAGTATTCTTGTTTCAGCGGGATAGTCCGCAAATCCATCCGTCTCAACATCACCTTGCGGGGAACGCCCAATTCTACGTGAATAAAATAATGTTGGATTACCAAAATTGAATCCCCAATTATTATTTGCACCTCCATTGCCAAACTGAAATGTATTTGCACCTTCAATAAAAAATGGACGCTTCTCATCAAAAAAATTTTCAAATGCTGATAGGTTTACAATTGCAGGGTCAACTTCTACTTGCCCAAAATCGGGGTTAAATGTTGCATCCAGGTTAAGATTGCTTCCTATACTTACTTTTAAGTCGCCGCCAAATGCAGTTCGATACTGATTGCTTTTATAAAACGGATCATCCGCATCGTGTCTTAAGTACTGAGCTTTCTGCACAAAGTAAGGAAGCAGTTCAATACGCTGCTTCGGTTTTATTCCATTTAAACCTTTAAGGTCAGCAAATCGTGATACGAAACCGCTTTCATTTTGAGGAACCATTACAAGAAAAGACATTTCATGTTTACGTTTGATGTCCCTATTTAAATTTATTCCCCACACCATTTCTTCAGCTTCATTAAACCTAAGCTGTCCAAATGGAATTCGTACTTCTGTGTACCATCCCTTATCATCAATTCTCGATTTCACTTCCCAAATTCCATCCCATGAATCATCCATCCAGCCGTCGTTGTAAAGCGTACCATCGCAAATTGAGCCGCCTGGATTAACTGCAAAAAAATTACCTGTTCTTTCATCATTGTAGGGGTCCATGTAAATCCAAAGCCAATCTGATTCCGTGATCTTATCGCGTCGCATTAATGTAACGTCGATCGAGTCAGGTTGTGAATCATAAAACCTGCCGCAGAAATAAATATTCGATTCATCGTAAGCTATCCACATTTCGGTCGCTTCGGAAATCGGCTCCCCTTCATTCGGGTCTTTTTGTGTAAAATCGGTTATTGGAGGATTACTGTAAAGAGGTTCATCTAAAATACCATCAATTATCAGCGGTTCATTTAGCTTATAAGAAATAACTGTTTTGTTTGTGTCTTGCGTATTTGCAGCAATTATGTTAATTGTAATAAGAATTGTGAAGGAAATGGCGGAAAGAATTTTCATAATAACCTTGTTTGATTATGCATTAAGATTTCCATGTCCATTTAGATGTTTTTAAAATAATTGAGTTCCCTAATTTAGGAATTTTAGTAGAAACGGAAAAAGTTGAGAAGTTGAGAAGTTGAGAAGTTGAGAAGTTGAGAAGTTGAGAAGTTGAGAAGTTGAGAAGTTGAGAAGTTGAGAAGTTGAGAAGTTGAGAAGTTGAGAAGTTGAGAAGTTGAGAAAAAATAATTTATATTAAAACTTGTTGCAATTTATTAGTATCAAATATCTGAAACAGTTTCAAATTTCTGATATACCAATTTTTAAGAAGACAAAATATTTACTTAATTCTAACTTGTTTTTTGGTATGTCTTTTGAGCTATTAATTTTATTTTTCAGTAAATTTTATGAGAAAATTAATTTTGCGAGGGTTAAATGAAAACTTGTAAATTTTTGTTATTAATATTTTTTGTAATAATACTCGGTTGTTCTGATGACCTAACCGACTCAGTGACTGATGAAGTTGATGCGCGGGTATTTGATAACACTTTGATAATTACAAATAATTACTACAAACCTATTTATTATTTTGCATCTGAGCAAGGGAGTTTAGCACTTATAAATTGGGCGCCAATTTCTAGCGAAACTAATAAAATTAATGCATTTAATAATGAGTATCTTGATATAAACAAAATTTTCAACTATGAAAAAGGCAGGCAAATAGTTGTAATATACTGGTCTGATCTCTATCCGGAAGATGATCGGATGCATTCAATTATAATTGATACATGATCATTTTTAATTCTTTAGAGGTTTATTAATTGATTCTTATTATTCCAATCTCCTTTGTATTTGTTTTATGAATAAATTAATTATCTTCACCGATGGCAGCGTTAATACAAAATCAAAAATTGGATATGGGGCTTACCTTGCAGCGTTCGATTTGAGTTTGTCACTTGATGAATACAAATCAAATATAAAAGTAAACCGATTTGAAAATACATCATCAACAAAATTAGAACTGCAGTCTTTGCTCTGGGCATTGAAGGATATTCAATCGAAGAATAATAAAATTATCGTTTACACAGATTCTCAAAATATTTTGGGACTACAAAAAAGAAGAGTTCGATTTGAGAATAACGAGTATAAAACTAAACAAAATAAGCTTCTAAAAAATCATGAGCTCTATAAAGAATTTTTCAAAATAACTGATCAACTTAATTGTGAGTTTATTAAAGTTGATGGACACATGCCCTCATACAATAAATCGAATATTGATAAACTTTTTACTCTGGTTGACAGAGCCTCGAGAAATGCGTTGAGAAATAATAATCAATAACTGCAGTTATAAATTATTTTCAATTGACTTTTCATTTGCAAAAACTATTCAATTACAATTATATTAGGCCTAAAATTGAATTAAACTTACGGAGCGTCAATGAGTAAACACATTGTTACAAATTTTGAAGAACTGGAAAAGATTGTCGGCATTGAATTAGGACCAACTGAATACATAGATGTAGATCAGGAACGAATAAATAAATTTGCAGAAGCAACCGGTGATTACCAATGGATTCATGTTGATATAGAACGTGCAAAAGTTGAATCCCCTTTTAAGAAAACAATTGCACATGGTTATTTAACTGTTTCTTTAATTCCTGCTATGATCGATAAAGTGCTTGAATTCCGAAATACTGAAATGACCGTAAATTATGAAATTGATAAAATGCGTTTTATGCAGCCCGTTATGGTTGACAGCAGAGTTAGAATGCATGCTAAAATAGTTGATGTAAAACTTCTCCGAGGCATTTCTAAGGTTACTTCCGAAATATCATTTGAAATTGAAGGTGAGAAGAAACCGGCTTGTAAGGGAAACATAATTATTCTCTACTATTTTAAGCAGGATTGATCCTCATTAAATAAAATCTATTCACTAAACATAAAATTGATTGTTTATGAAAAGTGAATCAAAAAAAACTGTTGCAGCTTCATTAGAAACTGAGGAAACATTACTTCCCTACATGCCTTATCTTCTTCAGGATTTATGGGGTTTAGGAAGTTCTGTTGAACAGATCGTTCAAATATTTGAATCGCTTTCTTTCCCATCAAATAAAATTAATGTTTTAGATCTTGGCTGCGGCAAAGGAGCGGTCTCTGTTAACCTAGCAGCCAAGTGGGGCTTTAATGTAACCGGCGTTGATGCCATGTTCGAGTTTATAACCGAAGCAAACAATTATGCAAAGAAATATAATTCTGCCAATCTATGCAATTTTAATGAAGCCGATATCATAGATTATACAAATACACACCATGAATTTGATGCTGTAATTTTAGCATCACTCGGTGGTGTTTTCGGCAATTATAAAAAAACGATCAACACTTTGCGGAATCAGGTAAAAGCAGCAGGCTACATTGTTATTGATGATGGATACTTAAAAAATAGAACATCAATAAACCGTAATGGTTATGGATACTGCAGGGATTATGAAACTACAAAAAGTGAGCTTATTTCTTTAGGTGATAAAATTATTGCAGAGGTTTCTACAACGGAGTTCAGTAAAAAACTGAATGATGAGTATCTGAGGGCAATAAATGAGCGGTACAAAGAACTGTGTGAAAATTATCCTAAAATTAAGGATAGCCTGTTTAAATATATAAGTCAGCAAAAAGAAGAATGTGAGTTTTTGAATTCTGAATTGGAAGGAATTATTTGGGTTATACAAAAATGTTAATTCGTCAAATTATTTTCTTTAAATGATTATATTTATAAGTTTTTTAGAGGAAGGATTTAACAATGGCAGAACTAAAAACAAAACTCAATGATGGTAGTGTTGAAAAATTTTTGAATAGTATTAAGGAAGAAAATAAAAAGTCTGATTGCTTTGAAATATTAAAAATGATGAAGCAAATTACCAAAGAAGAACCCAAGATGTGGGGTTCGTCAATTATCGGCTTTGGAAATTACCATTATAAATATGCAAGCGGTCGCGAGGGTGATTGGTTCATTACCGGCTTTTCCCCACGCAAACAGAGTTTAACAATTTATATAATGCCAGGCTTTAAACGCTATGATGAACTAATGAGTAAATTAGGTAAGTATAAAACGGGCAAGGCCTGTTTGTATATTAAACAACTTGAAGATATAGATGTTAATGTTTTTAAAGAACTTATTAAGCAATCTGTTAAGTACATGGAAGACAAGTATAATTAGTTGCTGTGACTTTCAAAATGAAATAGAGCTCTGATCACACAGATTGAATCGTTTGCCACTGATTTTAAATGAGGTAATAAAAATTGGGGAACTAGAATTTAAATCAAACTAGTTTCCCAAATTTGTATTTATTACAAAATTGAAATTGTGTCTAAATAGTCCTGTAAGTGTTTATAATCCGGAGTCAGTTCACCTTTATAAACAATAACCGCTCTTTTAATTTCGTCAGGGTAGCCGCACTCCTCAAATGATTTTGTCAGATCCGCATTAACAATACCGGGAATAAATGGGAAGAGTGACTCGCTGAAACTTTTTGATGAATCTTTTGGAATTTCCGTAGGTAGATTATCTACTGCAATATCAACAATTCCCTTGCCCTCAAAGCCGTCAACAATTTCATCCTTTATCGGGTTGTAAACATAAGCCGGGTTATCGGATTCTGTTGATTTTGAGGTGAACTCAATTGCTCCGTCAATATCGCAAGTAATATCCCCGATTACTTGAAGTTTTAAATTATTGAGGTTTTCTTTAACAAATTCTTTTGGAACAAAAATGGGATATCGTTCATCCCAATAGATTGCATTTACAAGAGCACTTAATTTATTTAAGTATTGCTCAAACTTTGATCTATAATTTT
>SWCD01010635.1_pt1 | contig 23082 bp, 22 predicted proteins | sample 4693011 | NCBI WGS metagenome assembly SWCD01 (sample SAMN10267278, study PRJNA491770) | bioreactor metagenome | isolation source: DHS bioreactor inoculated with marine | place: Japan: Omine Ridge, Nankai Trough | reverse complement strand
CCCCCCCCTTCGTTGTCCCTCTTCAAAGAAATACCCAGCATCTAGCTGGGTATTCCTGTCTCCCGACGTCTACTCCGAACGCTACTTGAAGTACATCGTGATCCCGAGAGTAGCGACGAGCCAGTCCGTATCCCAGCCCTCCCGTCCCGTATTCCGCTTGGTCCAGCTGACGTCGGTGAAGACGTCGAAGTTATCGGTCAGGAGATAGCGGGCCCCAAGGCCGAAACCGAACCGGGTAATCGTACGCCCCTGACTCGGGTCGGAGTGCTCGAAATTGGCGCCAAGCCGAAGCACCAGGCCCCGAAGCATGTTGTGAGTGACATTGAAGTCCGCAAACCAGCGGTCCTGGTAGTTGCCCCTCGCCGAGAAGTCCAACCCCTTGCGAGCCGACAGATCCACGCTGGTTCTGGGGCCGGCCAGGTAACGCAAACGGGCCCGGATCACTGCCGACCCGGCGGTGTCGTCGTCGTCGGTCTGGATGTTGTGCGTGACGTCCTCCGAGCCACCCCAGAAGCCGTTCGAATAGCCGACCTCGAGGAAACCGATCAGCTTCTCGGACTGCGTGAAGGGGATCGCGCCCTCGACACCGCCGACCAGGGTGCTCCCGTGCTCGAGATCGTTCTGATAGCTGGAGTCGCGGTTGTCCCAGCGGTACTCGTATCGGAGGTAGAGACGCGAGGAGTCCTTCACGAACGGGTACGAGACCTTCACGTAGGCCATGGACTCCTGGTACTGCGCCGTCTCGTAAGCGCTATCGGCAAAGTCGTTGTTGTAGTAGTTGAACCCGAAGTCGATGTTCAGCCGGTTGCCGAAGGCGTTGGCGAAGCCGAAGTCGATGAACGGGTAGTACTGATCGCGCTCCTGCCGATCGTTGAACTCGACGCCGACCGGCTGCTCCAGGTGTTCGTACTTGATGCCGGTCTTGAACCAGAACCCCATGGCCGTCTGGAAGCCCACGTGGACGCCACCCACCAACTCATCGGTGGAGTCGACGCTGCCCCGCAAATAATCGTCGTGGTTGTAGTCGAGGCCGAACCCGATCGAGCCCTTGCCACCGGCAAAGGACATGTCGCCGGTGAAGCCGCCGCCGGCCGACCAGTACCAGGAGCTCTTCTCCTGCTCGTCCTGGTAGACGTTGTCGGTCCACGAAATGGAACCCTGCAGGTAGGGGAAGATCCTGAAGGGCCCGAGCTTGACGGAGCCGCGCGGCCACACCGGAACGAGGCCCAGGTGGCGCCGCTGACCGATCTCGGATATGTAGAGGAAGTCCTCGGCCAGACGCATGAACGAATCGTGCGGAGTCTCGCCTTCGTAGGTGGGGTAGAGCAGGTCTCCCTGGTAGGTCATGCCGCGCGGAGGAACCTGGTTGATCGCGGCTTCGGTCGCCGCACCCTCCTCCTCCACGGGAGCGCCATTCCCGGCGCCCATGCCCTCCGCCATCCCGGAGGTGTCCGCCCCGGGATCAGCCTCCATCCCGTCCTGCGCGAAGACCGTACCCGTACCGACCAGAAGGGCGGCCGTCAGGAACAGAGCCACCATCGCACGCCTCAGCATCGAATCACCGCCTTCTCCGTATGCCCCGACACCGGAAACCCGCCCCGGTGCTTGCCCATCATTCCTATCGGCGAACTGACCGCAAGACCTCTACTTGGCCAGGTTTCCGGCGTAACTCGAGTCCGCCGGATCACGAACCACGTCGAAGAACAGCGAGTGATGATCCAGCGTCGGATAGACGTGGACCACACCGTTGTGGCTCTCGGCGGCACCGGCCGCGGTGAAAGCGACCGACTCCCCGGAAGCCAGGTAGAAACTGGTCTCACCGTCCACAGTCACGACTCCCCAGGAGCCCTCCGGGACCGTGCTCGTGAGCTTCTGCCCGCCATCGGCGCCGGCCTCGATCCGAAACCCGCCCGAGGGATAGAACTCGATCACATGACCGCTCAGGGTGAACTTGTCGCTCCCGACCATGGCCGGAGCGGCCGCGGCCGGCGTCGGCGCCAAGGGCGCCGGTCCGGAAACCGCCAGGTCGAAGACGGCCGGCTGGTCATCGGAGAGGACGCGGGCGTCTCCACCCTGGATCCCCACCTTGGCGCCGGTTCCCTCGAACAGCTTGAAGGTGCTGCGCACCCGATCACCGGCCGGATTGGGCTCCGCGCGAGCGAAGACCGATCCGTTCTGGATCGCGACGAAGGCACCACCGGGGGTCACGATTCCGGTCGTGATCTCGCCGGCCTCGAAGCGGTTGATCGTGCCCGTCAGGAGCCGGATGGTCCGGGCGTAGTCCGCCAGGAGCTCCAACTCGAACTGGGCCGGTCCCGTGAGGTCCATCACCGAGCCGTCCTCGAACTCCAGAGACAGCGTCGAGCCGGTGGCGATGGTTACCTTGTCACCCTGCCCGAGGGCGACACCTTTCGCCAACTCACCGACGGTGACCGGGCTCCCGGATTCGAAGACGCCCTTGCCGGAGAAGCTCGTCACCATCCCCCCGGAGTCGGCGGCAAAAGCAAGACCACCAACCAGGAGCAGGCCGAGAGCAACGTAACGGGCCATGCGGAATGTCATCTAACAACCCCCCGTCGCGTAAGCGTCTTCCTTGCGAATTCCGAGTTTGCGAAACCCGAAATCGCCCCATCATCGTGCGCCGGACGTCCCGGCCCGGCTCACCCGCCCCCTTGATACGGAGGCCTTCCATTCATCGATGGATCGTTGTTGGAGACTACACCACAGATCCGTACGGCGCAAAGGATTACCTCAAATCCCATCGTCCCCCGGCAAGGCCGGAAAAACCTCAGTCGATGGGGTATCGAGGACCGGTAAACGGTTCCTTCTCCTCCTCCTCCGGCGGCCCCTCCTTGACGGGAGCGGAGCCGGGGACAAAGCCTTCCACTTTCACATCGAATTCGACCTCGAAGTCCTCCTCCGGCTGCACCAACTCCGCAAAGCGCTCGCGGAGGGCCTTGCGAAGGGATTCGGACACCTTGATCGCATTCCTATCTTCGGTCGTGGTGTACGAAACCTCCACCCGAAGCTTCTTTTCCACGGGACGCCTGAGCACCAGCTTGACGCCGATGACCTCCTCCGCCTCCCGCGCTCGCCGCAGAAGACTGGCCTGAACGGCCCGAAGCGAGATCCGGGCCGTCCCCTCCGCGGTTTTCGAGAGCAGGTACTGGCTGCCCTCGCCCCGAAGAAGCTCGCGCACGAAGAGGAAGGTCCAGATCGCATTCAGCGCCAACACCGCCATCCCGAGCAGCAGGGCGGGCACGCGCGCGCCCTGAAGATAGATCGGCGTTACGATCGCCATCGCGAGGATGTACACGGAAACCGCGGTGGCATAGGCCCAGGTCAACGCCACGAGCACCTTCCCCACCAGGCGTCGTCGGCTGTGTTCCATGGGCGCTCCTAACTCCTCAAGAGATACGTTTCGAGAAACGCGGTGTTGTAGTTCCCCTCTACGAAAACGCTGTTCCGGAGAATCCGGCGGTGCAGGGGCAGGTTCGTCTTGATCCCCTCCACCACGAACTCGTCGAGGGCCCGCTTCATCGTGGCGATCGCCTCCTCCCGCGTGGGCTTGGTGACGATCAGCTTGCCCAGCAGGGAATCGTAGAGACTCGGTACACGGTAGCCTGAGTAGACGTGCGTGTCCATCCGCACCCCGCCGCCACCGGGCGGGATGAAGCTCGTCACCTTCCCGGGGCAGGGCCGGTAGTTGTCGTCGGGATCCTCGGCATTGATGCGGCACTCGATCGAGTGACCGGTGACCTTCACCTGGTCCTGGGTGAAGGCGAGCTTCTCGCCGGAGGCGATCCTGAGCTGTTCCTTCACCAGGTCGATACCGGTGATCATCTCGGTGACCGGGTGCTCGACCTGGATCCGGGCGTTGACCTCGATGAAGAAGAAGCGATCCTCGGAGTCGAGGATGAACTCCACCGTCCCGGCATTCTCGAAGCCGACCGCCTTCGCCAGCTTCACGGCGGCCCGGTGCAGTTTCTTCCGCACATCCTTCGGCAGCGACGCGCAGGGCGCCTCCTCCACCACCTTCTGGTTGCGGCGCTGCACGGAACAGTCCCGCTCGTGCAGGTGAACGATGTTGCCGAACTTGTCGCCGAGGATCTGCACCTCCACGTGCCGGGGCTTGTCCACCCACTTTTCCATGTAGAGGGTGCCGTCGCCGAAGGCCGCCTCGGCCTCGGCCCGCGCGGCGTGGATCGAGTTGACGAGGGAGATGTCGTTATGGGCGAGCCTCATGCCGCGGCCGCCACCCCCGGCGGAGGCCTTGATCAGCACGGGGTAGCCGATTTCCCGGGCGACGGCCAGGGCCTCTTCCTCGTCCGACACGGTTCCGCTGGAGCCGGGCACGACGGGGATGCCCGCCTTCTCCGCCTCAAAACGGGCCTGGGCCTTGTCCCCCATCATCTGCACCACCTCGGAGGTGGGGCCGATGAACTCGATGTTGGAAGTGCGGCAGATTTCGGCGAAGTGGGCGTTCTCCGCCAGGAAGCCGTAACCCGGATGGATGGCGTCCACGTCCGCGATCTCCGCGGCCGAGATGATGTTCGGGATGGACAGGTACGACTCTCCGGAGACGCCGGGGCCGATGCAGATCGTCTCGTCGGCGTGACGGAGGTACACGGCGTCCTCGTCGGCCTTCGAATAGACCATCACGGTCTGGATACCCAGCTCGCGACAGGCCCGAAGGACCCGGAGGGCGATTTCACCGCGGTTGGCGATCAGAATGCGATTGAACACGTTGACTACTCGGTCCGGATCAGAAGAAGAGGCTGCCCGAACTCGACCGCTTCGCCGTTCTCGACGAGGATCTCCACGACTTCTCCGGCCACCTCCGCCTTGATTTCGTTCATCACCTTCATGGCCTCGATGATGCAGACCACCGACTCCTCGTCGATGGTGTCGCCCACCTCGACGAAGGTGTCGCTCTCCGGGGACGCCGCCCGGTAGAACGTCCCCACCATCGGGGAGAGCACTTCCGTCAGGTTGGCGCGCTCGAGCTCCGCCGCGGACGGCGCCGCCGGAGCGGGCGCCGGAGGGGGTCCGGAGAACTGGGAAGCCAGCATCGCCCCGTCCATCTGGGCCGGCAGCGCCATGGTGGGCGCCAGCATCGGATAGCTCGGAGCCTGGGCCGGCTCGGCCTTCCTGAGCTTCAGGCGGCTCCCGGCCTCGGGATTCTCGTACTCCACCTCCACCAGTTGATGTTCGCGCATCAGCTCGAGAAGCTTCTCGATCTCGTTGAGGTCCATTCGTCCCCCTACTCGCCGGCCTTCGTTACGCGTCCCAGATACTCACCGGTCTTGGTATTCACCTTGACGATCTCGCCCTGCTCGATGAAGAGCGGGACCTGCACCACGTAGCCCGTCTCCAGCGTGGCGGGCTTCGTGGAGCCGGAAACGGTGTCACCCCGGAGCCCCGGGTCGGTCTCGGTGATCTCGAGATCCACGGTGTCGGGCGCCTCCACGCCGATCACCCGACCCTCCAGGATCTTCAGCCGCACGTTGATGTTCTCCTTGAGGAACGGGAGAGCCATTTCCATGGCGTCCCGACCCACCGGTACCTGTTCGTACGTCTCCGGATCCATGAAGTAGAAAAGGTCTCCGTCCATGTAGAGGTACTCCATCGTCTGCTTGTCGACGAAGACCTGCTCCACCTTCTCCTTCGCCTGGAAGGTCCGGTCGAGCATCTGGGGTGATTCCACGTTTCGCATCTTGACCCGGACGGTGGCGCTGCCGCGCGCGGTGTGGGTGTGCTGGGCGTGTACGATCTCGAAGACGCCCTCCGGCATCTTGATCACGACACCCGGCCGAAAGTCCGCAGTGGTTATGGTTGCCACTTCGAAAGCCCCTTCAGTGTGAGAGCCTCGGCAATCTGGATCGCGTTCAGGGCCGCTCCCTTGAGCAGTTGATCCCCGGAGACGAAGAAGACGAGACCGGTTTCGGCTGATTCATCGGCACGCAGGCGCCCCACCTGCACCGACGCCCGTCCCGCCGCAAGGATGGGCATAGGGTAGACGCTGCGCATAGGATCGTCCACCACCGACACCCCGGGAGCGGCCGCGAGAATGTCTCGCGCCCGGTCGGGGGTAAGGGGGCGGACCGTCTCGAGCCAGACCGCGACGCTGTGCGCCCTTGGAACCGGAACCCGCACGCAGAGGGCACAAACGGGAAGCTCCGGCAGGCCGAGGATCTTCCTCGACTCGTCCCGGAGCTTCGCCTCCTCTTCGGTCTCCCCGCCGGGGAGGAACCCGCCGACATGAGGGATGACATTCAGCGCCAGCTGGTGAGCGAATTCCCGGACCTCGACGGGCTCGCCCGCGGCGATGGCCCGGATCTGCGCGGACAGCTCCTCCATGGCCCGCGCCCCGGCGCCCGAGGCCGCCTGGTAGCTGGCCGCCCGAAGCGAGATCGCCCCGGCCTCCCGGATCAGCGGCGCCGCCGCCATCAGCGTCACGATGGTGGTGCAGTTCGGGTTGGCGATGATGCCCCGGTGGCCGGCGAGCGCTTCCGGGTTGATCTCCGGAATGACCAAGGGCACGTCGGGGTCCATCCGGAACGCGGACGAGTTGTCGATCACCACGGCCCCGGAGCGCACCGCTTGTGGAGCGTAGGTCAGGGAGCGGGCGGAACCGGCGGAGAAGAATGCGACATCGATCCCATCGAACGCCCCCGGCCCCGCGACCTCGACCGGGATACCCTCCCCGCGAAAGGTCAAGGTCTTTCCGCGAGAGGCCTCCGAGGCGAAGGCACGGAGTTCCTCAACGGGGAACGAACGCTCCTCGAGCAGCCCGAGGAGATCCGCACCCACCGCGCCGGTGGCTCCGAGGATGGCGACATTGAATTTCATGGATGGACACCGAGTCGAGGACGGACGCACCGTCTCCCGAGAAGGTCTGTGGATTCGAGCGCCTATGATCCACACGGACGCGGCGGATCAGAGCAAAAAGCCGTCAGAATGCGCCGCGCCGCCGAGGCCGGATCCCGGGATCACCCGCCGACGGCTTCCCCCACGACCTCCAGCACACGATCCGTCGCCCGGCCGTCCGCAGTGACGAGGTCGGCGGCCCGCCCGAAATCCGCGGCGACCGCCCGGTCCCGTTTGTCGGGGGAACCAAGATAGGCCGCCACGGCCCGAGTCAGGTCGGCCTCGGAACGGACGTACCGTCCGAGACCGAGGCGCGCGTACAGGTCTCCCATCGGCTTGCCGTGGAGGTCCAGACTGACCAGACCCGTTCCGAGCAGCACAGCCTCCAGCCCGGTGGTCGAAAATCCGGTCACCGCACAGGCGGCGCCGGCGAGCAGCGGGTACAGCGGCGCATCCCGGGTGACGATCACGCGGGGCTCGTCCGGCCTCAGATAGGGCGTCACCTCCTCGGCGGGATGCACCTTCACGACCAGCCGGTCCACCTCGTCGTTCCCGAGGACGCCCCCGACCACCGCCCGCACGGTCTCCTCGCGCTCCGCGGGGGACGAAAGGCCGAGTTCCACGTTCGGCTGGGTAGTGAACACGACGACGGTGGCCGCGGGGTCGATTCCGAGGGAGGCCGCCGCCTGGGGCCATCCCGCGAGCGGGGGGTCCGTGAAGATCACGTCGTAGAGGGGATTGCCGGCCACGCGGATCCTCGCCGGCGGGAGGCCCTCCCCCGTGAACTGCCGGGCGTAGTGCGGGCCCAGCACGGTGACCAGGTCCGCGGGTCCGGCTCCGAAACAGCGAGGCCCGCCAGGCGGATAGGACGGACGGCCCGCAAGTCGGTCCCGGCCCGAGGCGGCCGTCGCGTAGACGCGGTTCGCCAGCCGCAGCAGCGTCTTCTTCAAGCCCGTCCGGCGGCCGCGCGCCCGGGCCCGCTCGCTCTCCGGAAGGACAATGCCCGGCTGCACGACGACGACCGGGATCCCCATCCGCTTCGCGGTGGCGGCGATGAGGAACGGCGCCACCGCCTGGTTGTTCGTCAGGACGACCACGTCCGGCTCGATCCGCCCCAGCGCCTCCGCCGCGGCCCGGCCGATCTCCCGGTGGGCGCTCCGCTCCATCCGCCGGCGGCGAAGCCACCGTTCCCCCCGATAGGGCGGAACCGCGTGATCGAGCCGCTCGATCCTCAGGCGCGGGTCCAGGGAATCCGCGGCGGGGAAGCGATCCCCGTCCGGCCCGGCCAGGTCGAACGCGATGGCCTCCACCCCCCGCTCGAGCAGGGCCCGGACCACGGGCAGGTGGCTCCGGAACAGGCGGTGGTTGTTCGGCGCGAACAGCGCGCGGCGGATTTCGCCTGATCCCTTCACGAAACGGTCTCTCCCTGGGGGGTCCATGCCATGGGATGGTGTACCCGGAATTGATCCCGGATGACACCTCCTCGCGGGGCGAACGCCGGAACCGAGGAATGTTGACATGGGCGGGCCCGCGACTTAGACCCTACCCCGCCGGCCGCGCAAGGGCCCTCACGCGCAGGGCCGCGCTCCTCCTCAAAGGTGCCTTTCGATGGGACTCGGCGCGTACATCCGCGAATTGCGAAGCTACCGCGAGCTGTTCCTCACGATCACGCTCCGGGAGATCCAGGTCCGGTACGTGCAGTCCTTCCTCGGCATCGCCTGGGCGGTCGTCCACCCGTTCGCCTTCATGGTGGTGTTCTCGGTCTTCCTGAAGAAGGTCGGCGGCATGTCCACCGAGGGGCTGCCGGGCCCCGTCTACTACTATGCCGGCCTGCTCCCCTGGACGCTCTTCGCCATGGGCTTCCAGCAGGGAGCGCAGAGCGTCGTGGCCAACTCGAACATGGTGCGCAAGGCCTATTTCCCCCGGGAGGTCTTTCCGGTGGCCAGCGCCACCGCGGCGCTCCTGGACCACCTCGTGGCATTCAGCGTCTTCCTCGCGCTGATCCTCTACTACCAGGTCGCCGTCACCTGGCACTACGTCCTGCTGATCCCGGTGATCCTCGTCATGTGGCTGCTGGCGATCGGGTCGGCCATGCTGCTGGCGCCGATCAACGTCAAGTACCGGGACATCCGCTACGCGGTGCCGCTCGTCACCCAGCTCGGCATGTTCGCCACGGTGATCACCCCCTACTCCACCGTGAAGGGAACGGCCAACGAGTGGTTGTTCCGGCTCAATCCCCTGTACGGGCCGGTGCAGGCCTATCGCGACCTCACGCTGCACCACGAGCTGCGCGAGCCGGGCCTGCTGCTGTACTCGGCGGGCTTCGCGATCGTGCTGGTCGCGCTCACCTGGGTATTCTTCCGCCGCGCGTCGCGCAACTTCGCGGACATCATCTGATGAGCGAGACCGTCGTCACCTTCGAGAACGTCAGCAAGAAGTACCTCCTGGGGCTGGCCGCGTACCGTTCGCTCCGGGACGAGGCGTCGAAGCTGCTCGGCCTCCTCCTCGGGAGAAGGCGCCCGAAGCCGGAGCCCTTCTGGGCCCTGAAGGACGTCTCTTTCGACATCCGGCGCGGGGAGACCGTGGGCATCATCGGCCCGAACGGCGCGGGGAAGAGCACCGCCCTCAAGCTGATCGCGAAGATCACCCAGCCCAGCTCCGGGCGGGTCACCAGCGTCGGCCGCGTGGCCTCCCTGATCGAGGTCGGCACCGGCTTCCACCTCGAACTCACCGGACGTCAGAACGTCTTTCTGAACGGATCCGTGCTCGGCATGCCGCGGAACGAGATCGAGGAGAAGTACGACCAGATCGTCGAGTTCAGCGAGATCGGCGGGTTCATGGACACGCCGGTCAAGAAGTACTCCTCCGGCATGTATGCCCGCCTGGGCTTCTCCGTGGCCGCGCACGTGAATCCCGACATCCTGCTGGTGGACGAGGTCCTTTCGGTCGGGGACTTCGGCTTCCAGCAGAAGTGCATCCGCCACATGGAGGAACTCCGGCAGAAGGGCACCACGGTGGTGTTCGTCTCGCACAACCTCCAGAGCGTCTCCGCACTCTGTGACCGGGGCATCCTCGTCCACCAGGGCGCCATCCAGACGGACGGCCCGGTGGGCGACGCCATCGGGGACTACCACGCGCTCCTGGCTACCTTGAGGCCCCGGCTGACGCACAAGGGCGGCCGCGGGAAAGGCGTCTCCGCCGAGACCCCGGACCGGGCGCCGGCCCGCATCGAGAACGTGCACCTGATCTCCGGAGGCGGCGCCACCCATGTCCTGCCCGCGCATCAGCGGATGGAGGTCCGGATTCGGGCCCACTTCGACGAGGATCTCGAGGGAGCGGCTCTGGCCCTGAATATCGCCAACAACCGGGGCATGCGGGTCTACGACCTGAACACCGCTCGCGACGGGTTCGAGCTCGGGGATTTCAAGGCGGGTCAGGAAGCCACCTTCTCCATCGCCCTCAAAGCGAACCTCATCCGGGGCCAGTACCATCTGTCTGCCGGACTGATCGACCCGAAGCGCTCCGAGTACATCGACTGGCGCCAGAACGTGATCAGCTTCTTCATCGAGAACCCGTCCTCCTGCAAGGGGGTCGCCGACATGGCGGCCGAGGTCGAGGTCCGGAGGGGGCCGCCTCAACCGGACGATCCGCCGGCTTCCGGTCCGCGGGGATCCAGCGAATGAGAGGCCTCGCGCGATGCTCCCCGAGTTCCTGATCATCGGCGCCCAGAAGGGCGGCACGACGACCCTCTTCTCGCTGCTCAGCCAGCACCCGGAGCTGATCGGCGGCACGAAGAAGGAACTCCGGTTCTTCCACCGGGACTACACGAAGGGGATCTCCTGGTACGAGTCGCGGTTCCCCGAGTCCGCGGCCGGGGGGCACGCCTTCGAGGCGAGCCCCGGCTACCTCACCTATCCCGAGGTGCCGGCAAGAGTCCGGAAGGTGCTGCCCGACGCCCGTTTCATCGTCCTCCTCCGGGATCCCGCGGAGCGGGCCTTCTCCCGCTACCGCTCCTGCCGTGTGAAGGGCTGGGAGACGCTGCCGTTCAAGGAGGCCCTCGAGGCGGAACAGGAGGATCTGGAAAGCCTCCGGTGCCGACTCCACCGCCCCGTGACGGCCGCCATGCGCGCCCTCGGAGGACTCGGGAGGCGTCTCGAACACCGCTGGCTGCGGGCCCGGTTCGGTCCGGCGCTCTTCGTTCGCGACTATCTCGGGCGGGGGCTGTACGCCGAGCACCTCGGGCGCTGGTTCCGGTACTTCCCCCGCAACCGTTTCCTGATTCTCGAATCGGAGGAGTTCTTTGCGGACACCCCCGGTGTCCTCGAAAAGGTCTGTGCGTTTCTGAAAATCGCACCGGAACACGAGTTCACGGTGCGCCGCCTGAACCGCACACCGCTCGAGGAGGAAATGCCGGAAAATGCGCGGCGGTGGCTTCTCGAGTACTTCCGACCACGGAACCTGGCGCTCGAGGCCTTGACCGGCCAGCGATTCAGCTGGACCGCGAGGGGGCGCTAGTGGAGCCCACGGCCACCCGCCGCCTGCTGACTCGCATCTGGCACCATGTGCGGCACGGTGTGCGCCCGGTCGAGGCCCGGTCCCTTCTCATGCCCCACCGCGCGGATCTGTCGCTGCGCGTCGATTTCCTCGACCGGCTCGCGAAGGGGCTTTCCGAATCCGGGCTCCGCGACACCCGCTACTTCCGGTTTCTGGTCAGTCAGTCCGAGTGGTCGGCCACGGATCCGGAGGCGAAGCTGGCCGACTTCCTGGATCTCGTGACATCCATTCGAGAGCACGGATACCTCGGCCCGGAGCACGAGTCGGAGTATCTGCAGGTCGTACGTCACCGGACCCCGACGGCCACGTTGATACCCCCGCGGAAGAATCGTCGACCGGGCCTGGTGATCGGGCCCGGCATCGACCTCCGACGCGGAGCGCATCGACTGGCGGTCCTGCTCCACCTCGGCGCCGAGTCGATCCCCGTCCGGTTCGTGAAGGACCCCGACTGGGTTCCCCCCGACTACACCACCTACCTGACGGAACGCGATCTGCTCCCGGCTGAAAAGCCGGCCTGAAAGCCGGCTTTTCAATGAGTGGGCCGCCTTCCGATCTCGACCGGCTCCGGAGCATGCTGCGCTTTGCTTCGAAGCATCAAGGCCCGCCCTGCGGGTGGCAGAGGCAGCCCGATGGGCCACCCCCTGTCGGATCGCCGGCCTTCAGTTCGGCCCCTCCGAATTGACATCCTGCCCGATCCCCCGGCGATGCAGTTCCCCCTCATCGCCGGCCCAGACCGGATGACGGCTTGGCCTTGGAAAGCCGGCCCGAAAGGCCGGCTTTCTACATCAGTAGGTGATCCGCTTCTGGAGCGGCGCCTTTACCGTCGCCAGGATCTCCGCGATCCGCGCGCCCGCCTTGCCGTCGCCGAACCGCTCGGAGCGCTCGTAGCGCCCGTGCTCGATCTGCGCCCGGACCGCGGCGGCGATCTCGGCGGCGTCGTGGCCGACGTCCACCACGTTCTCGCCTCGCTCACGGCCTCCCTGACGGCTGCCGATGTTCACCGCCGGAGTGCCGAGGAAGGAGCCTTCGCGAAGACCGCTCGAGGTGTTGCCGATCACGCAGGCGGTGTTCTTGAGCACCCGCGCGTAGTCTTCCACGGTGAAGTTGCGGAAGAGGTGCAGCCACTCGGGCCGGTGCTTCTCCCTAAACACGCGGATCCCCTTCGCCACGTCGTCCGAGCCGGCGTCGATGTTCGGCCAGAGCATGATGGCCGGCATCGCGAGTTTTTCGAGGGCCTTCAGGGTCTCCTCCACCTGGGCCCGCCCGGAGCCGAACTCCGTGGTCACGGGGTGCTGGAGCACGAGCAGGTACGGCTCGCCCTCGACGTCGAGCTTCGGTCCCACCCCCCCGTAGCGCTCGAACAGGTCGTTGCGGATCGTCAGGTCCAGGTCCGCGATGGCGTCCATGGCGGGACAGCCGACGTGGAAAACGGTCTCCGGATCCTCCCCCATCCGGAGGATCCGCTCCCGGCTCTCGGCCGTGGCCGGAAAATGGATGTGCGCGAGCTTGGTGGTGGCGTGGCGCACGCTCTCGTCGATCGAGCCGGTGACCTCGCCGCCCTGCGTGTGCGCGAGGAGGATGTTCATGTAGCTGGCGGCGATGCTGGTGGCCAGGGTCTCGAAGCGGTCCGCCACCGTCAGGACGATGTCCGGCTTCAGGTTCTCGAACAGCGTGGCGAGCTCGATGATCCCGAGACCGGTGGACTTGGCCATGGTGGTGGGGTTCTCCCCCTCCACGATGGTGTAGGTGGTGGCCGCGACGGGGAAGCCGTCCTCCCGGATCACCTCGATCGCCTCGCCGAAGCGGTACAGCAGGGCCGAGGCGCCGACCACGAGCTGAAGCTCCATCCGCTCGTCGGCGGTGATGGCCGAGAGCACGGTCTTCACCCGGGCGTAGTTCGCGCGGGAGGCCACGATGACGCAGATGCGACGGGGTCGGTCCTTCGGCGGTCCCACCTTCACCGGTTGTCCCCCCACTTGCCGACGTAGACCTCGCGCAGGCCGAGTTCCTCCTCGGTGAGCTCGGGGCGAGCCGTGCCCAGGAAGTGCTCCACCGCCTCCGCGTGGGCCACGAGTTCCCGGAATTCGTGCGGCACTCCGGAGACCGCCTGGTCCTTCCCGGGAATGCCCCGATCGACCGTGAAGTGCTTCTCCACGTAGTCCGCTCCGCGCGAAATCGCGATGCGCGCCGCCGCGGTGCCCATGCTGTGATCGCTGAAGCCGACACTCGGAGCGAGCGTCCGGAGCCAGTCCATTCTCAGGAGGTTCACCTTCTCCGACGGCGTCGGATAGAGGCTCACGCAGTGCAGCAGAGTGAAGTCGTGGCCGGCGAGCGTCTCCGCGGCGGCCACGACCTCGATCTCCGGCGCCATCCCGGTGGAGACGATCACGTGTTCGAAGCGCTCGGCGAGGGCCGTGAGCAGGCGCGTGGAACCGACGTCCGGGCTCGCCACCTTGATGTGGGTGAGCCCGAGCGTCGCCAGGAAGTCGGCCCGGGCCACGTCGAAGCAGGTGGTCAGGAATGCAACGCCGTGCCGGCGGCACTCGTCGATCAGCGCGCGGTGGTCGTCATCGGAGAGTTCGGCCGTCTGATGGCGCTCGAAATTCGGATCTCCCGGAGCGAGCGTGCGCGCCTGCCAGGACTGGAATTTCACGAAGTCGACGCCGCAGTCGGCCGCCACGGCGATCATCTTCTTCGCCAGGTCGAGGTCCCCGCCGTGGTTGGCGCCGACCTCGGCGATAATTCGGGTTCTCATGAATGGAAAGACTCCGTTACTCTGCGTGGACCATCAGCGAAATGCCGACGACCCGGGAGTCCGGAGGATAGCTCCAATTGGCCACGGACGCACCAATCAGTGAGAGCGAAGTGCTCGGAGTGATCACCGCCCGGGGCGGTTCGCGGGGGATTCCCGGGAAGAACCTCGCCCTGGTGGGCGACCGGCCGCTGGTCGTCCACGCCGTCCTGCAGGCCGCGGCCGCCCGGACCCTCTCCCGCACCGTGGTATCCACGGATTCAGAGGACATCGCGAAGGCCTGCCGGGAGGCCGGGGGCGATGTCCCTTTCCTCAGGCCCGCGGCACTCGCCCGGGACGAAACGCCGACGCTTCCCGTGCTCCTGCACGCGCTCCGGTCGGTGGAGGCGGAGACCGGCCGGCGGTACGAGTACATCTGCTGCCTGCAACCGACCAGCCCGCTCCGGCTCCCGGAGGACATCGACCGCGCGGTGACCCTGGCGATCGAGACCGGCGCCGACTCCGTGGTCACGGTCTGCCCCGCTCCGCATCCGGCGAAGATCAAGAAGATCGAAAACGACCGCCTGGTGCCCTACGCCGTCCCCGAGCCGGAGGGCGTGAGGCGCCAGGATCTGGGGCCGCCGGCCTTCCGCCGGAACGGAGCGGTCTACGTCTTCCGGCGGGACACTCTGCTCGCCGGGAAGCTCTGGGGGGACGATTGCCGCGCCGTCGTCATGCCACCCGAGCGCTCCATCGACATAGACAGCCCCCCCGACCTCGAGTTGGCCCGGGTCCTCTTCTGCCTGAATGAACCGGGAAGAGAGCCTTGAAACACCTCGTCCGGGCCGTGAAGGTCATCGTCGTGCTGGCGCTGCTCTACTTCCTCGGCCGCTTCGTGGCCAGCCGATGGAGCGAGGTCTCCGCGGAGAGCTTCTCCTTCTCGCTCCTGCCGTTTCTCGCCTCTCTTGCGCTGCTGCTCGCGTTCTACCTGCTCTACGGGCTCTCCTGGATGCGCCTGCTCAGGACCCTCGTTCCGACGCTGTCGATCGGAACGATCCCGCTCTTCAGAATCCTCTTCCTCTCGTTCCTGCTGCGCTACCTGCCGGCGGGGAAGGTGTGGAACGTGGGGAGCAGGATCGAGGCCACCCACCGCGCCGGGGCGCCCCGCTCGCGGGTCGTGGCGAGCATCCTTTACGAGCAGCTCTACTTCATGGGCGGCGCCGTCATCCTCGCCCTCGTGGCGGTCGCGATCCGGCCCCCGGTCGATCTTCATCCCGCCTTCGCCGGCGCGCGGTATCTCGCCCTGCTCCTGATCCTCGGGTTCTCGGGACTCCTCGTTTTCGCCCCCGCCCGGTTGATGGCGCTCGCGGGACGACTGCTCCGGAAGGACTCCCTTGGCGCTCCGGACGCCTCCCTCCCCCTGCCGGAGGTTCTCTCGCTCTTCTTCCGCTTCCTGCTCGTCAATCTCGCGCAGGGCTGCGCGGCCTGGTTCATGCTCCTGGCGGTGCTGCCGGGACTTGCGGACCGGAGCGAACTCGTGCCGCTGGTGGTGGCGGGCTATCCGGTGAGCCGGCTGCTCGGACAGCTCGCACTCGTGATGCCGGGCGGCCTGGGGATCCGCGAAGGAGCGTACGCGTTCCTCCTGTCCACCCACCTCGCGGTCCGCCCGATCGTGCTCTCCTCCGCCCTGCTGCGGCTGGTGGCGGTGGCGATGGAACTCACGCTCCTCGGGGTGGTCAAGGTGCTTCGGGGGAGGTCGGCCCCGAAGTCGGGTCCGCCGGCTCCCTGACCACATCCTCTTCCCGCGACACCGGAGCGCCTTCACGAAGACCCCTCCCCCGCCTGAGGGAAAGCACCCAGGCCGCCAGGAAGCAAAGCAGTTCGATCAGCGTGGGCAGAAGCCTCGCCCCCACGACGATGACGAGGATCAGCGGGGCGGGGATGGAAAGCGGCCCCAGTGCCACCGCGAACGCGGTCTCCCGCACGCCGATGCCCGCCGGCACCAGCAGCGCGAGGAAACCGAGGAGGAAAGCGGCCGTGAACGCCGCGGCGATCGGCGCCAGATGCGCGATCCCCAGCCCCGCCACGGCATCGGCGTAGACGAACACACCGAGTGACCACAGAAGAAAGACAGCCGCGTAACCGGCGGAGAGTCCGAGGGTGTGACAAAGACCCATCCGGAACTCGGGGGGTTCCCGCCGGAGCACTCGCAGAACCAGGGCGACGCAGAAGCGATACGGCCGGGGATGGAGGAGTCCGATGCCCACCACGGCGAGGATGATCAGTGCCGGCCTGGCGGCCTTGGGGATGAGCCCTTCGACGGGCTGGACGAGCGAGAGGACGAGGACCAGGAGCACGCCGACCGACATCTGCCAGAGCGTCTCAATCACCACCGCCACCGCCGTGGCCGGCAGCTGTTCCCGGCGCGGCGCCGAGAGCCAGGCCTTCGCTGCCAGCGCCCAGGCCTTGCCCGGAATGTAGCGGCCCATCCAGGAAATGGCGGAGACCCTGAACGCCTCCAGGTACCCGATTTCGAATCCGGTGATGCTTCGGAGCAGGGGGCGCCACAGGATTCCCAGCAGGACGTATCCGAGCAGGAAGAGGCCGGCCGACAAGCTGATCGGGAGCCAGCCGACGAAGAGGTCCCGCGTCTCGATGTCGGCCAGCGACGCACGGGCAAACCGCACCCAGAACCAAACCACTCCCGCGATCAGGAGAATGCGGATGGCCCACTTGAGGCAGTTTCGCGTCGGCCGGTCAGAGGTCATCCGGTACCGCATCCTCCGGTCTCTCACCCCGCCAGGAGATGACCCGAGCCGGTACTCCTCCCACCACCGCGCGCGCGGGCACGTCATCCACGACCACCGCCCCCGCGGAAACCACCGCCCCTCTCCCCACCGTCACCCCCGAGAGGATTACGGAGTTGATTCCGAGCCATACATCGTCCTTGATGACGATGGGCTTCGCGTCCCAACCCTGCTGGTGAATGGGGAGGTTCGGATCCTCGAACACGTGGTTGACGGTGAGGATCGAACTGCGGGCCGCGATGCGCACGCCCTCGCCGATGGTGACGCCCCCGGTGGCGATGATGTAGACCCACTCGTTCAACGAACTGTGGCGCCCGACCTTCAGGCGATGCGGATACCAGACCGTGACCCCCTCCCGGATGTGCCACGTGCGAAAGGACCGGGCGAACACCCGGAGGACGACACTTCTCAGGCCGTCTCCGATCGGCGGCGGGATGTACTTCACCAAGCCATAGATCGTCCAGAACACCACGTGCAGAAGGACGTCGAACACTCCGTACGGCCGCTTGCGGGCAAGCGGATTGCCGGACCCGGTCTGTGGCGTGGAGTCGCTCACTCGTGTTTCTCCCGCCGGATCGCCGACACCTGGTCGCAGAGCAGCCCGAACATGAACACCAGCAGCGAGGACAGGCTCAGGAGGACGGTGGTGTCGCCGATCCCTCTATTGCCGAAGGCGACATCGACCCCCAGGCTCAGGAGCGAGAGCAGGAAGAGCCCCGCGGCCACGGTGAGGAAGATCTTCAATGGTTCGAAGAGCACGGTCAGGCGCAGGATCAGGAGGAGCGTGGCCGGGCCGTGGCGGAGTTGGCTGACCGTGCTCTGCCCCACGCGTTTCAGCGCCGTGATCGGCAGGTAGCGGACACGGCGGCCCGACTTCATCATGGCCAGAGTGCTGGTGGTGGAGAACGAGAACCCGTTCGGCATGAGGTGCAGGTAACGGCGCAGCGTATCCCGCTTGAAGATCCGCAGACCGGAGTTCAGGTCGGGGATCTTCTGCCCCGCCAGGCCGTTGGCCACCACCCTGAGCACCCACTTCCCCGGCTTGCGGATCCAGTCCTGGTGCGAATCCCCGGTGCGCTCCCCCACCACCATGTCGTAGTCGTCGCACTCCTCGATCAGGCGAGCCACGTCCTCGACGCGATGCTGGCCGTCCGAGTCGCAGAAGAGCACGTAGTCGCGGGTGGCCCTCTGGACGCCGGTCTTCAGGGCGGCGCCGTAGCCCCGGTTGCGGTCGTGTGCAATGACGGTGGCCCCCGCCTCGGCTGCCCGGGCGGCGGTGCCGTCGGTGGATCCGTCGTCCACGACGAGGATCTCGAGGTCGGCGGAGAGGGCCAGGAGGGCGGCGACGACTTCGCCCACGGCGCCCTCTTCGTTGTAGGCCGGCATGACCACGGTCACCGCGGACTCCTTCATCGACTCTCCTCTTCCCCTTCGACCCACTTCGCCGGAGTGAACGCCCCGAAGGCCTTCAGCGGGACCGGCCGCAGGGCCCCATCCTGAAGAAGCGGGCGATAGGAGTCCAGTCGCCGGTCGGGGCGCCGGTGGAAGATGACCCACACCGGGCGCTCGCGAGCCTGCTCCCGAAGGCGGGTCCGGACGGCTTCCTCCGGATACGGCAACGCCGGCGCCGTCTTCCCCGGGAGCAGGATTCCGGCATAGCTCTCGAAACCGCTCGTGGCAAAGACCAGCGGGTCCCGCTCGCCGCGCATCCGCTCGGCGAGTTCGAGCATCCCGAGGACCGACTGCTTCTCGTGCTCCGCGGCGCCGCTCGCCACCACCCGCCGGGCGGAGACGGCCGGCTCGGACCAGACGCCGATCTGGCGAGGCAGGGATCGCGCCGCTCCGAGCCCCGTCACCGCCAGGTTGACCACCACGAGAGCGACAGCCATGGCGAGCCCCGGGACACGTCGTCCACGGAAGTCGACCAGCATCCGCACCAGGCAGAAGGCCGTGAGCAGGAACACCGGGTAGAGGTAGCGCTGGTGCGTGTAGAAGCGCGTCACGAGCGCCATCCCGAGCCCGGCGAGGATGGCCACGAGGAGCAGGAGCCAGCTACGTGGGCGCCGGAGGACGAGCCACAGCAGCACGCTGCCGAGCATCAGCCCGCCGACGGCCATCCACAGGCCGGCCCACGGCAGCACGCGGTCGGCCTGTGGCAGGATCATCTTCCCGAGGTCGGTCAGCGCCCAGGGCAGCTTGCCGAGGAGGTTCCCGAGGAAGTCCCCGACCCCGGAGAAGGCCATCGCATGGGAGTACCCGCTCGGCGCCCCTGCCGAGCGCACCCACAGGACCCAGGCCAGGACCGGCGCCGCCGCACCCAATCCGAAGGTGATCGCCGCGGCAAGGCGACGGCGCAGGAGCAGCGTCACGCCGATCGCCCCGAGGAACCCGATCCCGACGATCCTGGTGCCGAAGAGGATCGTCCCGACGAGGAGCCCCGCCAGGAGCCACCGGCGCGGCGACGCGTCCCGATCCGTGGGCAGCAGGGCGGCGGCGAAACCGATCGCCGCCAGGAACGGCACATCGGACATGGTGCCCCACGCGCTGTGGACGAGCGTGTGGTTGCCGAGCACCAGGACCGCCCCGAGAAGCGGGGCCGTCGGACCCCAGCCGAGCCGTCCGAACCGCCGGGCCAGGAGGAGCATGGCCGCCGTGAAGAGAAGCGGCCCCACCGCATTCAGGGCGAGGACGCTGCCTCCGGTGAGGCAGCCGACGAGCCCCAGAAGGAGCGGGTAGAGCGGCGGGACGGTGATCTCGCGGGCGTCCCCGTCCCGGTCAAAACGCGCGTACTCGCCGTTCTCGGAAACGGAGCGCGCCAGGCCGTAGTAGAGATACGCGTCGGGAGTGGTGTAGACCCCCGCCTCGAAGTTCGAAAGGAGGAAGAGCAGGCAGAGTGCGAGCAGGAGGAGGCCGGTTCCTTTGCCTGCTTTGCTCAAACCGGGCCCTTCCTGACGTGAAAGCGCCCGATCACGAGGTCGTCGAGACCCGTGGAGAAGAAGCACCGGATCGCGTGCTCCGGCGTGGTGACGATCGGTTCCCCGCGGATATTGAAGGACGTGTTCAGGACCACCGGTGTGCCGGTCAACTCACCCACCCGACTGATCAGGCGGTGGTAGGCCTCGTTCTGGCGGGCGTTGACGGTCTGCAGCCGCGCGGTCCCGTCCACGTGCGCGATGGCCGCCACGGCGTCCTTCTTCTCCGGCTTGACGTCGCTGATCACCAGCATGTAGGGCGAGGGTCGATCGATATTGAAGAACTCCGCCGCGCCTTCCTCGGTGCCGCTCGGCGCGAAGGGCCGGAAGGACTCGCGGTGCTTCACGTACTTGTTGACGATGTCCTTCATCTCGGCGCGCTTCGGGTTCACCAGGATCGAGCGGTTCCCGAGCGCGCGGGGCCCGGCCTCCAGGCGTCCCTGGAACCAGCCGACGATCCGGTCGTTGGCCACCAGGTCGGCCGCGAAGTGCGCCGGGTCGGACACCTCGGTGAACGGCAGCTTCGAGACCTCGAGCACCTCCCGGATCCGCTCGTCCGTGAAGCCCGGCCCGTAGTAGGCGTGCTCCATGGCGAACTTCCGGGCGCCCCCGAAGTCCTCGTGCCAGACGGAGAAGGCCGCGCCGAGAGCGAGGCCGCCGTCGTTCGCCGAGGGCTGGATCCAGACGTCGTCGAAGAGCCCGGAGCGGACGATGATGCCGTTGGCCACGCTGTTCAGGCCGACGCCTCCGGCGATGCACAGGTTCGGGGCGCCGGTCAGCTTCTTCGCATGCTCCGAGAGGTGCAGCATCGCCTTCTCGAGCATATCCTGGGCCGCGGCCGCGGCGTGCGCGAAGCGCTCCTCGGTGGGCGACTCTTCCGGGGTCCGCGGCTCGCCGAATTCGGAGATGAACCGGCGGCAGGATCGGCCGGATCGCTCGTGCTTCATGAAGTCGAGGTCGAAGCGCACGCGCCCGCCCGACTCGAAGTGCACGAACTTCGAAAAGCGCGATCCGAGCACCTCGGGGTCACCGTAGGAGGAGAGCCCCATCACCTTGCCCGCGTCCTTGACGGGGCGGAAGCCGAGGTACTCGCCGACGCAGTCGTAGAAGTGACCGATCGAGGTTTCCGGGAAGCGGTAGCTGGCCACCTGACGGATCTTCGTGCCCTCTCCCAGGTAGATCGCGCTCGCCAGCCCGTCGCCCTGGGCGTCCACGGTGATGATCGCGGCGTGATCGAAGGGCGAGAGATGAAACGCGCTCGAGGCGTGACAGCGGTGGTGCTCCACGTAGCGCAGGCCGCCCGGAAAACCCATCCGCCCGGTCAGCCGGCTCTTCTGGCGATGCCCCTTGTAGATCCCGGTGACGAGGATCTGGTTTCGAAGCCAGCGGCGATACCACGGCCGAAACGCGTTGCGGAACCATCCGGTCGCGGAGAGCATCATCTCGCGACGCGGGATGCCGGCGATGGCCACCGCCTGAACGTCCTCCATGCCGATCCCGGCGTGCGACAGGCAGTACTCGATCGACTGGATGGGGAACGCCGTGGAGTACTTGACGCGGTCGAAGCGCTCCTCCTCGACGAAGGAGAGCAACTCGCCGTCTTTCACCAGACAGGCGGCCGAGTTGTGGCTGGCGGCGTTGACTCCGAGGATGTGCACCTGGCGAGCCCCTCCCTTGAAGGCTGACGTATGGATCCATCGATCGGCGCGGCAATGGAAGAGGGCACTTCTACCCGTGCCCATCCTCTGGGCAAAGCATTTCGCCCTGTCGGACGCCACCGGCAGCCCTCAACGCCGAAAGGGTGCCCGCCGCAGCCTCTTCCCAGGTGAATCTCCCGAGGTTTGCGGAGCCCCGGCGTCGAAGATCAGAGCGAAGGTCGGAGTCGGTCAGCACACTCCTTATCGCCGCCGCCAGACCGGGGATGTCGTCCGGATCCACCAGCAGGGCGCCGTCCCCGACGATCTCCGGCACCGAGGTCCGGTTGCTGGCGATGACCGGGCAGCCGCAGGCCATGGCCTCGAGCGGCGGCAGGCCGAAGGTCTCCACCGCCGAGGGATAGACCATGGCGGCGGCGCCGCGATAGAAGCGTCCCAGGTCCGCGTGCGGCACCACCCCCACCACTTCCGTGAGATCGGCCACGCCCTCCTCGCGGGCGAGGGCCAGGACCCGCTCGCGGTCGGCCGGATCCGGCCTCCCCACCAGTTTGAGCGGCGGCGGGTTGAAGCCGGCACGACGGAGGTGCGCCAGGGCCCGGACGGCGCTGTCGGGGCGCTTGAACGGGTTCAAGGAGGAGACGTAGAGCAGGTACCCACCGGGGCTGACCGCGGGCCCTTCCGGGGAGAAGTCCGTCAGGTCCGCTCCCTCGTGCACGACCACCGCCCGGCCCGCCGCCCGGGGCGCCACCAGAAGCAGCGAGCGCCTGAGGTCCTCGGACATGCAGAGGGTCCGGTACGCCCGGGTCGCGGCGAGGGGCACCATCTTCCGGAAGTAGGCCACGCGCGACCGAGCCATCTCGTCGGGGACGAAGTGGTAGTGCATCGACTGGAGGGCGAGGACGTGGCGAACCCCGGAGAGGAGCGGAATCGCGTTGCCCGGGGAGAGCAGCACGTCGACACCGAGAAGCGGCAGAAGCGGAGGCAGGAGGAAGTGCTCGGCCAGGAGTCTGGTCGGCCGCCGGGTCCCGGAGATCGGAAGCACGCGCCTCTCCACCGGACCCCTGATCCCCGCGAACTCCTCCCGGTTCGCGCGGCTCAGAAGGAGGAGGAGTTTCTCCTCGGGCTCGAGCCTGTCGGCCATCGAGCGGACGAGGTTCAGGAGGTACGTCTCCCCACCGCCCACCGTGCCCGGGATCACCGAGAGTGTGTTCACCGCGTAGCGCAACGGTCCCCCCCGATCGCCGTCAGCCTCTCGGCCAGCTTTCCGGCCTGGTTCGTAAGCTCGTGCTGACGACGGACCTTCTGCCGGGCGCGTTCGGCCATGGATTTCGCCCGGGCCGGATCCCGGATCAGCGAGAGCAGGGCCGCGGCCAGACTCTCCGGATCCCCCGGTTCGGCGAGGAGCCCCTCCACCCCGTCCTCGATCAGCTCGGGAATGCCCGAGAGCCGCGTCGAGACCACCGGCACGCCGGCGGCCATGGCCTCCATCAGGG
>SWCD01021660.1_pt1 | contig 23084 bp, 25 predicted proteins | sample 4693011 | NCBI WGS metagenome assembly SWCD01 (sample SAMN10267278, study PRJNA491770) | bioreactor metagenome | isolation source: DHS bioreactor inoculated with marine | place: Japan: Omine Ridge, Nankai Trough | reverse complement strand
GTTTCGAAATTCGTTTATGTTCGCTTTTGATTGTTAGCGCTAACATTACTCTCGGAGGATACCATGCCCCTGAAACTCGCCATCAACGGATTTGGCCGCATCGGCCGCAACGTGCTGCGCGCGTTGCTCGACTCGGGCCGCGATGACATCACCGTTGTCGCCATCAACGATCTGGCCCCGGTCGAAACAAACGCCCACCTGCTCGAATTCGACAGCGTGCATGGCCGCTTCCGGGGCCAGATCACCACCACCGCCGACAGCATCGACGCCGGGCGCGGGCCGATGCGTTTTTCCGCCCTGCGCGACCCCGAGGCGCTGCCTTGGGCAGATGTCGACATCGTGCTCGAATGCACCGGCATCTTTACAGACCGCGACGCTGCCGCCCGCCATCTCAAGAATGGAGCGCGGCGCGTGCTGGTCTCTGCCCCCTCGGCGGGGGCCGACCGCACCGTGGTTTACGGCGTCAATCACGCGGATCTGACCGCCGCCGACGTGATCGTGTCGAACGCCTCTTGCACCACCAACTGCCTCGCCCCCTTGGCAAAGGTGCTGCATGAGAGCATCGGCATCACCCGTGGTTTCATGACCACGATCCACAGCTACACCGGCGACCAGCCGACACTCGACACCATGCACAAGGACCTCTACCGCGCCCGCGCGGCGGCGCTCAACATCATTCCCACCACCACCGGTGCCGCCCGTGCCGTGGGTCTTGTGCTGCCCGACCTTGCCGGGCGGCTCGACGGCACCGCCATCCGCGTGCCCACCCCCAATGTCAGCGTCGTGGACCTGACCTTCGAGGCCGCGCGCGACACCAGCGTGGATGAGATCAACACCGCCGTGAGCCAGACGGCCAAGGGCGCGCTCTCGGGCGTTCTCGATGTCACCACCCGCCCGCTGGTCTCGTCGGATTTCAACCACGATCCGCACAGCTCGATCTTTGCCACCGATCAGACGCGAGTGATGGAGCGGCGGATGTGTCGCGTGCTCAGTTGGTATGACAACGAATGGGGATTTTCGAACCGTATGCTGGACGTGGCCGCCGCCATGGGCCGTCACCTCGACTCCGGGCGCGGCCCCGCGCCGCGCCACGCACGGGTTATGGAACCCACCTGAACGGCGTCAGGAAAACTTGGCCAACAGCGCCTCGCGCACCGGGGGTGTGACGAATTTGGTCACATCTCCGCCCAACCGGGCGATTTCCTTGACCAGTTTCGAGGCAATCGCCTGATGATTGGCATCGGCCATGAGAAAGACGGTCTCGACCGAATTGTCCAAGGCCCGGTTCATGCCGACCATCTGGAATTCGTATTCGAAATCCGCCACCGCCCGCAGCCCGCGCACGATCACCTGCGCGCCCACATCATGCGCGCAATTGATCAGCAGGTTCTCAAACGGATGCGCCACAATCTCGGTACCGGTCTGCGCGCTCAATTTGGCGCATTCCGCCTCGATCATTTCAACCCGCTCTTCCAGCGTAAAGAGCGGCCCCTTGTCCCGGTTGATCGCAACCCCCAGAACCAGCCGGTCCACCAGCACTGCCGCACGGCGGATAATGTCGATATGGCCCAGGGTGATCGGGTCGAACGTGCCGGGATAGAGACCAATGCGCATGCGGCCCTCCATTGCTGCAATCGCCGCTCACGCAACAATACTATGCAAGGGGATGCAAGTGCTTAGTAGCCCATGATCATGCCTTCAAGGGCGGTCTTCTCCATCGCCAGCTCTTCCAGCCGCGCCTTGACCACGTCGCCAATGGTCACGATCCCCACCAGCTTGCCCGCCTCGACGACCGGCATATGACGAAACCGGCCATCGGTCATCCGTGCCAGCACCGCATCGGATGTATCCTGCCGCGAACAGCAGACCGGGTTGCGGGTCATCATCTCGCTGACGGTTTCGGTCATGCAGGCCACGCCGCGCACGGCCAAACTGCGCACGATGTCACGCTCTGACAGGATGCCCTCTACGCCCTCACCGTCACGCGACACGACCAGACCACCAATTCGGCGCTCGGCCAGTATCTGCGCCGCCTCCGAAACCTTGGTCTGCGGTGTGATCGTGATCACCGCGCTATCGCCCTTGGATTTCAGGATTTGCTGCACCAGCATGACACGGCCCTCCGCAAGAATATGTCCATTAAATCAGCGTGATCTATAATAAAATTTCTGTCAAGTGCGCGCCTCCAAGGCCTGCACCTCTTGGCGCAGCCCCTCGACCAGCGCCGTGGCGAAACGGTTCTGCCGTTCCAGCCGCCGATCATCGGCATGGCGCACCAGATAAAAGCTGCGGGTGAGCGAAAATTGCGCGGGCAGCACCTTATGCAGCCCCCGCGCCCAAGGCAGTGAGAAATCGTGCAACACCCCGATCCCGCCCCCCTGCCGCACCCAATTGAGCTGCACCGACACCGAATTCGACGCAAGGCCGACACGCTCGATCCCCGCCTCGCTCAGATAGTCCAGTTCCTTGTCAAAGATCATATCGGGGATATAGCCCACCATCCGATGCGCGCGCAGGTCCGCCAGCGTCGAAATCGGGGGATGCGACCGAAGATAGCGCGCTGTCGCCGCCAGATGCAGCCGGTAATCGGTGATCTTCTGCACCGTCAGCCGTCCCGCCGTGGGCGGGCTCACCGCGATCACCATATCCGCCTCGCGCCGGGTCAGGTTAAAGACGCGCGGCAGCGCCACGATCTGAATCTCCAGATCCGGGTTTTGCGCGCCAATCGCGGCGCAGACCTGCGGCAACAGGAAATTGGCGCAGCCATCCGGCGCACCGATGCGGATCTGCCCCGCGATGCCCCCCGCCTGCCCGGCCATTTCCTCAGTGGCCTCCTGCATGGCGGTTTCCGCCCGCAGCGCCGGCCCCATCAACCGTTGCCCCGCCTCGCTCAAAACATACCCCGTGGGCGATTTGGCAAAAAGGGGCGCGCCCAGCTCTTCCTCCAGCCGCGCAATGCGCCGCCCGACCGTCGCCGGATCAATTCGCAATATCCGCCCCGCCCCCGACAGGCTCTCGGAGCGGGCAACTGCGAGGAATATGCGAATATCGTCCCAATGCGGCGTCATTCCCGGCCCCCTTTGCAGAAATGCAAATCACTTTTGGAACATTGCCTCTTTCCGCAGGAGTTTTGCAAGACTACCCTGCCGCCAACCAAGGAGGAGGAATCCCGATGCAAGAGCTTACTCATTATATCAACGGTCAACACGTCAAGGGCACTTCCGGGCGCTTTGCAGATGTGTTCAACCCCGCAACCGGCGAAGTGCAGGCCAAATGCCCGCTCGCCAGCATCGAAGAAATGGATGCCGCCGTCGCCGCGGCACAGGCCGCCCAGCCCGCATGGGCCGCCACCAACCCACAGCGCCGCGCCCGCGTGATGATGGAATTCGTCCGCCTGCTCAACCGCGATATGGACAAGTTGGCCGAGGCGCTCAGCCGCGAACATGGCAAGACCTTCCCCGATGCCAAGGGCGACATCCAGCGCGGCCTCGAAGTGGTCGAATACTGCATCGGCGCGCCGCAAATGCTCAAAGGTGAATTCACCGATGGCGCGGGCCCCGGCATCGACATCTATTCCATGCGCCAGCCGCTTGGCGTGACGGCGGGCATCACGCCCTTCAACTTTCCGGCCATGATCCCGATGTGGATGTTCGCCCCGGCCTTGGCCTGCGGCAACGCCTTCATCCTCAAGCCGTCCGAGCGTGACCCCTCGGTGCCGCTGATGCTGGCCGAACTCATGGAAGAGGCAGGTCTGCCCAAGGGCATCCTTCAGGTCGTCAACGGCGACAAGGTGGCCGTGGACGCGATCCTCGATCACGAGGTGATCCAGTCCATCGGCTTTGTCGGCTCGACCCCGATTGCACAATACATCTACGGGCGCGGCTGCTCCAACGGCAAGCGCGTGCAGTGCTTTGGCGGTGCCAAGAACCACATGATCATCATGCCCGATGCCGATATGGATCAGGCCGCCGATGCCCTGGTCGGCGCGGGCTATGGCGCGGCGGGCGAACGCTGCATGGCGATTTCCGTCGCGGTTCCGGTGGGCGATGAGACCGCCGACCGCCTGATCGAGAAGCTGGTCCCGCGCATCGAAAAGCTGAAGGTGGGGCCCTACACCGCTGGCAATGACGTGGATTACGGCCCGGTCGTGACCGCCGAAGCCAAAGCCCGCATTCTCGGACTTGTCGAGACAGGCATCGCACAGGGTGCCAAACTCGTGGTCGACGGGCGCGATTTCAAATTGCAGGGCTATGAGGATGGCTTCTTTGTCGGGCCGCACCTCTTTGACCACGTGACACCCGATATGGACATCTACACGCAGGAAATCTTTGGCCCGGTGCTCTCGACCGTGCGCGCAGGCTCTTACGAAGAGGCCCTGAAGCTGGCGATGGACCACGAATACGGCAATGGCACCGCGATCTTTACCCGCGACGGCGACGCCGCGCGCGATTTCGCGGCCCGTATCAATATCGGCATGGTCGGCATCAACGTGCCCATCCCCGTGCCGCTGGCCTATCACACCTTTGGCGGCTGGAAGAAATCCGGCTTTGGCGATCTCAACCAGCACGGGCCGGATTCGTTCAAATTCTACACCCGCACCAAGACCGTGACCGCCCGCTGGCCGTCCGGCATCAAGGAAGGCGGCGAATTCAATTTCAAGCCGATGGATTGATCCATCTCACCACTCACGGCCCAGGGCCCCGGCATCACGCCGGGGCCTTTTTCATGACCTCACCCGTTATCCCACCGGCCCGATCTGCATTGCCTGTTCAATCATCGCCGCGACCGAGCCATGTACATCGGAATCCGCCCAATAGGCGTTATGCGACAGCGGGTTCCACGCGCTCAGAACATTGCCCGCGCTGATCCAGCGATCCCGCAACTCTCCGCGCTCTTTCAGCGCCGCATACCCTCCGCCTGCCCCCGCCAGAGGCATTCCCAGAATGTCATTGCGGCTATTGAGGTTGATCCACCACGGCTTGAACCATTTGCCCGCCGGAATGGCGGTGCCGGGACGGTCGATGGCCTTTACCTCTCCGGGCCTGCAACTGAACGTAAAGACCGGGATATTGCAGCCAAAGGTTATAAATCCCGCCATGGTCTCGAACCGCTGAAACGGGGTGGGGGCGGTCGTGTGCCCCTTTTGCATATCCCAGATATGGTTCGAGATGATGTGCCCGCCCAACGAATGCGCCAGCACGATCAGCGGCGCGCGGCCCCCCGTCACGCCCTCTAGATGCGCGATGGCATTCGACACGCGGGCGTGGACCTGCGGATAAACATAGGCGTGATCGCCCTTCTCCCAGCGGTAAGAGGCGGCATCGGCCAACCGATGCATCACGAAATCCCGCCAAGCCATCCAGTTGGCCTCGCCCGACAACGCCTCATCCATATATTGCTGTTGCCGCTCTTGCAGGATGTCCGACCAGAAAATCTCGCGCCATCCGACCAATGTGTCAAAGCGCGTGGCCCCCATCCGCTTGCGCAAGCCCGCGTAAAGATCGCGGGAAAAGCTGACGGCATTGGCCGCCTGCGGCCGGTCCCCCTGACTTCCCATGCCGTGAATGACCGCCACGGCAACCCGGTGTTCCTCTGGCATGGCAATGCCCCCCTTGAAATATGTATGCTGAAATCAAAGCGCCTTATCTTGGCAAGAGACCATAAAACCGCCTGTCGCGCAATCTTGGGGCGAATGGCATGGCGACATCAAAAAGCTCTCCATGATGACAATCCCGTGAGCGTGTCCGGGTATCCGCCCCCGCAGCTCTTCGCTTTTGCCGCCATCCTCCTTAAGTAGAGTGCAGCAGTCACCACAGAGAGGATGAAATCCCGTGAAACCCGGCCTTCTGACCCGCCGCCATGCCATAGCCACCGGCGTTGCAGCCCTTGCAACCCCCGGTATCCTGCGCGCCGAACCCGAGACCACTAACCGCCGCAACGCGTCCGCCTTTGTCACCCGCGACTGGCGCGACCATTTCGACAGTTTGGGCAAGGGCGCTCTCTTGGCCGATATCGACAGCCGCGCGCTGCATTACTGGGGACCGGATGGCGAGACCTACGCGCTATACCCCTCCTCCGTGCCGATGACCGAGGACCTCACGCGCCGCGGCTATACAGAGATCGTGCGCAAGCGCGTCGGCCCCGACTGGACACCGACCCAGTCCATGCGCGAACGCGATCCTACCCTGCCCGCCTATATGCCCCCCGGCCCCGGCAACCCGCTGGGCACCCATGCGCTCTACCTCAGCTGGCCCGCCTATCTCGTCCACGGCACCCACGACACCCGCAAGATCGGGCGGCAATCCTCTTCGGGCTGCATCGGCCTCTATAACGAACATATCGAGGAACTCTTCGCCAAGGTCGAGGTCGGCACGCAGGTGCTCTTGCTCTGAGCGGATCGGGCCAGGGTGTCCCAATCGCAGCCCGCCGCACATAGACCCCAGAGGTCGCCGGGATCAGCCCGGCGGCCTTTTCCGTGACGTGCGGGGGGTGCGGGTGTTGCAGGGGCGTTGCACCTGCCCCTGATGCTGCCCCCTGATCTTCGGTGCCAGGCTGGATTGAGCCCACCTCTACTCTGTGGCGATCCTCAACAAGGCGGCCTTACAAATTCATGTCTTGCCCGCTCCACCTTGTCGCGAATGACGCACCCCTCCGCATGATCGTTCATGAGTCCAGTCGCCTGCATGAACGCAAAAATCGTCGTGGGTCCCAGGAATTTCCAGCCCCGCCTTTTCAGTTCCTTTGCCAAAGCGCGCGAGGCGGCGGAGGTCGATAGAGTCTGGGGCTCCGCAAGGGTATCTGGTGCGGGTTCAAACCGCCAAACGAATGCCGCAAGCGAACCTTCTTTCTCGACCAGTTCCTCCATACGCTGCGCGTTGTTGATGGTCGCCTCGATCTTGCTCTTGTTTCGGACAATCCCTGTGTCCGCCATCAGGCGCGCCCGGTCCGCATCCCCGAAGGCCGCTATTTTCGTATAGTCGAAACCGGCAAAAGCCGCGCGAAAATTCTCGCGTTTGTTCAGGATCGTGCGCCAGCTCAGGCCGGACTGAAAACTCTCGAGACAGAGCTTTTCAAACAGCCGAATGTCATCAGAAATCGGAAAGCCCCATTCGGTATCATGATAGTCGAGAAATTCTGGCGCAGCATTGCACCAGCGACAACGAGGCTGGCCATCCGGCCCTGTGACCAACTTCTCCATCGCTCAGCCTTTCATGGCGTCGAGGCCCGGTGCCGTCTTTTTGACGTCCACGTCAATGAATTCGGCGGTGACGACATCGTTGATGACGAATGGATCGGCCTTCACGCGTTTCTCAATCTCCTCGCGGCTTTCGCCGATAGCCAGAATCGCGCCGCCCCCTTCGGGCGTCAACGAGCCAACGCATTGGAAAACACCATCGGCAAACCCCTCTGCAATCCATTGGTTGTGCCCCGCCATGACGTCTTTGGCGGCGGCTTTGTTCGCGGAGAACTTGAGCAGGATAATGAACATGGTTAGCCTTTCATCGGTGTTGTGTCGTGACAGTATCGAGCCAGTTTTCAAGTGCGGCCACTTCGGCCCGCAGATAGGTTTCATCACGATAGGCAGAGGCCATCACCGCAATGCCCTGCGAACGCCCCAGAAGGTGGAGCGCAAGAGACGCGGACTCGTCGCCATGGCCCAACGCATGAAATTGATCGGTCAACCAGTCCCGAAACAAGGTAAACACATTGGCGGCACGCGATTGCGCAATGTGATCGAGTTTTGCCAGTTCTGTCGTGAGCGTACCCACGGGACAGCCAAAGGCCATGATCTTCGTCTGATTGGTCAACAGGATGCGAATGAAGGACAAGATGCGTGCCTTGGGCAATTTGTCGGCGTCCCAACTCTCAAGCATGCGCGCCGTCTTTGACAGCCTCCGGTCGATGACGGCGTCAAGGATGTCGTCTTTGGATTTGAAGTGGTGGTAGAAGTTGCCCCGCGAAATCCCGACCGCATCCGCAATATCCGCGAAGGATGTCGCCTCGAACCCATTCTCATAGAACAGATCGTCCGCTTTTTGCTCGATAAGGTCACGCGTCTTGGTTCTGGTCATGGGCACCTGCCTGAAGGTCAGACAAAATTTAGGACGCTTGTCCTAATTCTGTCAATCCTTCAAAACCGGACGCTCGTTCTTCGTATATGCGCCTTGTGCACGCCGCAGCGCGATCGGCGTCTCGCCGTGGTGCTTTCTGAACGCCCTTGAAAATCCCTCCACTGACGAGAAACCATAGCGTCGCGCAACCACGTCGACCCGGTGTCCTTTCGCGATGTCTTGCCGCGCCAATGTCAGCCGCCAGCGCCGAAGATAGGAGGCTGGCGGTTCGCCCACTTCCGCCAAAAACCTCTCGGCGAACCGGCTCAGGGACATGCCGGCGAGCAGCGCGAGATCCTCGTTGCGCCACGCCTGCCCCGGACGGTCGTGCATCGCGACGATGGCCCGGCTCAGGCGCTGGTCCGAGAGGCCTGCGAGAAGTCCGGGGCGCGTGTGTCCGGCCTCGATCTGCGCACGCATCATCCGCACGATCAGCACTTCGCCAAGACGGCTCAACACAGAGTCCACGCCGCATCGTTGCCCGATGATCTCGGATTGCATCATCCGTACCAGCCCGATGCTGTCCGGATCACCCCGCAGATCTATAGCGACAGTTTCGGGAAGCGCGGTCAGAAAGGGATTTTGCGCACCGCTCCAATCGACGAGCGCCCAGAAGAGGACCGGACCCTCGTTCGTTGGCAAACCGGTGCCGCGCGTCCGAAAGCACGCCCGGTGCGGCGTGCCGTCGGGGGCCGTGCAGACAACCAGGTTCGCGTTTTCCGCCAGCGCCGGCCTGACGGCCAGCTTGAACCTGTCGATCAGGGTCGTAAGTCGGTCGTATCGTTCCATATGGGTGTTTCGGTCTGATTTTCAGGATTTTGATGATCATAAGTCTGATACTGAGAGGGCGCAACCTTCCTAATGGAGAAACACCTGATGCTTGTTCCCCGCCAGAAAACCCCGGATCTGAAGCTTCCGACGCTCGATCACGGCACCTTTGAGCTGTCGTCGGAAACCTCGCCGCGCGGCACCGTGATCTGTTTCTATCGCGGGCTGCATTGCCCGATCTGCGCCACCTACCTGACCGAGTTCCAGAAACGGGTCGCCGATTTCGCCGAACGCGGTGTCGGCACGATCGCGGTCAGCTCGGACGGCGAGGATCGTGCCCGCGAGATGGCGACCAAGATCGGCGCGGACACATTGCGCTTTGCCTACGACCTCTCTCTGGCGAAGGCGCGCGAATGGGGGCTGTATATCTCGACCTCGCGGGGCAAGACCTCGATCGGGATCGAAGAGCCGGCTCTCTTCTCTGAACCGGGCCTCTTCATGGTCACACCGGAACAGTCGCTTTATTACGGTTCGGTCCAGACCATGCCCTTCGTTCGGCCGCATTTCTCGGAACTCGTCGGAGCGCTGGATTTCGCGATCAAGAACAACTACCCAGCCCGCGGAGAATATACAGGCGCAGTCTGAAGGCGGCCGCCCAAGTGGACGCCTTTGGCCGGTTGCGCCGCCAAGGCTTCAAGTGCCGCGTGGTGGTGACATGAAGCTCGCCATTCACCACGCCAGCCCCATCCCCGATACCTACCGCGCCGCCCGGGTCTCCAGCCTCTTCAACGTCGAGGGCGACGCGGATTTCCGCATCGAGGTCGAGGCTGATCTCACCGCCCGGCCTTGGCAGATCGGCCTCATCGTCGGCTCCTCGGGCAGCGGGACATCCTCGCGAACGCCCCTGGCTCGAGCACGTCCGACCCGCGTTCGAATGACCGGATCATGCCCTTTGATCCGCCCAACTCAGTAAGCGCCAACGACAGCAAACACCACTATGGATTGAAATAATTTGATTTTATGCACTTTATAGCTGAAGCTTCAGTCAGCCAAGTGCGTGTCGAAGCGATTCGATGAGGCACATGGCAAATTGACAAGGAGAGATTTAATGGACGCCAAAGAATTTTCACCAGATCATACGATCTATAAAAACCTGCTGATGGAAGGCGGCCTGAAAGGCCGTGTGCCCGAAGGCGAGCTGAAACATTTCGTCGCGCAAGCGACGGCTGCCACGGCGCTCGCGCCCATAGGTGCGAAGGGATCAGTTGTCATGGGTTTGATCTACGGCAACGTAACCTGCAATCCCACGGAAGATCCATACAAGGTCTGGTCATTCGACGAGTCAATTTGGGGCCTCGGCGCAGCGGGCGGTTCTGCAATTGGGTTCCTCTACACCGCCTATACTGCTTGGGATCCGTTCTTCAAAAGAACAACTGGGTTCCACGTACAGGGCGCCGGTGAAGGCGGTGGCATACTCCAGATCAACTTTCTAGAGGGTGCCACGCCTATCGGCCAGTTCAATGGTGCGATGGCCGGTGCCGGAGCCCTCGAGGGCGGCGCGAACGGCCGTTGGAAACACTCCTAACAGATGGATGAAAACCGAGGGGGTGATGGAGTTTCAACTCCCCCTCAAGAAAACTGCCAAGTATGACCCTATCCTGTCTGCGCTCTTCAAATCGTCGTTGAACTTCACAACAATCAGCTTGCTGAAATTCCACGCCACGCTGATTGCGGCAAAGTCATTGGCTTTGAACGGAATTATTGCCTAACCTCACCTCTCAACCGGCGAGCAGTTCCGCGCCGAGCTCGCGCGCATTCTGGCCGAGCGGCCGAGCTTTGCCATTCTCGACGAGTTCACCTCGACCATCGACCGGCGCGTGGCCCAGATCGGGGCCGCCGCCTTTGCCAAGGCGTGGCGGCGCGGCAAAGGCCAGTTCGTCGCCGTCACCTGTCACGAGGACGTGGTGTCCTGGTTGCAGCCCGATTGGGTGATCGACACCCGCCGCGCCGAGTTTCGCTGGAGGCGTCTTCGACGGGCACCGCGCATTGCCATGGACATACACCAGACGGACGGCTCCTTCTGGCCCGCCTTTGAGCCGCATCACTACCTGAAGCTGCCGCGCATGATCGCGGCCAATTACTACGTGGGCTTCGTCGACGGAGCACCCGTGGCCCATCTCGCCGTCTCGACCCGGCCGGGGCTGGTCGAGGGGCGCGCCTGCCGCCTTGTCGTCATGCCCGAATGGCAGGGCGCGGGGCTGGGGCTGCGCTTTCTCAACGAGGTCTGCGCCCTCTGGCGGCGTGGCGTGAACCGCTACGACAAACCCATGCCGATGCTCTTTCACACCTCGCACCCCGGCCTCGCGGCAGCGCTCCGCCGCGATCCCCTCTGGGCGCAGGTCTCGGCCATCCTCTACGCCCAGTCCAAGGAGCGCAGCATGAAAACCCTCGCCGCCGCCCGGGCACGCAAAGGCCTCAAGCCCGCCGGGACCGGCTACGGCGGGCATTTCCGCGCGGTGCAGGGGTTTCGGTATGTGGAGTGAAATGGGGGTTTAGGGGGGGTGTTAAAGGGGCCTTCAACGCTGTGCACCATGTTGTGGGACGTCGGCCGGTTCTTACCCTAAGTGGAGTCTCGCAGCGGGAACTGCGCAGGCAAAGTGAACCGAGAATACGCATAAACCGGGCATCGAAAAGCGGCCAAATCTACCCCTCAAGCCCGCTACAACCCTAGCATTTTTCTCACGACGAACAAATCGCCATAAATGCATATAGCAATATGGAAAGTATTCTGTCCGGGTTTACTTCGAGACAGAATTTGCCTAGCGATGCTCTTCCAGATCGAGTCAGGAGCGTTGTTTGAAGAAAACGGATAGCGACCGGAAAAAATGGTATCTTCTTCGGTCCAAAGATCAATTTAAGCGCATCAACAGAAAACGCGAGAAAGGGTACGCTCCTGCTGGCGGAGTTGATCCATTGAGTTTGCGACGCCCGAACGACAACTACCACACGAGCTTAGTCAAAATCTGGCAGGGCGGTGACGAAGAAACTGCCATCTGCACAAGGCCGCCCATAAGCGTTCCTAAAAACCTTTGCTTTAGAACCAACCTACGAGAAACTACCAATTTCTTTCACCAGGTCCGAAAGGGATTCTCGCTTGCAATAAATCGAAAGCGTGGGGGGTTTGTAAGCCGCCCATCTAAACGCTCGCCTCCTCGAATAGCAGGTTACGCGGACTTCTCGAAAATTGAGAGAATTTCAATGGCAGCGGCCGTGGTGCTGGCGGCCGATTACGACCGCCTGAGGCACTTCCTCAATGAAGTTCCGCCAACAATTAACCTCCGGCGTTGGGACCCGATTGTTGTAACCCGGCTAAATCAACTTGGCTTTTTCAACATCTTGGGACACGCGCCAGATCCGAACCTTTTGGTCGAAGACGGTGATTTTCTTTTAATGAGGATCATTCGCTCGCAAAACTGCGAGAAGTTGGCTGAAGTTGATGATGCGTTGGTGAAACTTGGACGATTCGTTTCGTTGAGTCTCGACACGTTAGACGAAACAATCACGCATACCCTATCGATCATTAGCGAAGTAATGGCAAATGTCACGCAGCATGCCTACCGACCAGACGTAGAATTTGAGTATGATCATATGGGTAGTTTTTGGGTGTCCGCTGAAGCCAACAAAGCCGACAGGAGTCTACGGATTGTGCTGTTTGATCAAGGGGCAACAATACCTACTACCTACCCAAAAATGGAAAGAACTGCTAAGGTAAAGAAGTACTTTAAGCGTGCCCTGTTGAGAACCAGAAAGTTTGACTATGAAGATGATGGAACCTATATCAGAGCAGCATTGAGGTACGGTGGTTCGCGAACCGAGCTTGAATATCGCGGCAAGGGCTTTCCTCAGATGGGTGAGCTTCTTGACACTCTCGGTGGCGGCGAATTGCGGATATTCAGCCGAGGTGGGTGGTGCGTGCGGTCGCAAAACGGAAAGTTTACGTCTGGGAGCCATGACTGTTCCATAGGTGGAACGCTAGTCGAGTGGAAAATTGAACTGTAGACGATGAGTGAAGTCGAAATGACAATAGACATTGCAGCACGTTTTTCCCGGCACCCTGCGGGGCGCGTACCTTCTGACGGCCCAGACAATGGCGAACGGTTTCGAAACGAGATTCTTGTCCCTGCGCTCAAAGACGCGATGGCGCAAAAGGGAAACAGTCGAGTGATCGTGGATATCGACGGCTGTCGTTCATTTGGATCGTCTTTTTTGGAGGAGGCTTTTGGAGGACTGGCGCGCGTGCCGTCATTTCCATTTTTGGACGCAATTAGAATCTTAAAAATTCAATCAACAAAACCTCATCTTCAAATCTATAAGGATGCAATACTTGAGTATCTGGATGACGCGAAGACGCAGTCGTCGACATAGTGCCATTGTAGAATGCTCGAAAATATTGCTCTCGCATTGTTTGGTGCAGTAGTTGGTTGGCTCCTTTCTTGGCACCGTTACTTTGTTGCAGAGAACGCAAATCTTATTCGCGATCACATTTCAGACATGGAGCGTTTCGCCGAAGCTTTGCGCGGACATTGGACGACCTCGTACACCAAATCAAGCGAGGAAGAACACAAGGGTGACATCGCCAGAATCAAGGCTCTACATACATCAATCACATCCTTCTATGGCGAGGCCCAATCGATATTAGGAATGGACCGGTTCCGCGACTACCAAGTTTTACAGCTTAGGCTTTTCCGTTTTGGAATGGGTGGCGATTTCGAAACCATCCGACGAGAAATGAATGAAGATTCCGCAATTGAAACCCAAATAATTGCATGGGAAATTATCCAGAGCCTGCGCGCCGCACGTCGGGAACAATATGGAATCGTTGCCGCCGTTCGCTCGTTTTGGAATCGCAGATTTGGCGAGACAAAGCAGAAATAATAACACTACTCAATGTGGGCTTTAGAGGTCTACTTGAACCTAAATTCTCATACCGCCAACTATAGCTCCCGCCCTTTCAATCGAATTAATCTCACAGTGACGACAGCCAAAGGGGCTGCATTACCTGTTCCTCATGCGGAAACCCCGTTGCTGTAAACTTCACTGTAATTCACTGCAAACTTCGCTGTCTGTAGGTTTACACCATTGTTTACAGTGATGCCGGATGACCCAGGACGAGGCTGGAAGAAGGCGGATTACCCAATAGAATAAGGGGTTTGCAGCACCAAGAGGCCCACCGGGACGCGCGAGTGCGAAGTTTGCAGTATCATGGCAAAACAGCCCGAACAGGGCGAAAACGAGCGCGTTGAGCGCAACATGGGCGCAGAAATGGCAAACCGTACCAAACCCCATTAAAACACGGTTTAAGCGTCTCCTGGATGGGCGTAAAACAAGCCATTGAAGAGCCTTTTCCGCATCCGGAACTGGGACCCAAACCGCAGACTTCTACTTTGCCCTCCCAGATCCCGGCTGCGGCCTTTGCAATCAAAGGCTTGGAGGTTCCAGGCGGAAAGACGTCAGGAAAAGAAGTGGGACCCTGTTTGAGATCGAGCGACAGCTTTTGCTGCCGGTGCTAAGCGGGTCCGGCCCGCCTTCGAATGCCCTGTGAGAGCCCATTTAAACGGATGCTGCGTTTGGCGCGAGTGTCTGGTCTTCAACCGACGGACAAAAACGCGACAAAATGAAACTGAGTTTCGCCAAGGGTTTGTGGCACAAGATTTTTCAGTACTTCTGTTGGAACAGCGGCCAGTGACAATACACACGCACAGGTTGCTGAAAGGCAGTTGCTTTGGTCGACCGTTTCGGGGCCGTTTGAGTCATTAAACTCGACGCCACGAACGACAGCTTCCACCCTAACCGATGAACGTCCCAATACCTGACTACTGATTTGCGAAGCCGAGCATGCGGAGCGGGTTCCAGCCTACCAAGGGCATCGGGGATGGGATAATAATTTTGGTGGCAGGGGAACTGGTTCCTATATTGACGAAATGTAGCATGGGAGGTTGTGCGATGGCGGGGCGTGGACTGGATTCGGACCTGATGTCATGGGCAATGAAGATCGCGTGGTTCCTCGGGACATATTTCTTCATGCCCCCACTCTTCTGGGCGAGCATCACGCTCTGGGCGGCGTGGAAAATACAGAAGCTGCGGTGAGGTATTTCGCGAAAGCAGGTCAGATCTTTAACGGCCGCCTTGTCCGCACTGCCGACCTAGACATGCGGGCCTGGCCCATGGTCAAATCGACGGCAGCGCTCGCGCATTGCTTGAGGCAACGTTAGCGCCCACAAACCACCGTTTTTGACTGTAGCCGAAAGCGGCCCTCAGGGCAGACGAACGACCGTTCCGTCCGCGCATCTGCTGGTCGGGCTGTCGGGCGATGTGTCTCGTAAGGGGACTTATGTTACGTAAAAATTGTTTGCTGTGACGAAACATGGGGCCGGTTTGTCACCCCGCGGTGCCATGGCCTCGAGCCTCGCCCCACCAAATCCAAGAGCTCCCGTCGCATCAACACTATTCACGACTTTGAGCGTCATTCAGATCAGACAGCCAGATAGGTATGATGCGCTTTCACATACACGTGGCCTCACGTCGAGGCAAAGCTAAACAGGCGCGTTAACCGGCTTGGAGGTGCGCGACGTTTGGAACGTGGAGTCTCCACCTTAGCCTCCGCGTTATGCAATGCTTGGATGAGAGAGTGTGCAAGGCTTCTCGGGGATTTCAGGTAAAGGGACACACTGTCCCCAACGACAGCTCTCAATGAAATGACGCGGCCGTCGCAGAAATGTAGATCCATATCTTTCAGTTTTTCAGCTAGGCGCTGCTCGAATTTGTCAGGGTCAAAGTCGTGGCACTTGGTCAGCACGCAGACGAAGTGTCCGCCGCCAGCATGGGCCGCGAGAAAGCTCTGCGGTTTCAGGCAATCCGAAATGGCTTCGGCAAAATCAATCACCGCGGCCTCGAACTCAAAAAAACTGCTTGACCGAAAAACACTCGTCATGTCCGGAACCACGACACCAAACGCAATCGTACCGAACAACGAAGCCTGAGATATCTGAAACAGGTAGTTTTCGAGGGCCAGGTAATCAATGAAGCCATCGATATCTTGCAGCAGGAATCTGCGCTCAAGATCGGCCGTGGTAACGATTGAGGATGGCGATGTTGTTTGAACAGCGGGGTTACGATCCTCCTTCTGCTGTTGTTCAGTGATCAGGGACTGGATCAGCCTCAACCTTGAATGGATGTCGACGATCGCAAACGGCTTGGTAATGTAGTCGCTGGCACCAGCAGCAAATGCCCGGTCTATATAACTGCGTTCAGACATTGCTGTCATCATAAGGATCGGCGTTCTGCGATACGCCTCCAACGCGCGAATTTTCGATGTCAGCTCTATTCCGTCCATGTCGTTCATCTGGATGTCCAGCAAGAAGCAGTCGAACGGGACATCGACATGAGAGATCACTTCGAGGGCTTCCTTTGCTGACGGGCACGCCACCAGATTTGTAAACCCTCCGGCGCGCAGCACTTCCGTCAAAAGCTGAAGGATGTTCAGATCGTCATCAACGGCAAGAATTTTCATGATAGCCCCAGTTTCTCAAGCGACACATTTGAAGACGGCGCAATGCATCCGGTCAAAGAACCATTCTTATGGTCGCTTTAAAATGTGGCAAAACTTTGACGGGAGAGTCATAGCCGTTATGCAACCTAAGCATGACCTCTCGTCGGCACTCAGGCTGTCTTTCGTGGCAGTCACTTATTTAAAAGTCTCGGACCCTTTTTGCGGTACGCATACGACCGAACTCAATGCCGGACGTAGAGATCTAACGATTATTCAAAACACCGGAAGATTAACCGCTTGTTGGAGTAGTGCGGAGCAGTTCCGACCCTTGGCCACATTGCGGCTTGCGGACATGAAAGTCGGGTCGCTACAGACCCATAAGCGATCATATGTTACCTAAACATTTTTTACGCTGAGGAAATCCCACGCCTGTCCCGGAGGCTTATGTTGGGAACCGCAGAGAAGCGACTGATCGCGGCACCTCGCAGGCGAGACAGGACCGTGCTAGATCCTGCCCTCCTGTCGTCTGGAACAATTGATCGGCCGCGCAAGTGCCCTAACCCAGGCACTTTTTGAACTGACGCCTAATTTCACATCTGGTGTAGTGGGCGTTTCAAGTGCAACCTGCGCTTGCTTCTTGCTGAGGGTTGATCATGCCTTTTTACATAAGAGATTCCGTCAGCCTTGGTCCGTTTAGGATAAACCTTTCAAAATCAGGTCTCGGCATTTCTGCGGGCGTGAAAGGCTTCAGGGTCGGGACCGGGCCAAAGGGCCATTATATTCACGCTGGAGTTAACGGAATCTATTACCGAAAGTCGCTTGGTAGTCTTGCTCGAAAGCCAAAGGCTGTGACCAAAGAAGGTGAAACGGATTACATTTCCGAGATTGCCAAAATCGCCCCCAACGAAAAGCTGCCGACTTACATGACCGAGGACGGCGTCCTTATGCGGCGCATCATTTCGGCTGAGGCTGACGTCCTCGTGTCTGAAAGCCATTCAGAGGCTTTACGCAGCCTGAATGAGGCGCGGGGACGTCCTTCCTTTACGCTCCTGCTCTGCGCCGCTGCCGGGGCCGGTTTTGTCTTTTCGCTCGCCTCACAAAACCCAGCCATAATCGCCCTGTTCGCAGTCCTCTCCATCGCTGCATACGCGATTGGGAATGTAATCGACGTGCCACGGCGAAACGTTGTCTTTGCCTACACCCTCGATCCCGCGGTTGAAGAGCGTTACAAGGCGCTCGTCAATGCAATCGATCAAATTGCAAATGCAAGCAAGATATGGTTCGTAGAGGCGAAGGGCGACATTACGAACCTACATGCTTGGAAGAAGAACTCCGGGGCCTCGGCGTTGGTAGACAATAAAGAAACTTCCGTCTCCTACTCTCTACCAAAGGGGATCGCCTCGAATGTTACCCCGCCAATGATCGCCATCGACGGGAAAAACTGCTACTTCTTCCCGGACTGCGTCCTTATCGAAGAAAATAAGCAATTCGGCGCGGTGCGGTATGAAACCATTCGCACCGCTGTTCGCGATCAGCGCATGATTATGGACTCAGCACCATCCGATGCGACGATTGTAGGTCAGACGTGGAAATACGTGAACAAGAACGGGGGCCCAGATCGCCGCTTTAAGGACAACCGGCAACTGCCGATTTGTTTGTTCCAAGAGATCGGTATGGTTAGCGAGGGTGGCTTCAAGGGCTTGTTGCAGGTCTCGAGGCATGGAATCAGCGGAGCCTATGGCAGCGCAGTCACCGAACTTGGCAAGCTTACAAAGGAATTGAAGGACGCCGCACCTCTTCTCATCACCAAGGAATAATGAGAAATGTTCCGGATCTGGCAGTACGCCGCCACATTTGGCGGGTGCGTGTCAACGCTTTGTATTTCTATTTCGTAACCTGCCATTATTTGTGAGGAAGGTCGCTCACTTTCCTAGCTAGATACCACTGGGCACGTCGACTTCAAAGCTTTATACTTCTACGAGTACCAGTGTTTCCGCCGCACGCCCATAGCTTGCGGCAACTTATGTCGACCCCACCTAGTGGGTCTAGGCCAGGGGCTTACATGCGACAACAGGACTATCCAGCGCTCTTTTTGGATGCTGACAACGCTTCCAACAGGTTCCAGCGAAATTTTTTGCTTCTTGTATTTGGGGAATACCTAGCACTTTTTGCCGCCGCCGTTTTCTCCATGAACTTTCTCGATGGTGTTACCTATTACGTTCTGTTTGCCGGGGTGTTCTTTATTGGCCTTATCGTTCTGATCTCGCGGGCGCTGAGCAAACCTGATCAATGGTGGTATCGGTGCCGCGCTCTCGCCGAGAGTGTGAAGACACTGACTTGGCGCTACATGATGCAAGCGACACCTTTTGATAGGACTGACGCTGAGGCCAGAATAGAATTTCGATCGCAGCTAAGGCTTATTCTTCGGGAAAACCTAGAGACCGCTAAAAGAATCACGGAAGACCAATCTGGAAGCGACCAGATCACCCAAGCTATGGAGGAGGTCCGTGCAAAAAGGCGTGAAGAGAGGGTTACATTTTACTTAGAGCATCGGGTCGGCGAGCAACGCAATTGGTATAGGAAAAAGGCTGGAGCACACCGGAAGGCGGCTCGTAACTACGTTTGGCTCAGCGCTGTGTGTTATGTTGGCGCGGGATCAATGGTGCTGAGCCGAATTGCTTATCCAAATTGGTCGATTTGGCCCATTGAACCTCTAATTGTTGTCGCGACGTCGATAGTAGGATGGGTTCAGATCAAGAAATACAACGAACTATCAGCCGCATATACCGTAACTGCTCACGAGATCGGCTTGATCCCAACCACGATAGATAGCCCGTCAAACGACGCACTACTCTCAGAATTTGTGAACGATGCAGAGCAAGCCTTCTCTAGGGAGCATACCCTTTGGTTGGCGAGACAATCAGATTAAAGGAGACCACAATGGCTGGAGCGGCATACGTAATATTCGACGGCGACAATGACGGTTGGGCTTACCACTACATGAATGGCTGGAAGGCGAACCGGAACATCGATTTCACTTACCAGAACGCTCATGATTTAGATACGATGACAAGCCGTGCCCAAGACGAAAAGTATGTTAAATCCAAGCTCCGAGAACGGATGAAACAGTCTACAGCCGTTGTTGTGCTGGTTGGCGATAAGACCAAGAATTTGTATAAATATGTCCGTTGGGAACTGGAGCTAGCGATAGAGCTTGGGCTGCCAATAATTGCTGCGAACCTAAACAAGAAGAATGGGCAGGATGACGCAAGGTGTCCAGCGATCATTCGCGACAAGGGCTACGTCATACACATACCCTACACACTTGAAGCGATAAAGTTTGCCATGGCTGATTGGCCCAGTGCGATTAGAAATTTAAGCATTGCTGAAATCAACGGGGGGTGGAGATACTATCCTAAATTCGACTAAAAAATACCGACTTGTTCGCACAGCGATCATAAACACGAACCTCAGTGAACGACCGCTACCCGCCGAACGCGAAGATGAGGGGCGCCTTGACGGTCGCTGCCCACTCCTGCCGTTTAAGGAAAGGCCCCACGCGGCGTCGCAGCATCACCAGACCTGCCATTCGATGTGCCGGGAAAGGTGATAGAGATCGGCTCGAGGAAGCTAAATAGAAATTCCTAGTGGCAGCCATACACCTTATGATGTGCTGGCCTTTCCTAAACCACGAGTTATCCGATGCCGTTCAACCTGAACTTCCCTGCTCAAAATGCCGAGGTCTCGCAGCTCCAACTCGAGCCAGGTCAAATGCTGTTCATTCTTGGTGCGAACGGTACCGGGAAGTCGAGTTTGATGCACCGCTTCGCGAGCCAAAATCTGAATGACGTGAGGAAAATTGCGGCGCACCGCCAGACATGGATGAATACAGACGCTTTGGACATGACGCCCGCTAAGAAGGTCCAAACTGAGCAAAACATCAAGCACACGGACCAGACACAAGAATCCCGTTACCGAGATCAGTATGCCGCACAGCGGGCGAGCATGACGATTTATGAATTGATAGACGCAGAGAACGTCCGGGCGCGTTCAATGCAAGCCGCCTACGACGCCGGAGACATGGACCGTTTGGCGGACGCTGCAAAGGTGGAAGCACCTATCGCAATCATTAACGAATTGCTTAGGCAGTCGAATATCCCGATTACAATTAGTATCCAGAAAAACGAGCGTGTGATGGCGAGCAAGGACGGCGGGCCCGAATACAGCGCGGCAGAGCTTTCAGACGGTGAACGCAACGCATTGCTTATCGCAGGCAACGTCTTGACCGCTCCACCTGGAACACTTCTGATTATCGACGAACCCGAGCGACATCTGCACCGCTCGATCATCTCCCCGCTCCTGAGCCAACTCTTTGAACGGCGATCCGACTGTGGCTTCGTTATCTCAACCCACGATCATGATCTACCCTTAGAGGTTACGGGCGCGAGGACGCTGTTGCTACGGTCTTGCAACTTCAACGGTCAAAACGTCCAAGGCTGGGAGGCAGATGAACTTCCCGCAGAGACGCCTATTGACGACACCCTTAAACGCGACCTTCTCGGCGCGCGCCGTAAAATACTGTTCGTTGAAGGAACCGAGAGCAGCTTGGACAAGCCCCTATACAGCCTGATCTTCCCGATGGTTTCTGTGATTCCCAAAGGAAATTGTCGAGACGTTGAGCAGGCCGTCATCGGGAGTCGAGCGGGAGAAGGCTTCCACTGGCTGCGGGCCCTCGGAATCGCTGATGGCGATGGATATCCGCCAGATCAAATCGAAGCTAAGCGTCAAAGAGGTGTCTATGCACTTCCGTTTTATTCGGTCGAGGCGATCTATTTCCATCCGCATATCATCAGGGTGATCGCCGCGCGCCAAGCGGAAGTATCCGGTGACAATCCAGACACTCTGGCCGAGAGAGCGTTGAATGCCGGCGTTGCGGCTGTTGCCGATCACACTGACCGTCTAAGTCAGAAGGTGGCCAAGAAAGTGGTTAGGCAGTTGATCTTGGACCAGCTACCAAATGACGATGATCTTATGGATGGCCAATCAATCACTATTGCCAACGACGCCCAAGCAGTACACGCGGAACGAAAGGCGGAACTTGATGCTGCGGTGGCAAACAACGACTGGGGAACGATACTCACCAAATGTCCAGTTCGGGAATCCGCCGCTCTGGCCAACACCTCAGGCGAACTCGGCTTTCGAAGGATGGAGGACTACGAGAAGGCGGTTCGCCGGCTATTGTCACAAGACAATGATGCATTGGCGTTCGTACGGGGTCTCTTTGGTAACCTTTTTGATCAATTGGATAGTTGAACATTAGCTGAAAGAGGGTTCTGGGAAAAGCAGCTAATCACAGATCACGTCATTTCGAGCCGAGCGCAGCCATGGTTGCTATGGGCTCAAGATGGACCTGTTGAGCAGCAGAATGGTGCCACGATTAGTTAAAGCTGAACGTCTGGTCCGGTTCAGCCTGCGGGGGTGCTTCGCGACCGGAGGCAATGGCCACTTCCCGTCCTTATCACCATCGAAGCGAAGCCAAGACTTACTGCCTCCCCCCTCACCACGCATGCGATGACCAGACAATCTCGCCAAGAATGCGGATGCGGTTCATATCTGGACCTCGGCGCGTTTCGGTGGGGTAATCCGGGTTGTCAGAGCTGAGAATGATCATCTCATTATCAACCAGCTCCACGCGCTTTACTCTCGAGGATCCGTCGATGTCGACCAGCGCATAGACGTGGCGATTACGGATCGTGGTTTTGCGTTGGTCGATCATGACCACGTCGTCGTCACGAAGCATTGGGCACATGCTATCGCCAGAGACGCGCATCAGACAGGCTTGGGACGGCGAGATATTATGTTCATTCAGCCACTTGCGACAGAAAGCAAGTGCGCCCTCATATGAGACCTCGCTATTCTCTACGCCCGGCCCGGCAGCAAGACGGGCGTCCAGGCGTAGGATCACGTCGAAATCATCATGGCCGAGTTGGGTTGTATAGACCGTGCCAGCTTCGCGCGGTGGGCCAAAATATAATTCAAGATCAAGCACTTCGGCCAGCCGTTCCAACGAAGCCCAATTATACCGCTTATCGCCGTCTCGCTTCATTCGAAAGTTCTTAATCAAAGACGGATGGCCGACGGCAAGCCGTGAGGCTTTAGCGTCTGAATAGCCCTTCTTTTTCAGGGCCTCATCTATCTGGTTAAGAATCACATCCATCCGACCAAGATAGCCAGTAATGGCCAATTCGTAAACATAAAGCTACTACTGGCTTGCATTATCGGGCCGGTAGTGGCTATACTCACCCCATGAAACAGAGAGACGCCCTCATCACACTCGCCACCACGCTCTCCGCACATCGCGGGGTCACCCATTATGCGATCTCCATGCGCGCCTTGGGTAAGGGCGATTTCTTCAAGAAAATGATCGAGTGCGGCTGGGATTGCCGCACTGCGACTGCCGAGCGCTTGCTCGCTTGGTTCGATGCGAATTGGGACCGGGACCTCGAATGGCCCCGAGACATCCCCCGCCCGTCCGCCAAACAGGAGGACGCCGCGTGAACCCGCGCCCCGAGCCCGAGCGCTCCCTTCCTCCCGGAAGCGGCTTTGCCATAGCCTTCCTGCTCGCCCTGATCTTCTGGGCCGTGGTCGCCACAGGC
>SWCD01001020.1_pt1 | contig 23095 bp, 21 predicted proteins | sample 4693011 | NCBI WGS metagenome assembly SWCD01 (sample SAMN10267278, study PRJNA491770) | bioreactor metagenome | isolation source: DHS bioreactor inoculated with marine | place: Japan: Omine Ridge, Nankai Trough | reverse complement strand
GATCCCTCTTCTAAAACAGTTACTGGATAACACAAAATCAGAAACGCTTCAAACCATAAATGATAATTTATTAAGTCTAGAAAATATTGTAGAAAAACTTGAACTCGCAATTAGTGATGATCCCCCGCTGAACGTTAATGACGGCGGAGTGATAAGACAGGGGTTTAACCCCGAATTAGATGAACTGCGTGATCTTTCTTCCAACGCAAAAAATTGGATCGCCTCATTTCAGAAGACAGAACGAGAGCGATCAAGTATTCCATCACTTAAGGTTGCATACAACAGGGTATTCGGATACTACATTGAGATAAGCAACACACATAAAAATAAAATTCCTGAAAACTACATCCGCAAGCAGACACTCGTGAACAGCGAGCGGTACATAACTCCCGAGCTAAAAGAATATGAAGATAAAATTTTAAATGCTGCTGAAAGCATTGCTGATCTTGAGCATCGGCTTTTTAACGAAATAAGAGTTGCCGCCGCGATGAAGGCAAAGGAAATTCAGGAGAATGCCCGCTTAATCGCAATGCTTGATTGCTATTTATCTTTTGCTGCATGTGCAAAAGAGTACGGCTATACCAAGCCTGAGATTGATGAGGGAACGAATCTTGAAATTGAAGATGGTCGTCATCCCGTTGTTGAAAGAATTCTACCTCCGGGAGAAAAGTTCACTCCAAATTCTTGTCATTTAGATAAAGAGAATGATCAGATAATAATTTTAACCGGACCGAACATGGCGGGTAAATCCGTTTACCTGCGTCAGATCGGATTGATAGTTTTATTGGCGCAGATCGGATCATTCGTTCCTGCAAAAAAGGCACACATTGGAATCATTGATAGAATTTACACTCGCGTTGGAGCAAGCGATAATATTACTGCCGGCGAGAGTACCTTCCTTGTTGAAATGCAGGAAGCCGCAAACATTTTAAATAACGCTACAGGCAAAAGTTTAATTCTTCTTGATGAAATTGGACGAGGAACAAGTACCTTCGATGGAATTTCAATAGCATGGGCAATTACGGAATACTTACATGAGAATCCTAACATAACAGCAAAAACATTGTTCGCTACTCACTATCATGAGTTGAATGAAATGGCTGAGATTTTTCCGCGAGTGAAAAATTTTAAAGTTGAGGTTCGTGAATACGGCGACAAAGTTATTTTCCTTCACAAAGTTTCTAAAGGCGGGGCTGACCACAGTTACGGAATACAAGTAGCACAGATGGCAGGGCTTCCGCAATTCGTTACTAATCGTGCAAAGGAAATTCTTCAGAATCTTGAAAGCAAGGAGTTGACTCCATACGAAATTAAAAAAGCTAAGCTTGCTAAATTTAAAAATGAGGATAATACACAATTCAGTTTGTTTGAGATCAAGGATGATAAAATTCGTAAGGCAATTTCCGATATACCGATAAACGAAATGACTCCGCTTGATGCACTGAACAAATTGAGTGAGTTGAAAAAGAAATTGGATGAGTAGGAATCAAGGATAAAGGAAAAATTAAAAGGTAAAAATGGTAAATATAATTTTTATGAATTATAAATCAGCAGTGGCATTAGTGTTATTGAGCATTTTAATTTTTGTTTCATGCAAAAAAGATTTTACACCTGAAGAACTTGAATATATTAAATCAATTGAGCAGGATAGGGCTGAGACAAATGACTGGATGAAAAACTCGCCAAACTCCCCTTTCAATTTTAAAGGAAAGGTTGATTTTCATCCTCTTAATTATTTTGATGTTGATCCCTCATTTGTATTTGAAAGCAAGTTATACGAATACGAGGAAAAAGATACTGTTGTTATTTACGGAACTAAGGGAGAAGCCCGCTACCCAGTCAAGTTTGGGTATGTAAAAATTAATTATGATGGAATAGATCATAAAGTTACCGTATATGAAACAACGGCAAAGAACGGTGACAAGTATTACTCAATTTGGTTTACCGATAGAACAACAAATAATGAATCATACGGAGTGGGAAGATACTTGAACTTTACAAAAGTTGATGATCCCGAAAATATTTATACAATTGATTTCAATAAAACTTACAATCCTTACTGCGCTTACACGAAATATTATACATGTCCAATTCCATCCAAGGATGATCATATTGATATTGCAATAACAGCCGGTGAGAAAAAATTTCACGATTAGAACGGAGAAACAGTGGTAATAATTTTAAAACATAATGTAACTGATGAACAAGTTGAAAATATTAAATCGCATTTAATTAATTACGGATTTCAAATTCATGAATCCAAAGGTGAGCAGGAAACAATTTTAGGAGCGATAGGAGTTAAGCCGAATTTTGATACACGCAAAATTAAAATTCTTGAAGGTGTTGCCGAGGTTTATCGTGTTACAGCGCCTTACAAATTAGCCAGCCGCGACTTTAAAACCGATAACACTATTATAAAAATCGGCGACTATGAGATCGGCGGAAATAAATTAGTTTTGATGACCGGTCCATGTTCCGTTGAAAGTGAAGATCAAATTTACAGACTTGCAAAAGTTGTTGCTGAATCGGGATCAAAAATTTTGCGCGGCGGAGCGTTTAAGCCCCGTTCATCTCCATACTCTTTTCAGGGATTAGGTGAAGAAGGATTGAAATTGTTAAGAGGTGCCGCGGATGAGAATGATCTATTTGTAATTACAGAAGTTATGCAGATAAGCCAAATAGATTTGATAGAGAAATACACTGATATTTTTCAGCTTGGTGCGCGCAATATGCAGAACTTTGCTTTGCTAAAAGAATTGGGCAATACACAAAAACCTGTAATGATAAAGCGCGGACTCTCAGCAACAATTGAAGAATGGCTTATGTCTGCGGAGTATATTCTATCTGCCGGGAACCCGAATGTGATTTTGTGCGAAAGAGGTATCCGTACTTTTGAAACTTATACTCGAAACACATTTGATCTATCCGCAATTCCAATTGTACATAACCGAAGTCACTTGCCCGTAATTGCCGATCCATCACACGCAACGGGTTTGCGCGACCAGGTACCGCCAATGGCAAGAGCTGCAGTTGCTGCCGGAGCGGATGGACTAATGATAGAAATTCATGATGATCCTGAAAATGCTTTATCGGATGGACCGCAGGCACTATTGCCCGCAAACTTTTTGACCCTTGTTGAAGAATTGAAAAGTATTGCGAAGGCGATTAATAGAGAACTGTGATTAAAAGTATATGACGAATAAGATAGAGACGGAATCAACAATCACTTGTCCCAAATGTGGGTTCAGTAAAGTGGAGAGAATGCCAACAGATGCCTGTCATTTTTTTTATGAATGTACAAACTGTGGTGCCATGATTAAACCGAAACAAGGTGATTGTTGTGTTTTTTGTTCTTACGGTACAGTAAAATGTCCGCCGATACAAGAAGGTGGAAGTTGTTGCGGATAGTTGTCACTTGATCATATTTACTCTTAAATTTGGCGTTCTATTATATCCGTTTCAGTGTAAATAGGCAATACTCAAGAAAGGTTGCACCATTGCAGATTAACATGTTGACTATTGTTGAAGAGTTGAAGAGCATTGCAAAGGCGATAAATAGAGAGTTGTGAGTTTTTAAATTTTATATATATGTATATTAGTTTAATTTGTGGATTATACAAACTTTTAAGTAACATATAGCCCTGATATATACAATGTGTATAGCGGGATGTTACAAGCAAGCTGGAAAAACTACACAAAACAAATTTTAGTGCAAGGATTAGAATGATTATCTTTGTTTGTAATTTAAAGGATATAAAATGAGTTTTAAAACAAAACATAAAATTATAAATGGAGACAGCCGAAAAATGACTGAATTGAAAGATAAATCAGTTGATTTGGTTATCACCTCTCCACCATATTGGCAATTGAAAGATTACGGAACAGAAAATCAAATAGGATATAATGACAGCTATGAAGAATATATAAATAACCTAAATCTTGTTTGGAAAGAAAGTTATAGAGTTTTAAATAATGGATGTCGTTTATGTGTAAATATTGGAGACCAATTTGCACGAGCTGTTTATTATGGTAGATATAAAGTTATACCAATCCGAACAGAAATTATAAAATTCTGCGAAGCCATAGGATTTGATTATATGGGAGCGATAATTTGGCAGAAGAAAACAACTTCAAATACAACTGGTGGAGCTTCACTAATGGGAAGTTATCCAACTCCAAGAAATGGCATTCTTTCGATTGATTATGAGTTCATTTTATTGTTTAAAAAATTAGGTGTACCTGTAAAACCAAATAGAGCGCTAAAAGAACAATCAAAAATGACCAAGGAAGAGTGGAAAACATATTTTGACGGTCATTGGAATTTTGGTGGAGCAAAACAAGATGGACATATCGCAATGTTTCCTGAAGAATTACCAAAACGATTAATAAAAATGTTTTCATTTGTTGGGGATAAAGTTCTTGACCCATTTCTTGGAAGTGGAACCACATCACTTGCAGCGAGAAATCTAAACAGAAATTCAGTTGGGTATGAAATGAATCCTGAATTTATTCCTTTTATAGAAAAAAAACTTGAAGTAAAACAAGGTAACATTTTTGATGCTGATTATGAGTTTTTGGTGCAAGATAATCTAAATGCAGATTTCAAGAATGAAATAAAGAATTTGCCATATGTTTTTAAAGATTTTCATAAATTCGACAAAAAGACTGATCCGAAAAAGTTACAATATGGTTCTAAAATAGACCAAAATGGCTCAACAAAACGAGAAGATTATTTCTCTGTAAAAGAAATATTAAGTCCTGAATTAGTTAAGTTAAATAATGATTTAATTGTTCGACTAATTGGTGTTAAAGAGAAAAAAGAAGCAAATGGTAAAGCAATTGAATTTTTACAACTTAAGACCAAAGGGCAAAAAGTCTTTTTGAAATATGATGAGACCAAACATGATGAACAAAATAATTTAATGGTTTATCTGTACTTGAAGAATAAAACATTTCTAAATGCTCATCTGATTAAGAATGGATTTGCAAATGCAATTAGAAGTTATTCATACAAGAATAAAGATAAATTCATAAAACTGGAAAATGAAAATGCATAATCAACATTGGATTAATCAAGAGAAAAAATTTCTTAAAGCAATTAAAAATGTTGAAATTCCAAACTCAGAATTGCAAAAGGTTGATTATGTAGAAATTAAATCTCATGAAGATTTAAAATCCATTCCTGATGGTGGTGGTTGTTATTGGATTTGGACAAATGAGCCTGTAATACACACTTTACACAAAAACCGACTTCCACATGTATTAAATTCTGGACAAATCATTTACAATGGAATAGCAAAAGATGATGTAAAAGGCAGAGTGTTTCATCATTTGTTTGGTTTTGAAGATGCTGGTTGGTCGGGTATTAGTATGGATATTTATAAAAATAATTCACAGTCTCATAGAAAAAAAGCAATGTCTTCTTCGGGCAAAGTCCCCTACATCCTTGAAAATAAAATCATCAAACGAGGAAGTAAAAAGAAGAGTTTAACAAAGGGTGATAATGTATTAGTACTTTCACCAATTAAAACTAAAAATCAATTATTAACGCTCAACCTTTCTATAGATGAGCGTGACTTTATAAATAACACTAATTATACAAAATATTATTTCAGAAATGGTATTAACATAGTTGAAAATAAGCATAAGGACTATTCTTTTAAAGTTTACTACATCACTGGCTTATCAAGTCTGTATTTGGAGTTTATTGAAAAGAAATGGCGAGAAAATGGATTGCCTCGTTTATGTTCATATTCAACGGGAAGGTAAATTAGGTATGGCAAAGAAGGAAATTAAAAAATACGCAAAGCCTTTTGGTAAAAAGGAAAAAGTATTGAATTATACAAGCAATACTTACCAACTTACAAGACCAAATAAAGTTGATGCAGTTATGGCATTAATTAGAGAATGTCAACCAAAAGCACTTGATGAATGGGAAAAGTATTATTTTGAGAAAGCATACACCAAGAAAAAGGATAGAGTTAAAATAACCAAGGAAACATTAGAAGAACTAGGAGAAAGATTATATGCAAAGATAACAGAAGTAGTTATTCCAGAATGGACAGCGGCATTTAAAGATTTAACATTGCAAGATTGTAAAGATTACATCTATGAAGTTACATTAGTACGCACCTATGACGGATTTTTACTTGAAAAATCTGTAATTAATGATGGACTTTCTAAAATATTTCCGGAAGTAGAATTTGAAGAAAGCGACCCTGAATTAGACCACGCTGGCGATATCGACTACATTGGTAAAATCGGAGAAAAGGCTTTTGGTATTCAAATAAAACCAATTACAGCAAATGCCAACTTTGGTAATTACAAAATTACCGAGAGAATGAATGCAAGTTTTCAAGATTTCGAAGATAAATATGGAGGAAAAGTATTTGTCATTTTCTCAACACGGACTGGTGATAAAAAGGTAATTAAAAACAAAGAAATATTAGAAGAAATAATGTCTGAAATTGAACGATTGAAAACCAGCTTGTAAAAAGTATATAAAATATTTGGCGGAAAGTGCTAATATTAAAGGTGTACATTTAATAAACATCGCCACGGTTTGCTAGAAAATCGCTTTGAATTGACAAACGTTTCATATACCCATCCGTTAAATCAAATAATTAAATTTTATTCTTATCAAATGGATTTAAACACAAATAAAGAAAACGCAATAGCCTTCTACAAAATGGCTTATAAAGGCAATCCAAAAGAGGCCGTAGAAAAGTATGCGGGTAAGGAATATATTCAACATAATCCTGATGTTACAGACGGCACAAAAGGATTTATTGAATATTTTGAAAGGATGCAGAGAGAGTATCCCGAAAAATCAATTGAGTTTGTTAGATGCATTGCCGAAGGAAATTTAGTCGCGCTGCATACTCACCAAACCTGGCCCGGTAATGAGGAATATATTACAATGGATTTTTTCCGGTTTGACGAAGAAGGAAAAATCTGCGAGCATTGGGATTCAATTCAAAAGATCCCGGAAACCTCTGCAAATCCGAACACTATGTATTGATAAATCAACTTCCATAATTTTTACCATTAAGTTTTAACAAAGTTATGCGGATATTCCGGATGACGATTTTGAAATGTTAAAACAGACTCTTTTTTAATCACACCTTCATCAATATTAATAGCTTTCTGAATTGTAGTATCTTTCATCCAACTTTTATGACCAGCCAAAATTGTTGGTAAATAAACAATTAATGCTGCAGATATTGACCTTGAGGCACTTTCCCATAGATAACTTGGCGTATGATCAACTGCATAATAGTCGATGTTATCGATCTTAAGAATTGGGTTTTTAAAAGTTGTAGGTTTAGCAAAATAGAATCCCATTCCTTCGTCGCAGCTAACATCAATAATTAAAGTTCCAGGCTTTAAAACATCTTTCTCCTCTTCAATCACAAAATTGATAGGATTATCTGTATCCTGATATGTGCCATTAATAATTATTTCAGATTCACTAATTAATTTGGATAAAGGTTGAACTGTACCATCATGTTCAATAGTTACCATTCTAGCCTCACCTTTTTTACCCTCACGAATACGAACATAATCAACATCCAAAATTTCTTCACGCACCTCATGATCGGGCCTTTGGATACAAATTGTTATATCTCTGAATCCATGAGCCTTAAGAGCATAAATAGCTCCGCGGCTAACTGCACCAAAACTAAAAATAATTACTTTACGCTGGTTACCGTAATGACCATCAATACCCCTTAATTGCAGAGCATGAATAACTGCGCAATAACCTGCCATTTCATTATTCTTATAAAACGTGTGTCTGCCTACCTGCCCATTTGGAGACCAAATGAACATATCTTCAAAAGCAATTAGAGTTAATTTTCTATCAATTGCGGTTTGTGTAATTTCTCCTTGCTGAGCGCAATGCGGATAACCCCAAATGAAACCTCCTTCACGTATTTCTTGTAAATCTGCTAATACCGGTTTCGCGATAATAACGGAGCCTATTTCAGCCAATAATTCATGGCGGGAGGCAACTCCCCCGGCTTGAGATTCAAAAAATTCATCTTCTAAACCAAATGGTTTACCATATCCTTTTTCAAAAATTAATTGCTTGCGAATATTTTCCGGAAGTCGTGAAAGATGTTCCGGATGAATTGGTACCCGTTTTTCATCTTGTTTTCTTGAAGTTCCAATAACTCCTAAAGTTAAGTTTTTCATAATTGCTCTTTTTATTAATAATGTTATTAACAGATCATGCCAGTCCGACTACCCGTAATCAAATGAAAATTATTTACTGAAAGGAAATTTGAAATGAATGAAACAGCAAATTGAGGTAATAATTGATTAAAATCAAAAGTGGTATAAACCTATTGGTAAGATACTCTATTTTTCTAAGAGATACCTGAATTAAATAAATGCTAATAAATAGGTTACTTAAAAAGCGTCCTATTACATTGTGTAAAAAAGTATGCAAGATTTAGAAACAGATTGGGAATTAATTTTTTATTTGCCGCACATTAAGGGATGATAAAAAAAAACGGCTCTTAACAGAGCCGCTTTCCTAGTAAATTGAAATGCTAAACTAGTATTATTTCAAATCGAATCGGTCAAGGTTCATCACTTTGTTCCATGCCGCTATAAAGTCTTTAACAAACTTCTTTTGCGAGTCTTTGCATCCATAAACTTCAGCAATTGCTCTAAGTTCAGAGTTCGAACCAAAAATTAGATCAGCACGTGTCCCGGTCCATTTAAGTTTTCCGGATTTACGATCCTTGCCTTCAAACAGATCACCATCTTTAGAAACCGCTTTCCATGTCGTTCCCAAATCGAGCAGGTTAACAAAAAAGTCGTTTGTGAGTGCTTCAGGCTTTTTGGTGAAGACACCATGTTTAGAATTATCAAAATTCGTTTTTAGAACACGCATACCGCCGACAAGGACAGTCATTTCTGGTGCAGTGAGGGTTAAAAGCTGTGCCTTGTCAACCAGCATTTCCTCTGCCGAAACAGAGTATTTGGCTTTAGAATAATTTCGGAACCCGTCTGCTTTTGGCTCAAGTACGGCAAATGATTCAACATCAGTTTGCTCTTTAGTGGCATCTTCTCGTCCGGGTGTAAAAGATACTTTCACATCATGTCCTGCTTTTTTAGCAGCCTTCTCAATACCTGCACAACCACCCAAAACTATCAAGTCAGCTAGTGAAACCTTTTTATTTCCCTTTTGAGCTTTGTTGAAATCTGTTTGAATTTTTTCAAGAGTTTTCAATACTTTCTCCAGTTGAGCTGGGTTATTTACTTCCCAATCTTTTTGAGGAGCCAGCCGGATTCGCGCACCGTTAGCACCACCGCGTTTATCTGATCCTCTAAAAGTTGATGCTGAAGCCCATGCGGTTGATACTAATTTAGAAACAGAGAGTCCTGACTTGAGTATTTTATCTTTGAGCGTTTCGATATCTTTTTTTGTGATCAATTTATGATCAACCGCAGGAATAGGATCTTGCCAAATAAGTTCTTCCTTTGGAACTTCCGGACCAAGATAACGTGAGATCGGACCCATATCTCTATGTGTCAGCTTGAACCATGCTCTTGCAAAAGCATCAGCAAATTCATCAGGATTTTTATGGAAACGTTTTGATATTGGTCCATATATTGGATCCATACGCATTGCCATATCCGCTGTGGTCATAATTGTTGTAACCTTTTTTTTAGGATCATGCGCGGCTGGGGCTAAATGTTTTTTATCGGGATTAACCGGAACCCACTGCCATGCACCAGCCGGACTCTTTACTAAATCCCAATCGTAACCGAAAAGCACATCGAAATATCCCATGTCCCACTTTGTCGGATTGGCCGTCCACGCTCCTTCAATCCCGCTGGTTATTGTGTCATCTCCTTTTCCGCTGCCAAAACTGCTTATCCAGCCAAGTCCTTGTTCTTCTATTGAAGCAGCTTCAGGTTCAGGTCCAACATGAGCCGCATCACCGGCGCCATGGCATTTACCGAAGGTATGTCCTCCCGCAACTAACGCTACAGTTTCTTCATCGTTCATTGCCATTCTGCCAAATGTCTCGCGAATATCTTTACCGGAAGCTAATACACTTGGTTGTCCATTCGGTCCTTCAGGATTAACATAAATTAAACCCATCTGCACAGCGGCAAGCGGATTTTCAAGTTCCCTATCCCCTTCATATCGCTTATCTCCAAGCCACTCAGCTTCGGAACCCCAGTAAATATCTTCTTCAGGTTGCCAAATATCTTCGCGCCCACCTCCAAAACCAAATGTCTTGAATCCCATTGATTCCAGAGCACAGTTTCCGGCAAGGATCATTAGATCAGCCCATGAAAGTTTTCTGCCATATTTTTGTTTTATAGGCCACAAGAGGATTCGTGCCTTGTCTAAATTCGCATTATCCGGCCAGCTATTCAATGGTGCGAAACGCTGATTGCCAGTACCTGCACCTCCACGACCATCGGAGATACGGTAAGTACCTGCGCTGTGCCATGCCATACGAATAAAGAGACCGCCATAATGACCGTAATCTGCGGGCCACCAATCTTGCGAGTCAGTCATTAGTTTATAAAGATCCTTTTTCACTGCTTTCAGGTCAAGACTCTTAAACTCTTCAGCATAGTTATACTCCTTATCCATCGGATCAGCGAGAGAAGAATGTTGACGAAGGATACTCAAGTTTAGCTTATTTGGCCACCAATCACGGTTTGAGGTTCCGCCGCCGGCAGTCTGCTTTGATGCTCCGCCTGTAAATGGGCATTTGCTTTCATCGTTAACATCATAGGACGTTGTTTCTTTTTTATTTTTTTCCATAGCCTTTAGATTTTTGTTAATGAATAATTTTAGTTTTTTTAGTTAGATACTTTTTCTTGCTAGTTAAATTTTTATCTTTTGCGTCTTATTTAACTTCAAAAGTAATTTAATAAATTTTTTTTTACTTTGACATACTAAAGCAAATAGAATTTGATTTTATTAAACAATAACTACGAAATATAAGATTTTAAGGCTATTAATTGCTTGCTTTTAGACCATATCGAAATTTACCGGAAAGATTTTTCAATTCAACAATTAGTGAAAATTGAACATTTCAAATAACCAAATTACAAGTATTTCAAATTGTGACATAAAAGAACTTCAAGAACTTTCCAAAGCTACTTTTTACGAAACATTTGCTTGGGCTAATACCATAGAAAGTTTAGAGATGTATTTGAAAAATAGTTTTTCAGAAAAAAAATTATTCAATGAAATAAATAATCCTGACTCCCAATTTTATTTTGCAAAGCATAATGGAAATGCAATTGGATACTTGAAAGTAAACACGGGCAAAGCACAAACTGAACTTCAAGATTCTGAAGCAATGGAAATTGAACGAATTTATGTTTTAAAAGAATTCCACGGTAAAGGAATCGGACAGATCCTTTTTGAGAAAGCACTGCAAATAGCTAAGAATAAAAAGCTATCATATTTATGGCTTGGAGTTTGGAATAAAAATGAACGGGCAGTTAACTTTTATAAGAAGAATGGCTTTGCAGAATTCGGCACACATATTTTTATGATGGGCAATAATGAACAAACCGACTTGATGATGAAATTGGAGTTTTGATTAACTTTATTTGTTATTATTTAAACAGCAATAAAGAATAATGAACACCGAATAATGAATATTGAATTAGAATTAAATATTTTTTCTTTGAACAAAAGAGGGTTTGGATGAATAAATATGATTTAGAAGATAGACTAATAGCATTTTCTGTTTCGATAATAAATCTATCAAATTTGATTGCTAAAACTAAAGCTGGCAATCATTTATCAGGGCAAATTATTCGATCCGGAACATCAAGTGCACTTAACTATGGAGAAGCACAGAGCAGTGAATCAAAAAAGGATTTTATCCATAAGTTTAAAATAATTCTTAAAGAATTACGAGAAACATTGGTTTGCTTGAAAATTATCGAACAATCCAATCTTATAAAAAATACGGCATTAATCGAATCGGTTAAAGATGAGTGCATTCAGCTTATTTCTATTTTTGTAAAAAGTATTGAAACAGCTCAGAAAAATAATTAGTATTTTGAAATTCTTAAGTTTATTGTTCGTTAATACTATTAAGCAACAATTAAGATCAAGTTATGTTTTTTTTCGTTCGTTATTCGGTATTCATTATTTGATATTCGTTATTGTTTTTAAGATAATTACGAATATCGAACGCCGAATCATGAATATCGATTTTTATTACGTATAAACTAACATTGGGAAATAAATGGACATTAACCTAGCAGTACTCATCGATGGTGACAATATCCCATCAGCTTACATAAAAGAGATGATGGAAGAAATTGCGAAGTACGGCAATCCAACAATTAAAAGAATATACGGCGACTGGACCAAGCCCCATCTCTCAAAATGGAAAAACCTTCTTCTTGAAAATGCTATAACTCCAATTCAGCAATACGGATACACGACCGGCAAAAACGCAACCGACTCAGCAATGATCATTGATGCAATGGATATTCTCTACTCCGAAAAAGTAAATGGTTTCTGTCTTGTATCGAGCGACAGTGATTTTACACGACTTGCAACAAGACTTCGAGAAGCCGGAATGAAAGTAATTGGAATCGGCGAAAAGAAAACACCGGATCCATTCATAGCCGCCTGCGAAAGATTTATTTATCTTGAAATTCTTAAAAAGCAGCCTGAACAAAGTGAAACCGAATCTGCAGAAAAAACCTCTGTAGAAAAAAGCAGCGTTGATAAAGTAACTGCAAAGGTCATCAATCTAATTTCTGCAACAATTTCTGATGTTGCCGATGATGACGGTTGGGCATTCCTTGGTGATGTCGGAAGTTTACTCCAGAAAAAACAGCCTAATTTCGATTCAAGAAATTTTGGTTTTCTCAAACTCACGCCTCTTATAAAATCTATAGACAAATTTGAAGTTGAACAGAGAGATAATCCGAAGGGCAGATCCAAATTAATTTATGTAAGGGTTAAAGAAATGAGAGCAAAAAAGAGTAAAAGAAAAAGCTCTAGGAATTAATTTTTTATTACCAGCTATAAATATTTAGAAAGGCATAACAATGAAAACACTAAATTATTCCATAAAAATAGATGCACCAAAACAAAAAGTATGGAATACCATGCTTGAAAAAGATTCTTATAAAAAATGGGCACAAGCATTTTCGCCTGATTCCCAATATGAAGGCGAATGGAAGCAAGGCAGTTACATGAACTTCTTTGATCCAAACATGGGCGGAACTAAAGCCGTTTTGGAGATTGTTCAACCGCCGAATAAAATATTGGCAAAGCATGTAGCAATTTTAAGTAAGGATGGAGTTGAAGAAACTAAAAGTGAAATCGCAAAAAAATGGATTGGCGCCGAAGAGGAATATACTTTTTATGAAACAGATGGTGTAACGGAATTAAAGATAGAAATCAAAACTCATGAAGATTTTGCGCAGATGTTTGATGAGGGATGGGATAAAGCGCTAAAATCGCTTAAGGATCTTTGTGAATAGAAATTAATTTATTGCCCAGATATTTTCTACCAAATTATATCATCAAATATTTTACTGCTTGTTCCGCACACCTTTCCCCGTCGATCGCTGCTGATATAATTCCGCCTGCGTAACCTGCTCCTTCTCCAGCCGGAAATAATCCCTTTACCTCCGGATGCATAAGAGTTTCGCGATCCCGTAAAATTCTGATCGGCGAACTGGTTCTAGTTTCCCCTGCTAGGATTTGTGCTTCTTCCGTTACATATCCTTTCATTCTGCTGCCGAAATAGTTAATCGCCTTTGCCAATCTATAATTTATTTTTCTAGGAAGAATTTCATTCATTCCAATGCTTATCACACCGGGAATATATGAAGTTTTTGGAAGTGTGCTGCTTGTTCGCTTTTTTAAAAAATCTGTTACTCGCTGTGCCGGAGCTTTTTGATTACCGCCGCCCGCATCAAAAGCTGCTCTCTCAATTTCCTTCTGAAATTCGAGTCCCGCAAAAATGCCATGCTGATTATGATGTTTCCAATCATCGTGGGTAACTGTAACAACAATACCGGAGTTTGCAAATGGAGAATCCCTTCTTGAAATTGACATTCCGTTGAGCACTAGTTCATCAGGCGATGTTGCTGATGGAATAACTATTCCGCCGGGACACATGCAGAATGAGTAGATTCCCCTTCCGTCAATTTGGCAGGTTAAACTGTAACTTGATGCAGGCAGATTCGGATGACGGACTTCGGAGTGATATTGAATTTTATCAATCAGCTTTTGAGGATGTTCTATTCTAACTCCCATTGCAAAATCTTTTGCTTCGAGCGATATTTTATTTTTGTCCAGCAAGTAGTAAATATCTCTAGCAGAATGACCCGTTGCAAGAATAACAGAATCAGTTTTAATTTCCTCGGAATCATTAACGATAATTGATTCAACTTTACCGCCAGCAGTTTTGATACCGGTTAACTTAGAATTAAAACTAATTTCGCCGCCGCATCTAATAATTGTTTCTCTAATCTCTGTTATTACTTTCGGTAAAATATTTGATCCAATATGAGGATGAGCATCAATTAAAATTTCATTTTGAGCGCCATGTTGAACAAGCAGGTTCAAAATTCTTTTTACATTTCCCCTTTTGGTTGCGCGTGTATAAAGTTTGCCATCGCTGTAAGTACCCGCTCCGCCCTCACCAAAACAATAGTTTGAATCGGAAATTACAATTCCATCCTGCTGAATTGCTTTTAAGTCTCTTCGTCGTTCTTGAACATCTTTACCGCGCTCATAAATTATCGGCTTAATCCCCATCTCAATTAATTTTAGTGCCGCAAACAATCCCGCCGGACCGCTGCCAATAATGTGAACTCTTTTATTTCCTTTTACATGTTCTAAATTTATCGGTTGGAACAACTCTTTCGGTTCCTCATTAATAAAAACAGAAACCTTTAATCGGTAGGCAGGTTTATGCTTGCGGGCATCTATGGATCTTCGATCAACTCGCACGAGAGAAATTTCATTCTCATTTAGTTTAAGTTTTTTTGCTGTTAATCCGCAAAGGTAATTATAATCCCCAATGAATTCAGGCAGGATAAATAGTTCAATTTCTTTGATCATTTTTTGTGTCCTCTATTTATGAGGAAAGTCACTCGGTTAATTATAGAACTCAAAATACGAAACATTAATCGAATAATATTCAATATCTCATAATGTAGATTTAATATTTGAAATTTTTATTAAGACACGTTATCACTTTTGCTAAAGTTTACTGCGTATATAGGTAAGAGATAAAATATCTTTCACAAATAACGGAGTAATCTTATGTTTAAGCAAATTATATACAGCATTTTCTTAATTCTAATTTTATCATCTTTAACCGCTGGACAAATACCAAATACCATAAATTACCAAGGTGTTTTAACCGATAACAGCGGCAACCCAGTTCCTGATGGCAACTATATGTTATCATTTAAACTTTATAATGTAGATGTTGAAGGCACAAGTCTTTGGGATGAATCTCAAACAGTTGAAACTAACAACGGAATTTTTAACGCAAAGCTGGGCAGTGTTGTAGCGTTAACTGTACCTTTTGATGAAACATACTGGCTGGGCATAACTGTTGAATCCGACGGCACAGAATTATCACCGAGAGTCGAACTGACTCCAAGCGCATACAGTATAATGGCAAAAACAGTTGAAGATGAAAGCATCACGACAGATAAACTTGCTGATGGTTCAGTTACGCAGGCAAAGTTAGGTTCTGATGTAAGTTTCACATCACCCTGGACAACTAGCGGATCAATTATTTCTTATACCGGTACAGCAGTTGGTATCCGCACTCCAACTCCTACCTCAACATTAACCGTTAAAGGCAATATCGATTTACAGGATTTTAATTCCGGAGTAAGAGGCATGCGCCTGTATGGAGGGAATGTTGGTGCGATTGATACACGAGGTCCTGCCGGCAGCCGAAACGTATTACTTTCCTATATAAGTGGAAATGAGGAAAGAGGTTTTATAGGAGTTTACAATGCTAGTTCACAATCAAGATCATATCTTTCGATCAATTCAAATGATGTTGGAAATATCATTTTAAAAGGAGCAAATGATAAATCAAATGTAGTCGGCGGACAATTAATTAACTATCCCAACAATGGATTTATTGGTGTTTATGATGGAAGCGGAAATGAGCAAGCCGGTATGTATGTGAATTCATCAGGTCAAGGTATTGTTTATGGAGATGTAAAGAATTTCAAAATGGATCACCCTACTGAAGCAAATTCTGAGATTTGGTATGCCAGTTTAGAAGGACCGGAAGCTGCAGCTTATTTACGCGGAACTGCAAAATTAATTAACGGTACAGTATCGGTAGATTTCCCATCACACTTTAAACATGTCATACAAGATAAAGGTATGACTGTAATGCTCACTCCCCTTAGCGCAGAGTCAAATGGTTTAGCTGTGGTTCAAAAATCTGCAAACGGATTTACGGTTGTTGAGTTAGACAAAGGCACCGGCTCATATGAATTTGATTGGGAAGTAAAATCTGTGAGAAGAGGTTTTGAAGATTACGAAGTAGTTAGACAAAAAGGATTGGCCGAACCTCAAATTGATCTAAATAAAAATGACAAACCTTACGGAGAGCCAAATGAAAAATAGATATCTATTAACACTCATGTTTTTTGGTTTACTCTTGGCATTTTCTCAATCTGAATTATCTGCTCAGTATAAGATTGAAAGAAGTTCAATAACTAACGGTGCGAGTGTTGCAAATGGCGGAACACATAAAATAAGAAGCTCAGTCGGTGAAAGCATGATCGGACTTTCTTCTAATGCTTCTTACAAAACATTCTTCGGTTTTCTTTATACTCAGCAGCCGATCATCACTGATGTAAAAACTGATAACTCATTAATACCCGATAGATTTGAGATGAAGCAAAATTATCCCAACCCTTTTAATCCCACTACAGTTATTGAGTTTGCCGTCCCACAAGAATCAAAAGTATTGCTTGAAGTTTTTAATATACTTGGTGAAAGGTTTGCGACTTTAGTAAATGAAGTTAAAACACCCGGTTATTACAATGTTAATTTTGATGCCGGTTTACTCTCATCCGGGTTTTATATTTATAGAATACAGGCAGAGGATTTTGTTGAAGTGAAGAAGATGATATTGCTAAAGTAGTTTCATCATTGTAAATTATTTAAGGGGAGTTATGAAAATGGCTCCCATTTTTTACAATTGAAATACCGCAAAGAGCGAAAGTACAGAAATTACCAGCCAAAGAATTATTCCCAGCAGTAAGGGCTTGAAACCGATTGACTTAAGTTTTTCAATAGTTAATCCGGCACCGATTAAAAATAGTGTGATCACTAATCCAATTTTTGAAATTGCGACAATCCCGCTGTTGATCGAAGAAAGCTGAGGGAAATATGAATTTATTATCATTGCTAATATAAACAGACCAATAAACCATGGAATGTTCACTTTTTTCTTTTCACTTTTGAAAATGAAAGCTGAAAGAAGAGCAACGGGAATTATCCACAACGCACGGGCAAGTTTTACAGTAGTTGCAGTCAGAAGTGCTTCATGACCATAAGCACTTGCCGCTCCTACAACAGAACTCGTATCATGGATTGCAATTGCCGACCATAAACCGAATTGATATTGAGTTAATTCAAAAAACTGCCCGATCGGCGGAAAGATTAAAAGAGCGACTGAGTTTAGAAAGAATATGGTCGCCAGTGAAACTGATATTTCCTTTTCAGTTGCATTAACAACCGGGGCAACTGCAGCAATTGCACTGCCGCCGCAAATAGCAGTACCTGATGCAATTAAATGTGATGCGCGTTTATTAATTTTTAACACTAAACCTATCAGCGTACCCAAAATTAAAGTTAAACTAATTGAAACGACTGTAAGCAAAAGTCCGTCGTTACTGGCATTAAGTGATGCGTTTACATTCATTCCAAAGCCCAAACCTACAACAGAAATTTTTAATAGCAAGCCGGTAGCTTTTTGATTGTATTGCTTGAAAGGATGCCCTACAAACCAGCTAAATATAAATCCGCCTATCAATGCGATTGGAGCATTTATGTATCCTGTTGTGCAAAGTATAATTGCTGCCGCAAAGATCGCTATTTGAATTCTTTGATTATTCATATCTAATAAGGATGTGAAAGGACAAAAGTGAAAAGTCAGACCTGCCTGCCGGACAAGCAGGAGTCAGAAGAAAAAATTTTAAAGATATTCTTCATCTAAGAGATCATCATCAATCAATTAGCCATTCAAACATTCACCCCTGTATATCCGCTCCTAATCTCCAAACTTTGTTTTATGCAATTCATCAATCGATTCTTGCAATGCTTTTATTTTATCAATTTTCTCTGCCGGTTCTTTTTCATTTGGTTTTAATTCAAGCGCTGAAGAAAAATGTTCCATAGCCTCATCATATTTTTGGTTTGTTAGAGATGTATTTCCCTTCTTGATATTTTCAGAATATTCAAAATCAATTTCCGGCTGAAGTTTTTTAACCTTAATTGCTTCTCCCCCTTCTTGAGCAATAAGTTTTTGAATCTCCGCCGGATATCCTACACGCTTGGGTTTGCCAAACTCATCCTTTACTACTCCGTCAATATATTTCATATTCATAAACTCAAAAAACTTTTTCCAAGTGCTGTAAGTTTTGTTTCCTGCATTCTTTGAATATTCGGTCAGATAATCAATTGCTTCACCGCGTGACTTATTAAGGAGTGACAGCGCCGTATTTTCAATCGTAGGCTGTTTGCTTAAAAATCCTCCCTCCAATTCATTTTGTTTCATTTGCAAATCATCAATCGCTAAAGAATAACGCGGGTAAACAAAATTTGAAACTGCATTAAAAACCCAGAACATTGAATCCCAATTGAACTCACCGAGAGATGCAATTCCCTCACCATAGTTATAAGGAATTTCAGTTATTGAACAATACATCGGCGCGTAAACCGTCATGTAAGTATCATCTACACCATACCAAAGTACGCCGCCAATTTCATTCGGCAAATGAGAACGTGACTGAGAGACAAATGAAAATCCTGTTTGATAGGTAGAGATCGGGCGTTCATTGAAATATTTTTCGCCGTCAACCGTAAAGCTTAATGGACTGCATCTGTAAGGCATTCCGTAAGGTCCGGCAGCAATTCCTTTTGTCATATCAAGATCAGTACCTTCGTAGTGATCGCGCATTAATTGCATAACATCATGAATTGATAATTTCTTTTCCGGCTTTATCCAAAGAGGCATTCTATCAAGTGATTCTCCTTTAATGTAGCTAAGGTAATCGTCCATATTTTTATTAACTCTTCTGAACATCGACCAAACTCGTGCATCGCAGTATCTGATTCCGCCAAAATCCAATGGGTTGTAGGCTGCTGCAAAATCAAAATCTTCATCGCTTCCTTCATAGTATCCCATTTCACGTGCAAAGGAAATAACATCGGGTGAGTATATACAATTTTCCGGATCATCAAGCGGAAACGTAGTTATGCGTGCTTGGTTGGCATGACCCGAAATATATCCGTCGGGAATTCTTTGTGCTACCCAAACTGCGCCGGTATTGCCTTCACCTTTGCCGCTCATTTCCAATATCCAAGCTTCATCCTTATCACCAATAGAAAATGATTCTGCTGAACTGTAATAACCATGTTCGGCAACAAGGTCGGTCATAATTTTTATTGCTTCGCGTGCTGATCTTGAACGCTGCAAAGCGATGTACATTAAACTTCCGTAATCTATTTTACCCTGACTATCAATTAATTCTTTTCTTCCTGTAAATGTGGTTTCACCAATAACAACTTGGTGTTCATTTATATTACCAACAACATTATAAGTTTGACGTGCTTGCGGAATTGTACTTATATATGTTCCCGTGTTCCAATCATACACATCCAGTTTTGCACCCTCGGGATAAACAGCAGCTTTGAAATGATAAAGCTCTCCGTAAAATTCATACGAGTCTGCTGAGTAAGTTATCATTGTTGAACCGTCGATGCTAGCGCCTTTTGTTACAATCAAATTTGTACATGCATCAACATTATAATTTTGTGTTATTAGAAAGAATGAACTAAAAACAACGAAGAGTAACTTTTTCATAATCTATCTTTCACTTTTTTTGAATTGTCTTATTAAATAATTAATTGCTGCTAAATTAGTAAAAAGGAAGTACAAAGCGAAAGGTGTTTTAAATTCAAATATTTTTATAGATGAACTTCATTTTGGTTTTACTCGAAATAAAATGACCCTGATTAAAACTCTTTTCGAAATTAGTTGATAGATGGCAAGATATAGTCAGCAATTAATTCTTGAGCCGATACTGTTTCCTGTGTGAGAAAATAACCGCAAGTAATTACAATTATTATATTTTCTTGTGGCAGTAAATACATATACTGACCGCCCCACCCGGCAGCAAAGTAAAAGTTAAATGTTTTTCCATTATAATAGAAATCGTCCAGCCACCATTGGTATCCATAGCCATTTGCAAATCCGTAATTTGGATTTATATAGCTTTGAGTTGATTCTCTAATCCACTCTTTTGAAACAATTCGATTCCCATTCCACAAACCATCATTAAGATAAAGCTGACCTATTTTTGCGAGATCACGAACACCTAAATATAATCCGCCGGATGCGAAAGCGAGTCTAGAAGTGAGCATATCTAATCTATAGCTGGTTATTCCCAGTGGACCGAATAGTTTCTGTTCCGCATATTGTCTTAAATTTATTCCATTTTGTATTCGAACTAGATCTGCAAGTACATTTGTGTAGCCGCTGTTATAATGAAATCGTGAACCGGGAGTTGACTCAAGTGTTTTCTGTAAAATAAACTTTATTGGATCCGAGCTTTGAAACAATCCAGTCACATCGTTTCTGGAATCTCCAAATGGATATGTATTTTCATCCCAGGCTAAACCTGCCGACATTGTTAATAGATGCTTAATGGTAATGTCAGCTTTTTGATCTGTCATAAAAGATGAGTATGCCGGATAATATGATAATACAGTTTCATCCACCGACTGAATCAACCCCTCATCCATTGCAATACCGAATAATACAGAAGTAAAACTTTTTGTAACTGAAGCCATAAAGTGCAGTATATTTCTGTCATACTCTATCCATTCACCTTCAGATTGAACGTGGTCGGTATCGAAATAATAATCCGAAAAATATTCTTCGAATACTAATGTTGAATCTTTAACAATTATTACGCTGTGAACTCTATGATCATCTCTGCCGTTTAAGTATTCCATCATATTTACAAGGGGTTCCGCTGTCAATCCGACGGCAGTAATAGAACCCACTTTCCATCCGTCGTTTACTTGTTCCGGAATATTATAGGTATAGGATGATTGAGTTGGTTCGGTTGTATTCTCTGAGCAGGAAAAAAGGAAAGTGAGTGAAGTAAATAAAAGAATTAAACAATTTTTAATTTTACAAAGATTCATAACTCCCCCCGAAATATATAAAACTAAAATAATTTACAATTGAATTCTAAACAGTTCAAAATTAAATACTTGAGTACTTTTTACATATTTGTGAAAAACTAATTTATCTGTTTCATTATAAATGTATTCGTCCCATTCTTTATCATATTCAAAACTTGAATCGTCAATCTCTGAAATAAATATTTCTGCCGCTAAGGAAAGGAAGACTGCCCCAATCAGTTGAGGAATGATGCTGGTATTTTTAGAATTTTTTCTAATTTTTTCACCGATTGCATATACTCCAACAAAACTCACTGTGCCTCCCAGAAATATTAGTGTGTAGGTTACGCTCTTTCCATAATTTTTAGATACAATTGAAACGCCGATCGATGAGCCGATTAAATATCCAATTGGAGGAAGCAAATAATAAGCCGGCGGAATTCTGAAAAGATAGCCGAACCCCAAGCCTGCACCGAATCCGAGTGCACCACCTAAAAGACCTATTCCAAATTTGTGAGGCACTCTCAAATACCAATGTGAGGCATCAACAAAAAGGGAATCATTTTCTTCTGAATAATTATTTTGCCAATATTGACTGCTCATAAACCCAAGTGGAATTTTGTTCGAGTTAGTATTTAAATATTGCGCATCAACATTTGTTGAAGAAAGTATTAGGAATGTTGCAAAAATTAAAAAGATGCTGTGTGTTATTTTATTCATACCCTCACATCCTTAATTGATATGTAAAAATGGATAACAGAATTAAAAGATGCAAGTCGGTAAATGGACTGAACGAATTTTTGACAAAAAAATATCCCGTTCCAATTGAATGAAACGGGAATCATAAATTATTTAATTCGTAAAATTTAATACAAAAATTACTTATTCATTAAATATTAATTAAGTCTAATGTCTAACTATTACAACAGTTGCTTTATCAGGAGTAGCACTTATTTCTACCATCACCCCATTCTTGGAATTTGTACTATCATATTTCGCTATACATGTCACTGTCATATAATAATTGGTTGATTTTAAAGAATAAAATCCATATTCCGTAACCATAAGATGTCTTGGAAGCAAAAATCCAAGAAAAGAATTTCCACCACCCCCGAGATAAACTTCCTTCTCAAAGTATCGCTGGGCGATCCCAACAATTCGGAGCCCATCATTTATAAGATGTTCCAATTTAATCTCATAATCTGTTTGCCTTAAAACAGTTGTATCGATATTTATCTGGTTATTACCAACATCAACGACAATGACTTTAGTCCTACTACAGCTAAGAAAAATCAAACACAACAGAATTAGTAGAGTAAAATTTTTATAGTTCATTATATCGCCTTCAAACAATCATCGAGGTCCATTAAAATATCTTCTACTTTTTCCAGTCCGATTGCTAAACGCACACCGCCTGCATTTATTCCTCTTTCTTCTAATTTTTCCGGGGGAACAACTGAGTGTGTCATCGATGCAGGGTGTTCAATTAATGTACGGGTATGACCAAGACTCACTGCGAGTGTCATTGTGTACGCATGGTCAGCAACGTAATCCATAAACTTGCCGCCGTTATCTTTGCTCTGCTGAGGAGTATCACCTTTCAGAACAAAGTAGATCATGCTGCCCGGTGCAAAATTACCGTCAAAATCGATCATCTGTTTTTTT
>SWCD01022811.1_pt1 | contig 23154 bp, 21 predicted proteins | sample 4693011 | NCBI WGS metagenome assembly SWCD01 (sample SAMN10267278, study PRJNA491770) | bioreactor metagenome | isolation source: DHS bioreactor inoculated with marine | place: Japan: Omine Ridge, Nankai Trough | reverse complement strand
GCTTTTACCGCAAAGCGTTGTTTCGAATTTTGATTATAAATTTGTTTAAGAATATCTTTGATTAAGAATAGAACACACAAAGTATGGCCACCATGTTGCTTTTACCGCAAAGCACAGGCATAGCCTGTTTTACCGCAAAGCGTTGTATCAAGTATTTTATGCGATGTCAGGAATCCCTTCCTGACATTCTGTGGGTGGCAATAGCCCTCGTGTTCCCCGTAGGGCGGTTCCGCTTATCGGACCCGCCACAGCCTAAGCACAATAATGGTATCACACCTAACAGGTGGGTAGCTTAAACCCAATCATTTGTCAGAATCCACCCGATGGGTCTTGTCCGCCTTGGCGGATGTGACCTGCCGATTCTATTCAACATGGAGTAAAGGGCTGGGTCACACCCACGCCTTTGGCGTGTCCAAGACCCAACCCAACATAATCAGAAGTTGATGAAATTATATTAAGTCAATAGAACATACAAAGTGTGGCCACCTTGTGGCTTTTACCGCATAGCGCACACAAAGTGTGTAATAATATATTATGATAATTGTGAACAGCAGAAAATTTGTGGACAATATTTTTCATAGATTGTATTTTAATATTGATGGTTGATAAACAGATTGAAAACATTTTTTGGATGTACTTCTGGTCTATGGAATATAAATCGTGAAATTTTATAAACCCACCTGGCAGCATCTGGCTATTTTGTTAAGTATTATATTTGTTATCGTTCTTTATCGAAATGCATGGATCAGCGATGATGCATATATCACTTTCCGTACCGTAGATAATTTTATTAATGGCTATGGGTTGACCTGGAATATTGCCGAGAGGGTTCAAACCTATACTCATCCCCTCTGGATGCTTCTGATTTCATCGATTTATTGGATTACAAATGAAGCCTTTTATTCCAGTCTTTTTTTATCAGTAATAATTTCTGTCATAGCCGTATCTCTGCTGGTTTTTCGGGTGGCAAAATCATCCTATATTGCCTGCCTTGTTCTTGTGGCGCTTATTCTTTCAAAAGCATTTGTTGATTACAGTACTTCGGGACTGGAGAACCCACTCTCACATTTTCTCGCAATAATATTCTTTATGGTCTTTTTAATGCGTCCGTTGGAGAAAAAGACAATCATTTATCTTTCATTGATTGCTGCTTTGGCGGGCTTAAACCGGATGGACTGCTTACTGATCTTTTCGCCTGTATTTGTTTACATAATATTAAAAGATTTCCAATGGAAAAAAATCAGCTACATATTTATGGGTTTTATACCGCTATTAATGTGGGAACTCTTTTCGTTGTTTTATTATGGATTCTTTTTTTCTAATACAGCCTATGCCAAATTAACCAATTGCGTACCGGCGACTGAATTAATGGGACAGGGGCTTTATTATTTGTGGAGCTCTATTACGGTTGATCCGGTTACCATGCTGATAATTATTGCAGGTTTAATAGTTCCCATAGTGACCAAACAAGGGCGGCTGCTTTTGATTGCCTGCGGTGTTTTATTATATCTTCTATATGTTATTTGGATTGGCGGATGTTTTATGAGTGGCCGTTTCCTGACAGTGCCTTTCATTCTTTCTATCATAATTCTCTCTCAATATCGTTTTGATAGACCAAAAGCGGGATGGTGGCTACCGGGTTTGATTATTTTGATATTAGGTTTGAGTGTAAAACTATCACCTGTATATACGACGGCTGAGTATGGCACAAATGATGAATTTGGAGCCTTTGGACGAGGTGTTGTTGATGAACGTGGCTGTTATTACCAGGCATCCAGCCTGCTGAATATATCAAAAATTGAACCAATGCCGGCACATAGGTATGCCCGATTGGGTCGAACACAAAATGTTCCCTTTATGAAGCGCGGTACTATTGGGTATTATGGCTATTATGCTGGCCCGGATACTTATATAATTGATATCTATGGACTGTCCAATGCTCTTCTGGCGCGACTCCCCTGTGATGCAACTCAGGAATGGCGGATTGGCCACAACCAGAGAACAATTCCTGAAGGATTCCCAAAAACATTAATAACCGGGAAGAATTTTATTGAAGACAAAAACATTGCGGCATATTATGACAAATTATCTTTTATTGTCTCCGGTGATCTTTATAGCTGGGATCGTATTTTAACTATTATAAAATTTAACCTCGGCTCTTATGACCTGGATGAGTAGATTTTTTTTATGGTTGAGTATTGGATAGTTCGTAGGGCGGTTCCGCTTACGGACCTGCCACAGGCCTTGCCTGTCAACAATCTCCCAAAAAAATTTTAAAGTTTTAATTGATTTAATTGCTCAAGATTGATAATATCAAAGGCTATTAGGTGTATTGTATCGTAATTGTAATATTAACCAAATAGTTAACTCCGTAAGTTGTTGACAACCAAAAAAGTACGTAAAAGTACATAAGAGTACGCATGAGTGAGATTAACAAAGACAAACAAGAGGTAATCCTTTCGGGGATGCAGCCGACTGGCGCCCTCCATATAGGAAACTACGAAGGGGCACTAAAAAACTGGGTCAAACTTCAGGATCAGTACCAGATGTACTGCTGTATTGTTGACTGGCACGCCCTTACCGCCGACTATGAAGATCCCGGAATACTTAAAGAACGTATCTTTGAAGTAGCAGTCGATTTTATGGCTGGCGGGCTTGATCCGGAAAAATGTGCTATATTTATTCAGTCTGATGTAAAAGAACATCTGGAACTGCACTGGATTTTCTCAACATTAATAAGTGTACCTACGGTACTGCGTCTGCCTACCTATCAGGAGAAAAAAGACAATTTAGATTCTTATGCCTTTTTAGGCTATCCGGTTTTACAGGCGGCGGATATCTGTGTTTATAATGCAGACAAAGTTCCGGTTGGAAAAGATCAGGCCAAACATATCTGGTTAGCAAGTGATCTGGCCAAAAGATTTAATCACTATTACGGTATGACACTTAAAGAACCGGAAGGTCTTTTTACTGAGATTCCGCTAATTCTTGGCTCGGACAATCGCAAGATGTCCAAATCGTATAACAATCATATTCCGATGGGATTTACAGCAAAAGAGACAGAAAAGAGAGTTAAGGGATTTTATACCGACGATCAAAAACTTCGCAAAGGCGATCCCGGTCGTCCGGAACAATGCCCCGTATATTTGTTACATAGAATATACACCGAGAATCCGGAGGAGACTGTTGCTCCACCTTGTAAGACTGGAGAATTGGGTTGTGCCGATTGTAAAAAGAGACTGACAGAAAATTTAAATAAAGCGATGGAACCTATCAGGACAAAGCGTGATGAGCTTTTGAAAAAGCCTGATTATATCTGGGATGTTTTGAAAAACGGGGGAGATCGGGCCAGGGAAAGAGCCCAATTGGTTATGGATAAAGTACGTACCGCAATGAAAATGAACTATCGAAAGTAGGTTTATGGAAACAACAACTTTGACCAATCATAATTATCGTGTCGAACTTCCGGTTTTCAGCGGACCTCTTGATCTGCTGATGTATCTGATCAGAAAAGAGGAAGTTGACATTTATGATATTCCCTTAGCAAAAATAACAAGACAGTATCTTAAATATATGGAAATGATGCAGGATCTTAATCTTGAGGTAGCCGGAGAATATGTTTTGATGGCTGCGACATTGATCCGTATCAAAGCCCGCCTTCTTCTCCCCAGGGATGAATCTGATCCCGATGAAATGGATCCTCGCGAAGAGCTTATTATGGCTCTGATTGAGTACAAAAAATATCGTGAAGCGGGTGAGATTCTCAGAGAAAAAGCACTTTTGGAAGAGAGAAATTTTGTACCTCCTTCACCCGTAGAAAAAATTGAAACGAGGTCTGATACATTTAGTGATACTTCGTTATTTGATTTACTGTCTGCTTTTAAGGATGTTCTTCAGGCCCGCAAAGAGGATGCTTTCCATAATGTTGATACTGAGGAAGTGACAATTGAGGATCGGATTACTACAATAATGAAGTTCCTTCAAGAAAATGAAATTGCCAATTTCCAGGAATTGTTTAATGATATACCTCGCAAGATGATTGCTATTGTTACTTTTATTGCTATTTTGGAGTTGGTCAGAACGCAGAGGATTAGTGTTAACCAGGCTGTTGCCTTTGGTGAAATGAGAATTTATCGGGGTAAGGAATTTCACACTCCCCGACAGGCTTTTGATCTGGTTGACTATACATCAATAGAAGAAAAGAGCGTGAGCGCATAATGAATAACGGACAAAATAATGCTGTCATAGAATCCCTGATTATGGCTTCACCGGAACCTCTTCCGGCAAGACGAATTGTGAATTTAATTGATGATATTACTCCCGGCAAGGTTGGCCAGGCAGTTGCAGAATTAAACAACCGCTATATGGAATCGGATTCTTCATTCCGGATCAGGGAGATTGCAGGCGGGTATCAGTTTTATATCATACCGGAGTATACCGGATTTGTTACTGATATGTTTACGCGTACCAGAAAAATTCGTATGACCAGAGCTGCACTGGAGACGATGGCAATAGTTGCCTACCGTCAGCCAGTCACTAAAACAGATATTGAACATATTCGTGGCGTAGCATCCGATGGCGTTTTGCATAATCTGCTTGAAAAGAAAATGATTACTATCAAAGGTCGTTCAGAAAAAATAGGCCGTGCTCTTCAGTATGGCACAACTGATGAATTTTTGAAATTTTTCGGTCTGTCACGGGTTGAAGATCTTCCAAAAATGTCCGAGATCGAAGAACTGATTAAAGCCTCAGAACCTCAAAACGAATTCCAGCTCAGCCTTGATCCCAATGCTCTTGACGGCGAGATGCAAAACAAACTCAATGTAGCTGATGGTACTTTCGATCCTGATTCCCGCAATGAAAAAGATGAAGATGAAATTGACAATACTACAGAGAACATTATAGAAGATACAACAGAATCTGAAGAGGTTCCGTCTCTTAATAGCGTCAATGTGACTGTTGATATTGAAGAAGATGCACAAATAGAAGAAGAAATTGTTGAAGATAAAGCAGAGGTTGAAGATAAGGAAGATCATCCTGAAGAAGAGGGTGTTATTGTCGATATGGATATGACTGCTGATTCATCGAACTAAGATATTTTATCTCAGGGTGGGGGATTGATTCAGAACTTTTGCAGGTATTCACAGATTTTTGTCTTTTAACTACTGAGGGCTTGTCCCTTGATTCGAATCAATAAATATCTATCAATTTGCGGAGTGACTTCCCGTCGTGGTGCTGAGGCCATGATTATTCAAAGAAGAGTCGTAGTCAATGACAAGGCTGTTGAAAAATTAGGGACAATCATTGACGAAGAAAATGATGTTGTCAAAGTCGATGGCACAATTGTAACACCGGCCAGCGAAAAAATATGTATACTGCTATATAAACCCAAAAGGGTAATGACCACCCTGCATGATCCTTTCCGAAGAAAAACAGTTGCTAATTATATTAAGAATGTCCCCGAAAGAGTATATCCTATCGGCCGTCTGGATTTTGATACCGAGGGTGTATTACTCATGACGAATGACGGCGATTTAGCCTTTCGTTTGGCTCACCCGAAATTTCAGGTTAAGAAAATTTACGAAGCAACAGTGACCGGGAGATTTACGGAAGAGGCTTGCAATAAAATCTATAAAGGGATTAAATTAGAAGACGGAGCAATAGGCAAAGCGACGGTAAAGATTTTAAGATATATTGGCAAAAACAGTCTTATCCGATTGACCCTGACCGAAGGACGCAAACGGGAAGTTAAACAGTTGTGTAAGTTGGTCGGCTATCCCGTTAAAGAATTGAAACGGGTTGAGTTTGCCGGATTGACCCTCCAGGGACTCCAGCCGGGCAACTGGCGCCATCTATCTCAACAGGAATGGGAGAGATTAGATATTTTAATAGGATCATAGGCCACCTTGTGGCAGATATTGCCTATGGTCAGGCTAAGCCTGTGGCGGGTCCGATAAGCGGAACCGCCCTACGGGAGCTGCTGGAACATTACCTGTATAATAAGGGGCAGATGTGGACATCTGCCACCCACAGTAATGAGAAACAACTCTTTGTAGAATATCACACAAGGTGTGCGCTTTGCGGGATGGGTGGCTATGCCACTACCATAAGTCAGCAGGGAACATTATTTCAAGGTATGATGTCTTGATTGGCAGAATGCAAAGATTATAAGTTGTTGTGTCTGTATCAGGGATATAAATAGCAGTCAGGGTGTGATTACCAACAGGGATATTTGTAAAAGTAAAATTACCGGAATTATTCGGGTTTATTATTGTATCTTTGATTCCTCCGGTTCCATCAGGGTAAGTAAGTTTTAACAGAATAGAATCCTTATAAGTTCCTCCGGGCATGGAACGAGCTGCATCCATGAAAATTCCATTTATATTATTATTGAGAAGAGCATTAGTAGAAGTTGCAAATATTTTATCAATAAACATACCTGATCCGGTGGAACGAATCAGAGTATCAGTGAAGGTGTAGCTTGTACCCCAGGCATCAGTGAGATGCTCGGTTCCGGAAGTACCACCATCAATATATGGTCCGTCCCAGGTGGCATAGCCGCCCGGATTTGTAACAAGGGCAGTCAAATTAGTTGGTAATGTTCCAACATCGCCGATATATCCAAAATTACTACGTGCTCCATCGGTTGAAATTTCGGGATTTCCGGTTATGGCATAGGCTAATTGATTGAGTTCTTTTTTGGTCTGCTCAAACCGGGCATCATCGATTGAGTTGGACATCTGCCGGGTAGCTACTGTAGCAATTATACCTATGATCACAATTGTTATCACTAACTCTACCAGAGTGAAACCGCTATAATTATTAAACTTATGAATCATAATATTCCTTTAAATTGTGTAATGGACTTCCATATAAATTTGTGTTAAGCGAACTCTTCGCAGATAGACACCGATTTCCAAATTATCAATATCAGTCCATGTCCAGGCAGATGAAGTAGTGGGATTGTTTGAATATGATGTTGAAATGGTTGAGTAAGATTCTTCCGGATTTTCTTCAACACCATTATAATCAACACCGCCAATTCTTATTCTGGTGAATACCCTACCGCTGGGGCTTGTCTCTTCACAGCTAATATATATTACAACACTATCAATTGTTCCTGATCCGGTTGTATGATTTTCAGCTTGATAGGTATCAGAGTAATAACTGCTGGAAGTTTCATATACATTTGTAGTGGAACCATCATTGACAACCTCATCTACGCATTCCCAGTTATTTGAGCATCCTGAGGTTGTTAAATTTGTGTAATATCCAGATTCTTCCGGGCGAAGAATTTCAGATCCTGGTGTTCCACCGCTTCCGGAAACAGGCCAGGGATTGGATGATAAATTATATGTGGAATAGAATTCCGAATTAGGGATTATCGATACATATCTATGGGTTGTATCATTGTCCGGCGTATAAATAATGTCAAGATTATGAGTGCCGGTAGGAATTGAATCATAAGAAAAATAACCGCCGGCATCGGGGGATATAGATAAAATGGACATTGCTCCAATACCATCAGGTATTGTCAACCGAACAGATAATGAATCATTGTAATCTGATCCGGGTGGGGTTCCGTCAAGATCAAATATATTACCGGATACTTTGTTAGACAGAAGATCACTGGCAGACGGGGCAATTCTTCGGATTATATTTGTCCCGGAGCCAGTTGAGGTTATAGTGGCATTACTACTGTTGTAATTATATAAAATACCCCAGGCATCTTTGTTGTAATCATCTGTTATTTGTGAAAACTCATTATCAAAGTAAGGACCGTTCCAGGTAGTGTAACCGCCCGGATTTGTGAGAAGGTTACCAAGCGAAACAGGAATTGAACCAACATCACCAACATAACCAAAATCAGTTCTGATGCCATTATTGTTTAATTGAGGATCACCGGTAATAGCTTTTGCAAGAATATCCATCTCTTTTTTAGTCTGCTCAACTTTTACAGTTTCACTTACTTTGGATATTGAATTAAGCGCAGTAGATACCAGTATACCCATGATAATAATAACCAGTACAACTTCTACCAGTGTGAATCCATTATTAGTTTTAAGAATCTGTTTTGTCATAATAAATTACTTAATAATGTGTTTTCTAATAAGTGTAATACACTTCCGCCCACATTTGAGTACATCGCGCTTTTTTAAGCATAATTCCAATTTCCAGATTATCAATCTCAGCCCATGTCCATGCCGATGAGGTAGATGGATTATTTGCATATGCAGTAGTGTAGGTAGTGTATGAACTCTCCGGATTTTCCTGAGTTCCGTTATGGTCGCTTCCATTGGTTCTGATTTGAGAATAGACTCTTCCGCTGGGGCTTGTTTCCTGACAGCTGATATATATTTTCACACTGTCAATTGTACCAACTCCGGAGATGTGATTTTCCGTTTGGTAGGTGTCTTCAAAGTAACTGCTTGATGTTTGATAATTATAACTTAAGTTACCATCATTCGAAACTTCATCGGTGCACTCCCAATTATCGGTACAACCGGAAGTTGATAATTGAGCAAGAGATCCAATTCCATTGGGACGTAATAATTCAACACCTGAGCTTCCTCCTCCTGATGAAAATTCAGAGGATGCAAACTTATAAGTTGTGGCGTTGCTGTTATGGCGGGGAAGAATTGTCAGGTATCGGGTAAGAGTGTCATTTTCGGGAGTGAAAATAATTTCCATCCGATGTTGCCCAACCGGTATCGAATCCAGAATAAAGATGCCGACTGAATCAGGATGATATGTTTTAGTTATATATATTCCACTACCATTGGGAACTGTGACTTTTATATCTATGGAATCTTTGAAATCAGAACCAGGCAGAGAATCCTGACTATCCATGATAGTGCCATTGAAATAATTTGAAATATAATCAGATTCGGAATCCGCTATCTTTTTTGTGATAGTTGATCCATTGCCTGAGGAAGTAATAGTAATACCGCCAGTATAATTATATAGTTTACCCCATTCATCTAATTTAAATCCAGTAGAATCCTGAGTAAAACCATTGGAAATGTAAGGCCCATCCCAGGTAGACCAACCACCTGGATTGTCGTATAAATCCTGAAGAGATGATGGAAAAGTTCCATTGTCTCCAACGAATCCAAAATCAGACCTTACTCCGGCATTGGCTATATCCGGATTGCCAACTATTGCCTGAGCCAGTTTATCCATTTCTCTTTTGGTAGAAATTCGGCGATTGTCATCAACCACGATACTCATCGACTGCATCGCCATTGAAAGTATTATCCCAATTACAACAATAGCTACCAGTAGTTCTATCAGGCTAAAACCCTGTTCAGATTTTGTTAATCTATTTATCATTAAGACCTTCAAAAATTAATTCCAAATTCAAAATTTTAATTTCCCCAAACGTCATCGTAGTATTGAATCTCGGTGTAATAATTCTCACCTGTGTTGATAGTAACTTTTCTGGTGAGAGTGTCGTTTTCCGGCAAATAAACATACCTCAAAGTATGGATACCAATAGGAATTGAATCATATTGCGCAAGCCCATCTGCTTCAGGATAATTTAATTTAGTTATCATCCCACCAGTGCCGTCAGGATAAGAAAGCAAAAACAGAACCGAATCTTTATAATCATTCCCCGGAGGATTATTATCAGTATCTACAATCACCAGATTTACGTTGTTGTAAAGAAGATCATCAGAAGTGTTGGCTACTTTTTGAGTAATAGCTGATCCGGAACCATTGGATGTTATCGTGACTCCTCCACTATAAACCAAAGTTCTTCCCCAGGCATCATTGTCATATTCCGAATCACTTGAACCTGTGGAAAAATCATCTTTGATATATGGTCCTTTCCAGGTGCTGTAACTTCCCGGATTAGTCACCAAATCATCCAGTGATGCAGGCAAACTTCCAATATCACCCACGTATCCATAATCAGTTCTGATTCCACCGGAAATCAATTTTGGATTCCCGGCCATTGCATTTCCTAATTTTCGAAGATGCATTTTTGTTTGTTCGGTTTTGGAAATGTTGTCCACATTTTTAAGAGAACTAACAGCAACCGAAGCAATAATCCCGAGAATAACGATTACTACAACAATTTCAACCAATGAATATCCGGCATTTTGCCTGAATTTCAACACTCGTAATTACTCCGATAAAGTTTTATACATTAACGGCTTGTCTCCTTTATTATCGGTTGTTTTAGTGATCTTTTTAATGTTTTGGAATCCTTGGATAAAGTAAGATCATAGACCTACTTATTGCCCAAAAAAGACTTAATTATCTAAAAATATTCAATTTTTTTGAAAAAATAATGAACTAGAATAATAATTATACGTTAAAACAGGATAATATGGCTTCACAAGGAAAAAATTACCAATATGTCAATTTTTTTGTGGACTACGTGAATCTTTATTAGTATAATAGGCGTTCGTAAATAGTAGATATTTTATATATGGTTTTTATTTATTTTTCATTTATCGTTTTGAAGGAATTACAGTATGAGACTTTCAAGAAAATCTGACTACGCATTAAGAGCTGTCAGGCATATTTCAAACTTACCGACAGGAACATTGGGGTCAATTAACTCTATTTCAGCAGCTGAATCTGTACCGAGAGAATTCTTAGCTAAGATTCTTAAGGACCTTACCAGAGCTGGTATTCTGGTTTCATATCAGGGCGTCACCGGTGGCTATCGCATGGCTGAAAACCCGAAAAAAGTGACTTTCCTGCATGTTATCGAAGCCATTGATGGACCTATCCATCTTAACCTGTGTACCGAAGGTTGTCAATGTGATCAGTATAAATCATGTGATATGAGATCCTTCTGGGAAGTACAGGAAGTAGCTTTTAAGAAGACTTTGGCCAAACAGCATTTTGCCAAATATAAAACTAAAAAAGCTCGGGCTAAAAAATAGTCTGTTCTTTTCCTATGATTATTAAAAGGGGTTGTTTTACAGCCCCTTTTTTTATTATATTTCTTTAAGTAAAAGAAATGTATCGATACTGAATTTCAGAGCTTTAAATTGTCGGCACTGGTTCATTCAGGGTTAGATACTTTGTAATGATAAAGGAGTATTTGGATGCTGAATTATGAAGATAAACATTATAAAAAAGCAAAAGTAGGATTGGCAGAGATGCTCAAAGGCGGGGTCATTATGGATGTCACCACCGAGGAGCAAGCCAAGATTGCCCAGGATAGTGGAGCTGTTGCAGTGATGGCATTAGAGAGAGTTCCCTCTGATATCAGAGCCGATGGCGGTGTTGCCCGGATGGCTGACCCTGATGTAATCGAAAGAATCAAAAAGATTGTGACTATTCCGGTTATGGCCAAATGCCGTATTGGACATACCGCCGAAGCAAAAGTGCTTGAGGCTCTCGAAGTCGATTTTATTGATGAATCTGAAGTTCTCACTCCAGCCGATTACAACAACCATGTAAATAAGTGGAAATTCAAAATTCCTTTTGTTTGCGGTTGCCGTAATCTTGGTGAAGCTCTCAGAAGGATCTCCGAAGGAGCGGCTATGATCCGCACCAAAGGTGAAGCCGGAACCGGTGATGTCTCTCATGCTGTCCGTCATTTAAGAGAGATCAATGCCGTAATGAAAGCACTAACCGTTCTTCCAGAAGATGAACTATATACCGTAGCCAAAGATTATCAGGTGCCTATAGATCTGGTTCTTAAAGTTGCCAAAACCGGCAAGCTTCCGGTTCCGAATTTTGCTGCCGGTGGTATTGCTACTCCTGCTGATGCTGCTCTTTGTATGATGCTTGGAGCCGAAGCGGTCTTTGTGGGATCAGGTATTTTCAAATCCGACAATCCTGAACAACGCGGTAAAGCTATTGTTGATGCTACCACCCACTATCAGGATGCTGTGAAAGTTGCTGATGCTTCCCGTGGATTAGGCGATGCCATGAAAGGTATCTCCGCCGATACCATACCAGATGAGGAACTGCTGCAGACTCGCTGACCTTGTCAGTTTTATTATGAGATTATTTTACAGGGTGTCATGAGGCATCCTGTTTTTTTATTAGAAAAAATTCTTACATGCGTGGGCTGGAATCCTTTCCTGCCCGTTTGATATTCATATTCAAATTACTGTCAGGATAGGAATCCTGACAGCGAAGAGTTTTAATTTCTAACTACTATTCTCCTCTTGTAAAAATCAACCTTCGTCTGTTTATTGGGAACCGGAATGTAGCTAAAGGTTTATTAATAATATGACTGATTATTCAAAAATAAATGTCGGTGTACTTGCTCTTCAGGGAGATTTTGAAAAACACTGCAATCAGCTTTCCCTATTAGGTGCCAAACCTATCGAAGTGAGACTTGCATCGCAGCTTGAGGAAATCGATGGTCTGATTATTCCCGGTGGGGAATCGACCACGATGGATATTCTCATTGATAGGTATGAACTCAGAGAACCACTCAGAAATATTGGTCAAAAAAAGCCCCTGTGGGGCACTTGTGCCGGGATGATTATGGTTGCCAAAAAGATTCTGAATAATCAAGCAGAAATCAAACCATTGGGTTTGATGGATATTGATGTTGACCGCAATTTTTATGGGCGGCAATTATATTCATTTGAGGAAAAAATCAAGGCTCAATTAAATGATAAGGATGAAGAGATTACCGCCACATTTATCAGAGCACCAGGGATTGCACGAGTCGGAGAAAACGTTGAAATCCTCGCTTATCATAATGAAAATCCGGTTCTTTTAAAACAAGCTCATCTGCTGGCAAGTTCATTTCATACTGAACTTGATGACGATACTCGTTTGATGGAATATTTTTTAAAAATTATCCTGACGTTTAAGTGATTATCAGACGTATATTAAATAGACGAATAGCGTCTATAATTTATAAAACTACAAATACGGTTGAATTGTTTTAGTATAATGTGTAGATTGTAATCGGAGAATAAATGATAAAAAATATTTACATTGCCAAACATCACGGTTTCTGTATGGGCGTTAAGCGAGCTATAAATATTACTGAAAAGACTGCCCAAAAAGAAGAAGGCCGGGTAACAATATTAAAAGAAATTGTACATAATGAGGCAATTGTAGAAAAATTTAAGAATGATGGGATAGGGCAGGCCAAAACAGTCGGGGATGTCAGCGAAGGAACTTTGATTATCTCTGCACATGGAATTTCTCCAAAAATAACTCAAGCCGCTACTGATAAAGGTCTGAAGATAGTTGATGCAACTTGTCCTCTGGTAGAAAAGATTTATAAAATAATTAAAAAGGTTGTTGCCAAAGGCTACTATGTAATCCATTTCGGAGACCATAATCATGATGAAACCCATGGGATTTTGGGGTATGCTCCAGATCGCATAACTGTTGCAAAAAACAAAGAAGAGCTGTTAGCATTGCCGGAATGGAAAGACCGCAAGTTGGGACTGACAATTCAAACGACGGCTCATATTGATCAAATTCCCGAAATTGAACGTGTCGCCAGAGAGAAATGGCCTCATATTGAAATTTTTAATACTATCTGTATGGCAACTACTCGCCGTCAGTCAGCAATTATGGAATTAGCACCCAAAGTTGATATGATATTAGTTGTCGGCTCCACAACCTCAGCTAACTCCAGAAGATTAGCTGATATTGCTGATTCCGAATGCACTAAAGGGATTTTGATCGGTTCTGTCAATGATATTGATGATAATTGGTTTGCTGATAGTAATAATATTGAAAATATTGGAGTTTCTGCGGGAGCATCCACTCCAGACTTTTTAGTAGATGAAGTAATAAAAAAACTGCTGGCAATTTCAAATTATAAAGCGGAAGTAATTCAATCTGAAGACAGAAAAAATAGCGGTCAAAAAACATATTAAATTTGAACATATAAATATGTTTTTAATAAAAATAAAGATTTTCACAAAACAGGTTGTCCTTGTGAATTTTTTTATTATCTTAAGGTATTCCACTTTTAGCTGATCTTTGTTTGAGGATACAAGCTGCAGTGTGAATAGTATCAAAAATTGTTATGTGAATTGAGAATGTGTCAGTAGTGGTGACGCTAGCCTGTAAAGAGATAAATCCTATAGAGCGTAATTGTTAAAGGCGGGTAATGTTTAAAAAAATTCATAAGTATCTTGAAGCATCCATCCCCACTCGTCCGCAAACCCTGAGAGAGATGGAAAATTATGCTAAAGATAAAAAATACCCTATTGTCGGACCATTAGTCGGAAGATATTTATATCAGATGACGGTATTAACAAAAGCCAAGAAAATATTTGAATTAGGTTCTGGCTTTGGATACAGTGCTATTTGGTTTTCACTGGCTGCCAGAGGAAAAGGCCGGTTAGTGTTAACTGATAAGAAAAAAGAATATAAAAGGCTCGCCCTGGATTTTTTTAAGAAAGCAGGCTTGGAAAGTCAGATCGAATATAAAGTTGGCAATGCGTTGAATACGTTAAAAAAACTTGATGGACCTTTTGATATTATTTTCAACGATGTAGATAAACTTGACTATCCCAAAACAATTGATCTGGTTGCTCCTCGACTGAAAAAAGGGGGGCTTTTTATTACGGATAATCTGCTTTGGTCGGGTAAAATACTGGACAAATCACCCGGTAAAAATACCAAGGCGATTTTGGAATTTACCAATGAGCTTTACCGCGATGGTCGTTTTTATACTACAATTATGCCAATCAGAGATGGTTTAGCTATCTCGGTCAAATTGTGAAACAACATATTGTTTTTTCTATATTCTAAGGAACAAATCATTGTTTGAATGCGTATTATATATATAGAGTGCGAAATCAAGTCTGATCAAAGTTAAGCCGATACTGTTAATAATCGCACTAATTTCTTTTATCGATTATCATCACTTTTAATACTGATGAATAAATCCATAACATGTTGTTGAAATTATTAACGATAATAAATCCTGGGATTGATAAAGAAAATCTATAAAACAGGCTATGTTTAGCAAATTTTATGGGTAGATATTGGGTAATAAATAGTAAAGTTGATTTTATTTTAAGAATATTGTTGACAATAAGATAAATTTTGTGATTTAATTAAATTCTCATGGTTGATTCTCATAATCTTTAGGGGTGTTTTTTAAGGGAATTAGAGAATCTGGCAACTGTTTTCACTGAGTTTCTGTCTCAGTAAATTTTTCAAGCAGACGTCCAGCAGTTTTTGCGGCCTAATTATAAACTTGTATTTGGAGGAATTATGGTTTCCAAAAGAGCTAAATTGTTTAAGTTTGGCGATGATGAAAGATGTGAGGAAGTTAGAAAATTCATTGAAGAATCGGGCGTTCTATTGGACGTTCGTGATCTCAAGATTGACCCTCTCACTTTGACTGAATTGCGTGACTTGATTGGTTATCTTCATATTGAACACTTTATAAATAAAAATTCACCTTATTATGCAAAGAGCGGTATTGATGAAGTTATTTCAGAAAGAGATAAAGTTATTGAAATATTAATCAACGAGCAGTCTCTTTTTAAGGTTCCGATTGTGCAATCAGTACGTCTCATTACTATCGGTTGTGATAAGGGAAAAATCTCTGATATGCTGAGATTAGATATGCATAAAGCCAATGGTAACAGTGATGAAGAAAGAGATGTCGCGGGTAATACAAGAATGAATAACAGGCCTGTCAACAGACCAAGAAATTCTCACAAAAAGAAGTCTGTATCGTCTAAGTAATTCTTTTCAAAAAGTAATTCATTGCCTATATTCTCTACATTAATGTTAGGAAGGTGTTGATATGGATATAGAACGTGAAATTCTTGAGACTGATCTCGCCATTGTTGGCGCAGGTCCTGCCGGATTAGCTCTGGCGTATAAACTTGCAAAATTAATAGAAGCTGATGACACTGTTGAGATGCCGGAAATCCTTTTTATAGAAAAAGGATCACATGTCGGCGCCCACTCCCTTTCCGGGGCAGTGATGGATCCCCGTGGACTTGAAGAATTGTTTGGTGATTACAAAGAGCTGGGTGCTCCTTTGGAATCTCCTGTCACCTCAGAAGCTATGTACTGGCTCAGGGAAAATGCCTCCACCAAGTTTCCCTATGAACCCCCGGCACTAAGCAATCACGGAAATTATATAGTATCATTAAATAAACTTTCCGCATGGATGGGAGAGCAGGTTGAATCTTGCGGGTTGGATATTTATGCCGGATTAGCAGGATATGATCTTGTTATCGAAGAGGGAAGAATTACCGGTGTGCAAACGGTTGATATGGGGCTTGATAAAGAAGGAGAACCCAAATCAAATTTTGAACCGGGATCAATTATTAAAGCAAAATTGACAATTCTGTGCGAAGGCGTTCATGGTTCGTTAACAAAAAAAGCTTTTGAAAAAATCCCAATGCTCAGAAAAGATAGTTTGCCGCAAGTGTATCTTACCGGAGTCAAAGAAGTCTGGGAAGTCCCTGAAGGTCAGATAAAAGCCGGGCAGGTGATACATACTCTGGGTTGGCCTCAACCCAATAATGAATATGGTGGTGGATGGATTTATGGCATGAGCGATACTATGGTATCTGTTGGTTATGCTGTTGGATTAAATTCTCCCGACCCTGCCAATGATCCTCATTTAAAATTCCAAAGATATAAAACACATCCTCTTCTCAGGAAAATTCTTGAGGGTGGGACAATGCAAAACTACGGCGCCAAGACAATTCCCGATGGCGGTTACTATAGTATGCCGCGTCTTTATCATGATGGGTTGATGCTCTGTGGTGATAGCGGTGGTTTCCTTGATCCTTCACGCCTCAAAGGAATACACCTGGCTATTAAATCTGGTATTATGGCTGCTGAAACAATAATGGAATGCTTAAAGGCTGACGATTTTTCTGCAAACAGTTTGAAAAAATATCAGGATCGGTTTGAAAATAGCTGGGCCAAAGATGAGTTATATAAATCTCGGAATTTCCACGCTTCGTTTAAAAAGGGACTTTTCAGCGGACTCATTCATGCCGCTATTCAAACATTTACAGGTGGCAAGGGATTGTTTGAGAGGAGGGTCAATATAGAAGATCATTCCTATATGCTCAAAAAATCTGAATACCGTCAGCAATTTGGAAATGATCCTTCTGTAAAAGAGTTAAAATTTGATAACAATTATACTTTTGATAAGCTGTCAGATGTTTACAAATCAGGAACTGCCCACGATGAAGAGCAGCCTTCGCATCTTGTAATTTCGGATCTTGATATCTGTAATAATCGTTGTACCGAAGAGTATGGTAATCCCTGCCAGCATTTCTGTCCGGCACAGGTTTATGAAATGGTTGAAGATTCAGATCAGAATGGGACGTTAAAACTACAGCTGACGCCATCAAATTGTGTCCATTGTAAAACCTGTGATATTGCTGATCCATATCAGGTTATTCGCTGGGTAACGCCACAGGGAGGGGAAGGCCCCAACTACGAAAATCTGTAGGGAAGTTATTTATTATATTAAAAAAGGGTTCTCAATGTGAGAACCCTTTTTAATTTATCGTACTAATTTCTACATTTCAGCTAATGCCTGAGCATCAAAAGCATCATCGATGTAGTTGTCAATTTCTGATGATTCAATCATATGGTCTACCCATTGAGAATACAAGAACTGGCGCTTATTAAACAGTACTTCCTGATAAACAGAATCTCGTTGGGCGGTAAGATCAGAAATATCCGGGGATGTTTTTTCGATCAATTGGAAAATAACTGATCCGCGCTTATAATCGATTGGCTGGGAAATTTCACCTGGAGTGTTCAGACTAAATGCTGCTCCAATAGCAACAGGATCACGACGCAGGCCTTTGACATAATTTATCCGGCTGAATTCATCCGGGGTGTCATATTCTTCCCCAAACATTTTGGCTGCTTTTTTAATGTCAGTTCCATTTTCCATCTCGTTCCAGATAGCCATAATGGTATCGTGGCAAAGATTTGCAATAGTGATTGCCTCAAGATCCATTTTGATTCTGTCACGAGAATCCTCAAATGATGCCGGACCGGCTGGGATACTTTCAACGACCTGAAGTACATAGTAAGCTGAGTTATTTTCAATAAGATCAGAGATGGTTTCCACTTCATTTTCAAAAGCGAATATTCCAGCTTGAGCGTCACTACCTAAGTACTGAATATTGCCGCCTCTCATGAATAATCCGGTCTGTCTGACAGGGAATTTGAGATCTTCAGCAGCTTTTAGGAATCCATCATTTTTGGCAGCTACGGCAAATTTTTCTATACGATTAAATTTTCTATCAAGAGTCTCCTGGGAAGCAACAGCATTTATCAGGATATGAGAACAAAGAGCTTTTTTCATCAATTCTTTTTCCTGTTTGCCGCGAGGAGTATCCATCTCTTCTTTATATCCGAAATGCTTAATTATATGCCATCCAAATTGGGTACGGAACGGTTCGGTTACATCCCCTTCTTTCATAGTGAATGCATAACGATCAAACTCATCAACCATTTGTCCTTTCGGGAACCAGCCCAGATCTCCGCCATTTTCGGCGGTACCGGGATCATTAGAATAAGTCATAGCTAATTCGGAAAAGTCTGAACCAGCCATTACCGAGTCATAAATAACTCTGGCTTTGTTGTAGGCGTTTTCCCAATCTGACGCTTCTGGTTCTTTTTCCAGTAAAACAAGATTCAGTGCACATCTTTTTTGAATATAGTAATCATCAGGGTTTTGAGTATGATGTTCAAGTAATTGCTCATCGGTTAATTTTGGTGGTGGTTTTCTGAAACGGATTTCATCAACATTGACCATCCCTACTTTAATTTTTTCAGTAGCAGCCAGGAACCATTCTTTTACTTCTTCTTCAGTGACATGAGCATCATTAACAATTTGTTCCTGAAGTTTCATCTTGGAGACATCATTGCGGACAATCGGTTCCAGACTTTTCCAGAATGAAGCGGCTTGAGGATCGGCCATAGCATTAATATATTTTTGATAATCAAATTTTCCTTCGGTCTGGAAAGCCGGATGCTGCTGGAGATCAGTTGGGGGGGATAAGCGAAGGTATGAATACACTTCTTCATCGGTTACAATGATATTATTCTTTTTAACTTCCTGCATAACAAGAGTTTCATGAAGTAATTGTTTCCAGGCTTCCTGTCGGAGTTCATTAATTCTGTTATCCGGAACTTCTTCTTCAGATTTTTGGGATTCTAACTGGTACAGATTTTGGAAATAAATGTTGTAGGTTTGCCAGTCTACTTGTTCTCCATTAATTACAGCAGCAATATTGCTGTCAACATAATCAGAACGACTGGACATGCCCATACCCCATTGCAGGACAATCATCGCTACAAAAAAGAACAATACAACAATAATAATAGGAAGAATCATCCTACGAAGTGTTTCAAACATTCTTTATTACTCCTTACAAATATCAATTAATTTCTACCGGAAAAATTATAAATCCGGTGGTCGAATTTTCGACACAGCAAAAGAATATATAATAATCCGGCAATTTTGCAACCTTCATTAGTATTAATTATACAAAAACATTGTTTTTAGAGCCATTTATGGCGATAAATATAATTACGTCAACATATTAACTAACAGGTTTTGTATTTATGATTAGATTATCGACTAAGTTACTGAGTTTATTAGTATTACTGATAATAATTCATTCCAATGTTAATGCTGAACAAATATGGCCATTGGAATCAGATATTGATCTTTCAAGTGGATTTGGTGATTACAGGGATGGACACTTTCATTTTGGTCTGGATTTACGAACCGGTGGAAAAACTGGAAAAAGAGTGATTTCTCCTGTTGATGGGTATATTTCCCGGGTTAGAACTTCTTATACAGGATATGGCAAAGCTCTTTATGTAACTGGTGATGATGGATTTATTTATGTTTTTGCACATCTGGCTAAATTTATAAATAAAATAAATGAGCCGCTGATTAAAAACCAGATAAAGGATGAACGCTATTATCAGGATATTGAATTTCCTGCGAATTCTATCAGAGTTGAAAAAAATGAATTGATTGCTTATTCCGGAAAAACAGGCAGTGGAGCACCCCATCTTCATTTTGAAAAGAGAAAGCAGGATTATCCTTTAAATCCCCTGACTCATGATTTTGTTATAAATGATAAAGTTGCCCCGGTTTTTAACCGGGTAGGCTTGCATCTGGTTGATGATCGCTCTCTTCTTACTAATGGAAAAAGAGATGTATATGTAGATGCTGTTAAAAGAAGCAATGGACGTGGGTATGTTATTGATACCACTTTTTACATGAATCGATCTTTTGGATTTATGGCTGATTGTTTTGATATGATGAAACCCAGTGGGATGAAACAAGCCGTTTATCAGATATCTGTCTTTATTGATGATGAGTTGTTTTATCAGGTTAAATTCGATAGTCTTGATTTTGAAACCAATCATCTTGTGAATCTTGAATATGATTATTTACAGGTTGTGGATAAGAAAAAATATTCAAGGCGGTTATATAAAAAGAGAGGTAACAATTTTGGCGGAAGTGGTGCTGTTGGAAACGGCATTTTTGGAAATAAAGGATCAGAAAAAATTGGCCTTCATAGTGTCCGAATCGTTGCCGAAGATGCTTTCCAAAATAGCTCTGAACTAAATTTTAAATTTTTATGGGGTCCAAAAGATTATATATATAATGTAGATTCTACGGTACAGGTAACACGAGATACAACCCTCTTTTATTTCTCTCCGATAAAAGCGTATGAAAGCCTTAATATTGATTCTGTGAAGTCACTTCTTGGTAGAGGTTCAGCCTGGGGAGAATCTCCAAACATAAGTATCACAAAGCTTGATCAGGGCAGGTTTATTTGTCAGGCTGTTGGCAAATCAGTAAACACTGCCGTGATGCGATTATATTTGTATTCTTCAACAGGAGCTGTGATTACAGATAATCTTTTTAACGGTCTTCTTGAAAGAGGATCGGGCAAGGTTGAGATTGATCACGAAGTTATTGATGATGGTTTATTGGTAAATGTAAATGTTTTTTCCCAGATCGGTTCTGACAGTCGGGTTGAGCTATATTGGAGAGATTCTCTTTTGGGGGTTGAGTACCCTGTGTTTTTGAGTGTAAATAAACGGGTTTGTTTTATTCCTCCTGAAAAAAAATATTCTAAAATTGATAAGGTTGTTGCAGTACTATCATTTCGTCAGGATTATAAAGGTATTGAATCTGATTCATTTCATATTGTAGCGGTAGGGTATGATGATATTGAGGAGATTAATTTAAATAAATATTTCAAAATATTCACCAGCAAAGAAAATTTCTATGAACCCCGATTTATCGAGCTTATAACTACATCGGTTTTAAATAAAACCCAGCTCAGATTAAATTCTGACCACTATCAGATTTTACCAGAAGCTTTTGCCTGTAAAGAAATTTTTAAGATATCTTATAAAATCCCCTGGACTACCGGAATCAATAAGCAAAGCGGTCTGTGTTGGCTCGACAATGAAAAAAACAAATGGGTCTGGCTGGATAACAGCTTTGATAATAACATTCTTGAATCTTTTTCTCAAGGGGGAGGATCATTTGCTGCAGTAATTGATTATGATGCTCCGACTATTTCAAGGCTTACAATTTATAATGGCGGTCGTTACAATGACCCCCAGCCAGCAGTTAATTTTATTCTTGAAGATACAATCTCTGGTATTGGAGATGACCGCGATATAGTAATTGAAGTTGATGGCCAGTGGTTGATACCTGAGTATGATCCTGAATCAGGTTGGGTTAGAAGCAAACCGTTGGAGCCATTGGAACCGGGAAAACATCATCTTGGAATTATGGTTACTGATAGAGCCGGGAATATATATGAACAATATATGAATTTTACCATTAAGAAGAGTATTAAGAGAAAATAATTATACTGTGAGTTAATAAGTGCTGTTTCCTATTAAAGATGACAATCCTACTATTCGCAAACCGATTGTTACGGTTTCACTAATTGTTATTAATACACTAATATTTCTCTATTCTATAATGCTGGGAACCAAAGGGTTTAATTATTTTACCGTACAATTTGGTTTTATTCCATTTGAATTGGTAAATTCTATCGAGCTTACTCCCGGATTGTCTGCATCAACATATTTTACTATTTTCTCATCAATGTTCATGCATGGTGGATGGATGCACCTGATTGGCAACATGCTTTTTTTATGGATCTATGGTAATAATGTTGAGGATTATTTCGGACCGGTAAGATTTATTTTCTTTTACCTCATTTCGGGTTTGGCTGCTATTGGATTGTACACTCTTTTTGGTCCAAATTCTCAGATTCCTCTGGTAGGAGCATCGGGGGCAATTGCCGGAGTGATGGGGGCATATATGGTATTGCATCCCAAAGCAAAAATTACCTGTTTGTTCTTTTTCTTTTTCATACAATTTATAACTCTACCTGCTAAAATTGTATTGGGGATATGGTTTGGTTATCAGCTTTTGATGTCTTTAGTAGGTTCAAGTACCGGCGGGGGAGTAGCTTGGATGGCACATGTGGGCGGATTTCTTTTTGGTTGGGCATTATTGAAACTATTGACCATTCGTAGAAATAAAAAAGGCTCAGCATCTGATGGCCAAAAAGTCTACCGCGTTCACTGGAAGTAACTTTGTCACTTTTATTAGAACTCATTATTTTCTATTAAAACCAAAAGTAATGTCGTATAATTATTTAAGGAATGTAAAGAAATTAAATATGTGGAAGATGTTCACATCTGCCCGTATGGAATTATATATTGGAATGAAATAAATGCCCTGTGGTGATATAACAGATATACTAACAGTTAAACTCGATCCTGAAGATCGGGTAATCGACTATTCATTAACAAAACGAACCTGCGGTGGAAAAGTCGGTAAAGTGCGGTTGATAAAAAAATGGCTACTTGGAAAAGATGCCCTTGAAGTTGCCAATACAGATCATATCGATTTTCAGGGGGATATAAAAGTTCGCAGCGACCTTAATGAATATATACATCTCAAACATTTCTTAGCGGTTAAAAAAGGGCTTGCTGTAATGCTCGGTATTGATTCTGGCGGACTTGATGATCGCTGTACTGTCGAGAATATTGAATATGGTCCCGAAGGAACCGAGATGATGGCTCATGTCAATGTCGATGGTGTTGTTGAAGATATCAAATCCTGCGGTCCAAAATGCTGCAAAGCCACTTAGTGGCTTTTCCCGCAAAGCGCAGTAATGAGTTTTCGATAAT
>SWCD01006204.1_pt1 | contig 23185 bp, 24 predicted proteins | sample 4693011 | NCBI WGS metagenome assembly SWCD01 (sample SAMN10267278, study PRJNA491770) | bioreactor metagenome | isolation source: DHS bioreactor inoculated with marine | place: Japan: Omine Ridge, Nankai Trough | reverse complement strand
TGCGCCAGGGCGACTCCTGTATCAGTCAGGCCGCAGTTCCGCCAGCTTTCGCAAGGCTGAAGGCTTGTCGACCGCAATGCCGGTATAGGCTTCGAAACTGCCCAATGCCATGTGGCAGAACAGGTCGAACCCGGTCAGGTACTCGACGCCTGCCGCCCGGCAACTTGTCAGGAATTGCGTATTTGTCGGCGTGTAGACGGCGTCGAACGCCCAGCCTTGCGGCCCGATGCGATCTGCATCGAACGCCATGCCCGGCGCATGCGCCATGCCAAGCGCGGTTGCATTGACCAGGCCGTCGGCAGCGCCGATTGCGCCGTTTGCCCGGGCCGGTGATATCGCGCCGACAGGTCCGCCGCAGTCATCTGCGAGCTGTTGCGCCTTGCCGGGTTCAACATCCCAGATCGAAATGCGTGTCGCGCCAAGTTCTGCCAGCGCGAAGGCCAGCGCGCGCGCCACGCCGCCGGCGCCTGCCATCGCGACATGACCCGGCAATCTGTCGCCCATCACGGTGCGCCAGGCTGACATGAAGCCGGTGAAATCGGTGTTGTGAGCCTTCAGGGGCGGGCCGAAAACCAGCGTGTTGCTGGCACCCAGCCGGGCGATTTCCGGCAGCAGGCTTTCGCCTGCATAGTGCGCGGCCCGGGTCTTGTACGGGTGGGTAACGGTGACGCCCGACCAGTTGCGCTGCACCAGGGCGTCCACTGTCGCATTGAAATCGAAACCGGTCAGCCCGTCCGTATCGATGAGCTCGAAGGCCAGGTCGATACCGGCTTCATCGCACAACAATCCGAGGGCGCGCGGCAGGCGGGTTTTCTGGATATGTGAGCCGATCAGGCCGGCTGTCAGTCTGGTCATGGACGCTGCGTCACATGACCGTATCGAAGGCGCGTTTATGTGCTGTCGACTGGATCTCGTAGATGGAGCCGGTTTTGTCCGGTTGTGGTTGCGGAATGCGCACCGGCACGTCGGCCAGCCGCGGGGTGATCGTGCCGGACCCGCATAACAGCTTCTCGTCATACTCTGCCAGCGACGGCCACGGCGTCATGGCGCCCATCACCGGATAGGCATCTGCGGCCATGATCTCGTACAGCAGCAGCATCCTGTCGCGATCCGACCTGTTGAGGTCCGAGCCGTGTACCGTGCGCGCATGATGGATCGACATGGAACCGCGCGGTCCGGTGAGTTTGACCGCGTCCTCGAGATCAAGGCCGGATGCGTCGAGGTCCATGGCGCCGGCAAACACACCACCGGAATGATGGTCGAATACCTCACCCCTGTGGGTGCCGGGAAACACCATCAACGGTCCGTTGTCGGGGCCCACATCATTTAACACGATCCCCACCGCCAGCACGTCATCATTGGTGTGCGGGTAGAACGCCCAGTCCTGATGCCATTCAACGGCTGCGCCATATCCGGCGGACTTCATGTTGAGCTTCGAGGTGTGCAGCCGCAGGTCCTTGCCGATCAGGTCGCGCACCGGCGCCAGCACATGGTCCGAGCGCATCAGGTTTGCAAATACATCGGAAATCGTGTGCGGCAGCTTGATCCTGCGCAATCTCGGATTGTCCGGCGTGTGGCTGTCTTCCAGATCGAGCCTGTCATTCGACGCGCGCAGATGGCTTGCCTCTTCGCGGAATTTCTCGATCTCGGCAATGCACCTGTCGACCTCGGCCTCGGGAATGCGCGATTCCAGCATCAGGTAGCCATTGTCGCGGTAAAACCGTACCTGGCTTTCGTTCAGGGCTTCCATGACACCACTTTCTGCCGCTTCACGAGACGGCGATCCTGCTCAAACCCTTCCAGTCAAATTCCATGCCGTGGCCCAACCGTTCCGGCGCGATGGCAAACCCGTCCTCGATCACCAGCGGATGGGCCAGGTATTGGTCCAGCCCGAAGCCGTGTGCCTCGAGATAGGAGCGGTTCGGCACCGCCGCCAGCAGATGAACCGTGACATCATGGGCTCCGTGCGAGGTGACCGGCAGGTTGAAAGCCTCTGCAAGATGAGCAATCTTCATGAAGCTGCTCACCCCGCCGCAATTGGTTACATCGGGTTCCGGATAGGTGACACCACCGGATGCAATCAGGTGGCGGAAATCCCACACGGTGCGCAGGTTTTCCCCGGCTGCAATCGGCAGGCCGCCTTCGCGAACCACGCGCGCATGGCCTGCAACATCATCCGGCGAGATGGGTTCTTCCAGCCAGACCGGGTGATAGGGTTCAAAGGCGCGCGCGGCGCGGATGGCCTGATCGACGCTCCATTTCATGTTGGCGTCGACCATCAGCGGGAATTCCTCGCCCAGGAATTCGCGCATGGCGGCAATCTTGGCAACATCCTCGCTCAGTTTTTCACGACCGACCTTCATCTTGATGGCGCGGAAACCCTTTGCCAGGTTGCCTTCTGTCTGCCTGATCAACTGATCAGCGGTAAGCTCGATATCGATGCCGCCTGCATAGCACGGCACTTTCGGATCATTGCCGCCCAGCAGCCGCCACAATGGCAGGCCGGCGCGCTTTGCCTTGAGATCCCACAGCGCCATGTCGAGAGCCGAAATGGCCAGTACCGCAGGTCCGCCACGTCCGCCATAGTGCAGTGCCCACCACATCCTGGTCCACAGGTGCTCGATGCGGTCCGGGTCCTCGCCGGTGACCAGGTCAGTGATCTCGCGGCGCAGAATGTCGGCGATTGCACCGCCGTTGCGGCCGCAGGTAAATGTGTAGCCGACGCCTTCAGCGCCGTCTGCGGATGTCAGCCTGACTGTGACAATTTCAAAGCCGTGCATTTCGCCATGCATGGAATCGGTCAGGACCTGTTCAAGCCTGATCAGGTAGTGGCCGGTCTGCATTGCGCTGATCGAGGTTTGATCCAATGCGGTCTCCTAGAGGAAGATGGTGGTGATTTCCGGCACCAGCAGGATGATCGTCAGAATGAGAAGCTGCATGGCGATGAACGGCAGGAATCCACGGAAGATATCCGGCAGGGTGATGTGTGGCGGCGCCACCGACTTGAGGTAAAACGCCGCCGGTCCGAACGGTGGTGACAGGAAGCTGACCTGCATGTTGACGCAGAACAGTATGCCGAACCAGACACGCACCATCGAGCTGGAATCCAGTCCTCCGGTCAGGCCAAGTTCGTTGATCGGCAGCTTCAGGACGATGGGCAGGAACACCGGCATCACCAGCAGCACAATGCCGGTCCAGTCCATGAACGCGCCCAGGAACAGGAAGATCACCATCATCACCAGCAGCACGCCCATGGTCGGCAGGTCATAGCCGACGATAAGGTTGGCGACATAGGTCGGGCCGCCGGCAATGGTGTAGGCACCGGCAAGGGCGGTGGCACCAAATGTCACCCAGATGATGGTGCCGGTGGACTTGAAGGTACGCATGGAGGCTTCGCGCAACAGGTTGATTGAAAACTCGCCGCGGATCCAGATCAGGAACAACACCGCGAGCGACCCCATTGCGGCAGCTTCGGTGATGCCGGTGATACCGCCATAGATCGACCCAAGCACGACGAACACCACCGCCATGGGCGCGACCATTCCCTTGCCCTTGGCCCACGCTTCCTTGGCGACACTGATACCGACGACGAAGTAGATGAAAGCCGCGCACAAACTGGCAATCAACAGATATTGAATGAGGGTGGCATTGTCGATGAGACGGGTGTTTCCGTCGATCATGTTTGTGTTGAACTGGTTGCCGATGTTCAGGTACAGCCATCTTGCAACGATCAGCGCAGACCCGACACCGGCCAGCAGAAACACCAGCGTGCTGCCGTATAGCGCCTTTTGCTTGCCGGTCATGTCATCGGGTGACGGGTCGGGCAGGGGGGCGAGTTCCGGGTTCATGCGGGTGCGCACCAGAATGTAGATGATGTAACAACCCGCCAGCATGAAACCGGGCAGGAACGCTGCCTTGAACAGGGCGTGAATGGAGGTTTCGGTGATCAGGCCGTAAAAGATCAGCACGATGGATGGCGGGATCATGGTGCCCAGCGAACCGGATGCGCAGATGGTGCCGATGGCAAGGTTCTGGTTGTAGCCGAGGCGCAGCATCTGCGGCAGCGCAATCAGGCCAAGCAGGACAACCTCACCGCCGATGATGCCGGACATGGCGGCCATGACGATTGCCATGATGGCTGTTACCACGGCGATACCGCCGCGGGTGCGCGACATCCACTGGCTGAGTGACGAGTACATGTCCTTTGCAATGCCGGAGCGCTCCAGCAAGGTTGCCATGAAGATGAACAACGGCACCGATATGAGGACGTAATTGGTGGTGATGCCGTATAATCGCTGTGCCAGTATATTCATCGGCCCGCTGCCGAAACTGCGGGTCAGCGTGCCCGTTCCGAAGCTGAACGGATCAGTCAGCAGCGTCGGCTCAAATTTCAGCACCATGACCAAAACAGCCAGAAAGCCCGACGCGAAGCCTAACGGCATGCCGATGGCCAGCAGGAATAACATGCCCATCAGCAGAATCAGCGAGATTGTCCCGATATCCATGAATGTTGCCCCTATCTATCCGGTTTTGGTGGATTGCCGGATAGTATCTCGTCGGGCAGGTTCACCTTTTTGAGTTGAGCGACTTCTTCGGCAACTTCGTCGATTTCCACGTGAGCAACCGGGGTCTTGTTGAAATCCCGGACCAGGCCGACCAGCACAATGGACACCGATACCAGCAGAAACACTGCTATGCCGATTTGCCATTTCAGCGGAACGACGTGTCCTTCGGGCGGGTCTATGAACAGATTGTAGGCGGCTGTCAGGGCAAGGCCGGTAATCAGCGCGGTCACGAATACGTCAAACAGCTTGCGCACCCACGCGACCGACGGCCAGTCCCGGATCAGGTTGGACGTGGCCTGCAAGGCCAGGAACAGCAACATTGTCAGCACCAGTGGCTTGATGGTTGCCGGCAGCGGAGGGTCATAGGCAGTTCCGAAGGTTTCCCAGCGCAGGAACTTGGCTTTTGATTCTCCAAAACCTCCCCACACCACTGCAAATGCGAAGATCGAAACGCAGACGGTGGACAGCACATCAAACGTGCGCCGCAACCAGAGCGGCGCCAGGTCGTAGATGATGAAGATGCGAATGTGGCTGCGCTGCTGCATGGAATACAGGCCGGCAGACAGGTAAATGCCGCCGGCAACCCACAGCGACATCTCGTTTACCCAGAGGGTGGCGGCGGCAAAGAAATAGCGCATGATCACTTCGTACAAAATGATCAGAACGATGAAGAACGGCGCCCACATCGCTATGCGACTGAAGCTCCATGTGAGCAGATCCAGCGGACCCGTTCGTTCATGTTCGATCATCTGTTCAAGCTCCCTGCAACACCCGGATTTCGCCTTTCAAACCACCCGCGCTGTGCTGTTCGCACCGGTGGTTGGAAAGGCGAAGTCGAGGCGGCTCCCGGAAGGGAACCGCCTCGCGATGTTTCGGTTACTTGGCCAGGCCGAGCTGGCGCAGATATTTCAGATGCGCTTCAACCAGATCCTTGGCTTCAGGCGTGGTTGCGAAATCGGGCCATACAGACTGGGCTGCATCACGGAACTTCTGCAGTTCTTCAGGTGACCACTGCGACAGGGTGATGCCTTTATCGCGCAGTGATGCGGCTGCTTCGGCATTCTTCTTCTCGAATGTCAGGGCGGTGCGCAGCGCCAGTGCTTCCATGGCGACCTTCATGATGCGCTGATGGCTTTCCGGCATGGCGTCGAACTTGGCCTTGTTGCATGCCAGGTGATCTGACGGCATGGAGTGGAAACCCGGGAAGTTTGCGTACTTCACGATGTCATACAGACCAAGGCCGACATTGTTGGCGAGGCCGGATGCATCCGCACCGTCGATGATGCCCGATTCAAGCGCGGTAAAGATTTCGGTGAAGTCCATCACGATGGGCTTGGCGCCAAGCTTTTCAAAAATCTTGGTTTCCATGCCGGGAGGTGAACGGAATTTCCAGTCCCTGAAGTCGGCGACCTTGGCAATCGGCTTGCTGGACGCAAATGATTCCTGGCCGTAGACCCACCAGCCGATCAGTTCCATGTCGAACTTGTTGTACAGCTTCTGGGCTGCATCGAGACCGCCGCCATAGTACAGCCATGACAGTTGCTGGTAAGGGGTTTCGTAACCGCCCATGATGTCGCCGACAAACTGGAACGCCGGATTCTTGCCGGTCTGGTAGGCACCACCGGTCATGTCGCAATCAAGTATGCCAGTCGCAGCTGCATCGAAGGTTTCAACCGACTTCACGACCGAAGACGAGTAGAACATTTCCACCTTTATTTCGCCGTTCGACATGGTCTGGATATCATCGACATATTGCCCGGCCAGCTTGCCCGACACTGTTTCGGGTGCATAGTGGGTCTGGATACGCAGATTTGTTTCTGCTGCCGTGGCAGCGGCACTGAGACCGGTCGCCAGCAAGGCTGCAGTGGCAACGCCGGCAAGTGCTTTCTTCATCATCATAGACATTTCCTCCGTTGGGACGGCCGCCTTTAGTGGCTGACCGTTTCATTTGTGCGTGAATTCAGATCGTTAATGCCTGAACGCCGGAGTTTACCGGTGTGCCGGTTCCCTCTGCAATCAACGATACGGCGCATATGGAAGGCTGGCAATATAGGATTGTCAGGCAATCGGGTGGTTTTTCGATATTTGCTTTCCAGTATCAACGCGACTAGTCTTGCTTTGTACAGGCATGGACGGGGCATGCGCATGGTAAGCCAAGGCATGAATTGTCTGACAATATGAACCAGTCCAAACAACATCAAACACTTGCACAGCCTCCCCAGGTACAGCGGCTCTATGCGGTCGTGGCGCGCCAGATTGCGGCTTTCGTGGCCGAGCAGGACATGAAGCCCGGCGACCGGTTGCCGTCGGAAAAGAAACTCGCGCAGCAGTTCGACATCAGCCGGGCCACGGTGCGCGAGGCAATCGTGGCGCTGGAGGTATTCGGGCTTGTGGATGTCCGGGTCAACTGCGGCGCCGTCATACTGGATCCGCATGCAACAACAACGCTGGTGCAGGGCGGACTGCTGAGCGCCGGCGTGTTGCCGGAGCGGCTGGAAGAGGTGGCGCGCTTCAGGATCCTGCTGGAAACCGACGGGGCCCGACAATCCATTGCCAATAGCGGGGTTGACTGGGAAAGCGCCCTGGTTGCCGCGCATCACCGTCTGGCGCACATCGAGTTCAGAATGAAATCAGGCTCTGCGACCAATTATGAACTCTGGCGCCAGTGTGACTGGGAATTTCATCAGGCGCTGGTTGCCGGGTGCAATTCGCAACTGCACATGGACCTGCACAAGGCCGCCTTTGACCAGTTCAGAAAAGTCGTTGCGCTGGAATACCGCGCCGTCGGTTTCCGGGGCCTGCGCATCATCGAAGAGCACAAGGCTATTCTGGATGCTGCCCTCGCAAGAGACACAGAAGCCTGTGCCAGGGCGCTCGAGCGGCATATAACCGCGTTTTTCAATGCGGGAGCCTGGGCATTACCGAAAATGCGGGTGGCAGCGTCATGAAACTGGCGATCATCGGTCTGGGTGTCATGGGCCGCAACCTTGCCCTCAACTTCCGCGATGCCGGGCATCAGTGTGTTGTCTGGGACCCATGGCCGGAAGCGCGCAACTGGCAGGTTGACGGCATTGAGGTTTGCGACACGCTGGAGACCCTGGTCAACAGTCTGCCTGTACCCAGCATCGTGCTGTTGATGGTCAAATCCGGCCGGCCGGTATACGAACTGACCGAACAGCTGAACGGTTTGCTGGAAGCTGGCGACATCATCATCGATGGCGGCAACTCCAACTACATGGACACCGAGGCCAATGTCATGCTGTGCCGCGAGCGCGGCATCCACTTTGCCGGCCTTGGTGTCTCCGGCGGTGCAGAAGGTGCGCGCAACGGCCCGTCCATGATGTTGGGGTGTGCCGGTGAACAGCGTATTGCGCTGGAACCGTTGCTGGCCAATGTGGCTGCCCGGCATGAGGGTAAACCATGCCTGGGATGGTTTGGCGAAGGCGGTGCCGGACACTTCGTCAAGATGGTCCACAACGGTATCGAGTACGCCATCATGCAGGCGATTGCCGAAAGCTGGCAGCTGCTTGAACTGGCCGGGCTGACAACGGTTGCAGCCGGTGAACAAATGGACGCCTGGTCGCGCGGTATGTTGGCCGGCTACCTGATGGAAATTTCCGGGGAAGTCCTGCAAGCCCGTGATCCCCTGTCGGGAGAGCTGCTTGTCAACCTGGTGGATGATGCTGCGGGGCAGAAGGGAACAGGCGGCTGGTGCATCAGCGAAGCAGCCAAGCTCGGTGTGCCGGTGCCGTCCATCATGGCTGCGGTCACCATGCGACAGATTTCGTCGCATGACGTGCTGCGTGTTGTGTCCACGGACAAACCTGCTGCCGAAACCGGCATAACGGTTGAAGCCATTCATGATGGACTGGTGTGCGCCATGGCGCTGGCGCTGGCACAGGGCGCGCATTTGCTGACAGTGGCAAGCCAGGACCATGACTGGAGAATTCAACTGGCAGAAGTAGCAAACGTATGGCGGCAGGGATCTATCCTGCGCATGGCCATGCTGGACAAACTCGCTGACCCTGTCTCCTTGTTCGACAGGGCATCCGACCATGCAGATGGATTGCGCCGGTGCGTCATTGCAGCGGCAGCAGCGGCTCTGCCGGCCCCGGTGATGTCTGCAAGTCTCAGCTATCTGGATGCCTGCGGCGACGATCAGTTGCCGACGGCGCTGGTGCAGTTGCAGCGTGACAGGTTCGGGGCCCACGGTCTCAGGCACCGCGACACCGGCGAAAGCTTTCACGGGCCCTGGCAAGAGGCCGATACATGATCGTTGTCGTGATGGGCGTATGCGGTTGCGGGAAGACCACCATTGGCCGAATGCTGGCCGAGCGGCTTGATGCCGCGTTCATCGAAGGTGACGAACTGCATCCTTTCGCCAACAAGGATAAAATGACTGCCGGCATGCCACTTGAAGATGCAGATCGCGAGCCATGGCTTGATGCGATAGCGGCAAAGACGACGCAGTTGCTGTCGCGAGTGCCGTGCGTCGTGGTGTCATGTTCGGCTCTCAAGCGCGCCTATCGTGACAGGTTGCGGACGGCCGGCGAGAACCTGCACCTGGTGCACCTTACCGGCGCCGAATCCCTGCTGCAGGCCCGCATGATCGAACGGCGCGGTCATTTCATGCCGGCAGGCCTGCTGGCCAGTCAGCTTGCCACCCTGCAGGTGCCCGAGGCAGACGAGACGGCCGTCAATCTGGACATCGCCGGACAACCGGGCCTCATTGTTGAGGCTGCACTTGCATTCCTGAAATTTCACAGACAGCCAGAAACAGCAGCAAGGAAACCAAGTCATGAGCACTAAACCACGCGTCGGATTTATCGGTGTCGGCCTGATGGGCCACGGAATGGCCAAAAACATTCTTGAGTCCGGCTATGAACTGACAATCATGGGCCACAAGAACCGCAAGCCGGTTACCGATCTGGTCAAACGCGGTGCCAGCGAAGCCAAGACTGCCGCCGCGCTGGCCAGGGCAAGCGATGTCATTTTTATTTGCGTATCGTCATCGGCGCAGGTCGAGGAACTGGTTCGCGGCAAGTCCGGCATTGCAGCAGGCGCTGCAAAGGGAACCATCGTGGTGGACACCTCGACCTCTGATCCAACCTCCACACTGGCGCTTGCTGCGGAATTGAAGGCCATCGGCGTCAAGCTGATCGACGCGCCGCTTGGCCGCACGCCGAAGGAAGCCGCGGAAGGCCGTTTGAACACGTTCGTCGGCTCGGACGCAAAGACCCTGAAACAGCTGCGCCCGCTGATCGAGACATGGGCTGAAAACATCATCCACGTGGGACCGCTGGGCAGCGGGCACAAGATCAAGCTGATCAACAACTTTATCGCCATGTCATATACAGCCGTGTGGGCTGAAGCCTTTACGGCATGTACCAAAACCGGGGTCGACCAGAAGACGCTGTATGACGTGGTCAAGGCCGGCGGCATGTACTGCGGCAATTTCGAGAACATGAGCAAATGGGTGATCGGGCGCGATCCCAAGGCGCACGAGTTTGCTATCCGCAACTGCCTGAAGGACCAACGTTATTTCAACAACATGATCGAGGCATCCGGCATGGCTGCCATCGTCGCGCCGGCGGTGAAACAGTCCTATGCCATGGCGGTTGCCAAGGGCGACGGCGAGCGTCACATGCCGATGATGTCCGATGTGATCGGCGAACTGAACGGCATCAAGTTCAAGAAATGAAGCACTTGATAGTTCGACTGGCTGGTCTCGGCTCTAAACCAACCTGTCGCGCGGCTCGGCGCCGGAAAAATACGCGTCCAGATTGTCCAGTGCCCTGAAGCCCATGGCGTCGCGTGTCTCACGCGTCGCACTGCCGATGTGCGGCAGCATGAAAATATTGGGGTAATCTGCAAAGGCGGGGTTTCCGCCAGGCTCCGTCACGAAGCAGTCCAGCCCGGCTGCTGCAATGTGACCGGACCTGATTGCCGCCACGAGATCTTTTTCTACGATCAGTGCGCCGCGCGCGGTGTTGATCACGATTGCGCCCGTGGGCAACAGGCCGAGGCGTTCGGCGTTCATCAGACCGGTGGTCTGCGGTGTTGCCGGGCAGTGCAGGGACACAAAATCCGAAACCGGCAGCAGGGTTTCGATGGTTGGATGAAAGATCGCACCGTGTTCGAGATCAGCCGGGAGGCGCGAGCGGTTGTGGTAATGCACTTGCATGCCGAAACCGCGGCAGCGTTGCGCCATCACCTGACCGACGCGGCCCATGCCGACGATCCCGACACGTTTGCCGGACACCTGCGTGCCGACCATGAATGACGGGCTCCATGTCTTCCAGTTGCCCGAACGCACCATCTGGTCGCCCTCCGGCGCCCGGCGAGCGGCACCCAGCATCAGCAGCATGGCGATTTCGGCAGTGGCATCAGACAGGACGTCGGGTGTGTTGGTGACAACAATGCCCCTGGCCTTGAATGCCGCCAGGTCACAATGGTCTACGCCGACCGAGTGGTTGGCTATGATCTTTACCCGATCTGCAAGCCTGGCCACCACGTCTGCATCAAAGATCTCCGAGTGACACGGCACGATTGCATCCACTGTTGCGCTCATGGCGACGATGTCATCGGCGCTCGAGATCACATCGTCATGGTTGAGGATGACCTCATAGTCGCGCGCCGCGCGGGCTTGCGTGTTATCGGAGAGTTTTCTGGAAATCCAGATTGTGGGCTTGGACATGGCTGATCGATCCATTCGCTGAATAGTCAGTTCCTTTGGTACAAGGTGGCGTTTGTCAGTGCTTGCGCAGGCATTCGTCCCAATAGTCGTAGACAACCATCGACAGCACCGAGATTGCAATCACCCAGAACGGCAGGCCACCCCAAAAACCGGCAAACCCGGTCGAGATACTGTGGGCCAGGCCGATGATGAAAGTGAACATGAGGCTCAAGCCAATGAGCCCGGTGATTTTCTTGATCGTGTTCATGTCCATCGTTTCGTACTCCTTGTTGCATCGGTCGCGATGCAGATTATTCATTGCCTGCCAGTGCACTGACCAGCCATTGCGCCGTGGTCATCAGGCGATCATCGTGTTCGCTGGCGCCTATCAGTTGTACGCCTATAGGCAAACCTGCTGATCCCGACAGCAGCGGCAGGTTTACACTCGGCAGGCCTGCCGTGGTCCACACGGTACAGAATACCGGGTCGCCTGTGCCGTCTGTCTTCAAGGGTGCTTCGCCGGCAGCAGACGGTGCGAGGATCGCATCATAGTCATGGAAAAACTCCTCGAAAAAGTTTTCCGCGCCCGCCACCATGGACAGTGCTTCGGCGTATTGTGCATCGGAGTATGACCGGCCGCGTTCCACAGCCGCTTTCAATACGTCGCTGATGTCGTCCCAATGGGTGTTCAGGTCACCAGCCAGATGCCTGGCGAATTCATACTCGTGGACAATTTTCTGATGGTCCACCAAAGCGGCGACCGTGTTCGCGGCATCAATGCGTTCGACCCGGTCGCCCAGTTCGGCCAGAATGTCGTCAAAACCAGCTCGCGCGTCATCGGACAGCCGGTCATGGTACGGCAGGTCGAGCCAGGCGATACTGGGTTCGACCGGCGGTTGCCGGATGAGACCGGCTGACGCGCTCGCCATGGGGCGCGGAATGCTTGCCGGATCACGCGGATCATAGCCGGACAGGGCGTCTGCCAGTCCGCAGACGTCTTGCAGGGAGCGACCGAACACACCGACCTGATCGAGGGTAACGGACGTCTGCAGCACACCTGTGCGCGAGATCATGCCACGGGTGGGTTTGTAGCCGAATATGCCGCAGAACGACGCCGGCCGGATCGTGGACCCGTTGGTCTGGCTGCCGATGGCCAGCGGCACGTGACCGGCTGCAACGGCAGCGGCTGACCCGCTGGACGACCCGCCGGGCGTGTGGGCATGGTTATGCGGGTTGGCTGTGCCGGCAGGGTTGAGGAATGCAAATTCCGTGGTCACCGTCTTGCCCATGATGACCGCACCGGCTTCGCGCAGCTTGGCGGTCACACAACAATCGGTTTCGGCAATTGTGCCTTTTCTGGCCGGGGTGCCGCATTCGGTCGGAACGCCCTTGACGTCGAATATGTCCTTCAGCCCGACAGGTACGCCGTGCAGTGCACCGAGGGCCCGTCCCTTGCGGCGCAGATCATCGAGTTCACGAGCCTGGGCCAGGGCTGCTTCTGCATCAAGATGCACCCACGCGCCGATGTCGGCGTCAGTCTCGGCAATCCGGTCCAGGCAAGCCTGGACCAGTTGCTCTGACGTAATCAGGCCTTCGGCAATCTGTCGCCGGGCTTCACTGGCTGTTAGTTGACACAACATGTCTGGCTTGATGCCCTTCAGGTCCGGTGTGGTTATTTCTGGTATTCGCCAAACAGATAGTCAGGGAACCACAAGGCGATGGCGGGGAACTGATACATCAGAACCATGGTGAAAATCACGATGCCCAGATACGGCATGATGCCACGGAAAATCTGCATCAGCTCGATCTGGCCTCGCAGCACCCCTTTCAGGTAATAGGCCGACATGGCCATGGGCGGCGTGAGGAACGAGGTCTGCAGATTCAGGGCCACCAGCATGGCGAAGAAGTATGGATTGACACCGAACTGGTCGAGCAGTGGCAGGAAGATCGGTACGAAAATGATAACGATTTCGGACCATTCCAGCGGCCAGCCCAGCACGAAGATGATGGCTTGCGCCATCACCAGGAACTGCCACGGGGCAAGATCGAACGAGGCGACCCATTGCGCAATCAGGTCATGACCACCCAGGTATGAAAACACCGATGCAAATGTCCATGAACCCACGAACAGCCAGCACACCATGGCGGTCGCCTTGGCGGTAAGGTAGACCGACTGCTTGAGCATTTGCCAGTTCAACGCGCCGTAGATCAAGGCGAGTACCAGGCCACCGAGAGAGCCCATGGCAGCGGCTTCAGCCGGTGTTGCGAGGCCGCCGAGAATGGAGCCCAGTACCAGCGTTATCAGCACGGTCAGCGGGACAAAGGAGATCAGCAGGTTCCAGTAGATTTCCCTGGCCGGCGGAATGTCTTCCTGGTTTGGTTTTGGAGCGATGCCCGGGTTGATGAGCACCCGGATGATGACGTACACGATATAGAATCCTGCCAGCATCAGGCCCGGAAATACGGCAGCGGCGTAGAGGCGAAGCGGTGACAGTTCAGCGATGGCCGCATACACAATCAACATGATTGACGGCGGAATCAGGATACCCAGCGTGCCACCGGCGCAGATGACACCTGCCGCAAACTCCTTATTGTAGTTGGCGTTTGCCATGGCCGGAAACGCCAGCAGGCCCATCAGGGTGACAACCGCGCCCACAATCCCGGTCGCGGTTGAAAATACGGCACAGGTGATAAGCGCAGCGATGGCCATGGAACCGGGCAGGTTCCGGGCTGCCATTTGCAGCGAGTAGAACAGCTTGTTAATGATGTTGGCGCGTTCAACCACATAGCCCATGAACAGGAACAGGGGGATGGCAACGAGGGTGTCGTTTTCCATTACCGAATAGGTGTTCTGGTTCAGGAGATAGAATATCTGGTTCTGGAAAAAATCGCCAAACGTGGTGATTGAATCGGCATTGTAGTAGGCAAAATAGCCAAAACCGACGCCCATGGCCAACAGGGTAAACGCAATTGGAAAGCCCAGCAGCACCAGAACGATGAACAGGGACAGCATGAGGATGGCGACTTCAGGGTTCGACATTTTCTATAGAACTCCAGCGGCAACAGCGCGAGTAAAGGTTGTTTGGTCAGGATTTGTCGGCAACCGGGTCGCTGACGACAAGCAGGTCTTCGGTTTCGCGTACATCTTCAAGCCGTTCAAGCCAGACTCCTTCGCGCATGGCCTTCCAGCAGCGAAGCAGTTCCGCGATACCCTGGATGATCATCAAGAAACCGGCCAGCGGGATCAGGGTCTTGAAGAAGTAAATCTGGATGCGGGCAGGGGAATTCCAGCTGACTTCAAGATAGCGCCAGCTGTCCTTGGCAATTTCGGCACCGAACCAGAACAGGGCCAGCATGCCGGGGAAGAAGAACAGCAGGTAGAGCACAAAATCCAGGGTTGCCTGGGTTTTGACCGGCAGCAGGCGGTACAGAACGTCGCCGCGCACATGAGTGTCCTGGGCAAGCGCGTATGGCCCGGCCATCAGGAACAGGGCGCCATACATCTGTACCATCATGTCGAAGGCCCAGACAGTTGGAGAATTCAGCACATAGCGCACAAAAACTTCATAAGACACCGAGAACGTCAGGATCAGGATGCACCATCCAAAGGCGCGTCCGACCCAGATGCTAAGGCTTTCAATGGCGTGAATGAGTGTCGTCAAAGTTCGCCTCCCCGAAGCGGTGCAGTTTTTGATCAAGACAAAACCGCGTTCTGTCGCTTTGTTATCGTATTGTTCGCAAAACCAATGCCCGCATTTGCGACTACCACCATAGGCGCGGGCTGCAATTCGAAGAGCTGTAGACCAGAACAACACGGGATTCGGCAGAACCCGGAAACTGATCCGGCACACAGCTCTCCGCAGATTTCGGTCGGCCTTGCCTGCCCGCACCCGATTTCCGGGTGCAGGCAGGCCCGGTGATTATCCGAAGTAGTGCTTGTAAGCCAGCTTGTAGTCAGGCTGGTTCAGGTTCAGGTAGTTCATCACGTTCTTGGCATAGACCTTCTGTGACTCGATTACCTTGGCGAAGAACGGGTCTTCTCCTGAAATGCGGTCAACCACGATGTCCCATGCGCCCAGCTGCGCTGCCATCACCGAGTCAGGCGTGCGATAGATATTCACACCCTGTTCGTCGCGCAGTTTCACAAGATCATCTGCATAGCGCTTGGTGTTGTTCCAGTAGAAGTTGGAGTTTTCAGCCTCTGACGCATACTTCAGGATGGCCTTCAGTTCATCAGGCAGACCTTCGTACATCTTCTTGTTGAAGGTGACTTCGAAGAACTCCTGGCTCTGATGGAAGCTGGCCAGATGATAATGCTTGGACACATCCTGCATGCCGAAGTCACGGTCAGACGTCGGGTTGTTGAACTCGGCGGCATCGATCAGGCCGGACTTCATGGCTGGCTGGATTTCACCACCTGGCAACTGCACGACCGACATGCCCATTTCGAGCAGAACGTCGGCAGCAAGGCCAACCGTGCGATACTTCAGACCCTTCATCTGCGAAGCGTCCTTGATTTCTTCCTTGAACCAGCCCAGTGGCTGGGCAGGCATGGCCGAGTTGAAGAACGACACCACGTTGAGGCCAAGTGAGCCCATCAGTTCATCAAACAGCTGCTGGCCACCACCATAATGGATCCAGCCGAGCACTTCCTGGGAAGACCAGCCAAAGCACGGTCCGGTACCGAACAGCGAAGCCGACTTGGATTTGGAGTACCAGTAGGCAGGCACATAGTGGGCAGCATCAAGCACGCCGCGGTGAACCGCATCCTGCATCTGGCTGGTCTTGACCACCGAGTTGACCGGCAAAAGGTCGATTTTCAGATCCTTGGCCGCCATCGAGTTTACGCGATTGACGTAAGACTGGGCATTCTCCAGGATAATACCACCGCCCCATGCGGCCTGCATCTTGATTACTTTCGGTTCTGCGCGCGCGATGCTGGGCGCAGCAAGACCGGCGACAGTGGCAACGCCGGCTCCGGTAAGAAATTTGCGTCGTGACGCGACAGCGGTTGCCGCCTTCGAAATATCAGTCATTTTTCTCTCCCTAAACGCCCGATCTTAGGCAAACCGCCGGGCAGTGATTGCAACCTAAAGACTATACCCCGTCGTGCAAGACAGGTTTCCACATTGTGATGAAGTGCACATCGTGAGGCTGCCGAACAGGCGATCGTGTTGACAACGGCACTGCATCAACTCCTCTCCCTGAAGGAATTCAGCCATGACCACGCAGCATCAATCCGGCTTCACCAGGACCATCGTAGGATCTGCACAGCGCCTGTTCCGTTCCAGCAGGAACCACGGCCTGCTGGCCAGCACTCACATTGATACCCGCACGATGCGTGACATCGGTGTCAATCCTGTTGGATTGATCTGACCCGTCGCAAATGAGTGATACCGGCAAGCAGTCAGTCGCGCGAACGCGTAACATCCTGCCTTGGTGCTGACTTGTTACCGGCAGGACTGTTGTTTAAACATCATGGGCAGACTTGCTGCCCTTGGTATGAGAGATGCGAGGCCGCGTTTTTCCGCAGACACCTGATTGGAAGTGGCGCCCGAATGAAAGCACAATTGAGCGAGGAGAGATGGCGGTCGGAAAAGACAGCTGCGTACCTTTCATCTGCTGTTGCGGCCAAGGAACGCGATCCAGCCAAGGCCGCGCTATTCACGCAGATGGCTGCTGCAGCAGAATCGCAGGCGGCTATACTGGCGGCTGATATGGGCGGTGCACCGGCTTTTGCGCCGTCGTTTCGCGCCCGCGTCGTCAAGCAGCTTGTCGACCTGATTGGCCCCAGGGCAATGCGTCCGGTTCTGGCCGCAAGCAAAGTGCGCGGTATCTCGGTTTATTCCGGCAGTGCAATCGCGGCCGGTCACGCCATGCCGACTTCCGCCGAGGCTATTGGTGCCCGCCACCGCGGGGCAGGTGGCGGCGCACTGCGGGCCGCTGTTTTCGGGGTCAATGACGGACTGGTCTCAAACACCAGCCTGGTCATGGGAGTGGCCGGGGCTGCAGTCGAGCCCAGCGGTATCGTCCTGACGGGAATTGCCGGTCTGCTGGCCGGTGCCTTTTCGATGGCGGCCGGCGAGTACGTGTCAATGCGAACACAGCGCGAGATGTTCGAGTACCAGATCGCCCAGGAGCGTGAAGAACTGGAACGGTATCCGGAAGAGGAAGCCGAGGAACTGGCGCTCATCTACAATGCGCGCGGTGTTCCGATGGAAGATGCCCGCAATTTGTCCAGGCGGCTGATGGCTGACCCGGATGTGGCGCTTGACACCCTGGCGCGGGAGGAACTGGGCCTCAACCCGGATGATCTGGGCTCACCCTGGGCAGCGGCTATCTGGTCATTCCTGGCATTTGCAGGCGGTGCAATCCTGCCGCTGCTGCCTTTTCTTGCAGGATATACGGTCAGCGCGGTGCCCATGGCAGCAGGTCTGGCAGGTATTGCCCTGTTTGGTGTGGGCGCAGCGCTCAGCCTGTTTTCGGGCAGGAACGCCATCGCGGGCGGAGCCCGAATGGTATTCATCGGCGCAATGGCCGGCGGCGCAACTTATCTGATTGGTGGCCTTTTCAATGTGAGTGTGGGGTGAATGGCGCGCCGGCCTGCACATAAAGGTCCTACTTGTGTGGTTTGCGGGCGCAAGTATGCAAACAGCGAACTCAGGTCCTGGGCATCCGTGCGCCCCAGCATATCTGCGCTCATCGCCGCAGATACATCACGATGGAGCGAGGGCTGCTTCATCTGCCGGGAGGACCTGGCGCGGTACCGGCGGCTCTATGTTGAACGGTTGCTGGAAGATGAACGCGGTGAAATCGGCGCGCTGGAGCGCGAGGTGATTGCCAGTCTCGAACTGGGGGAAACGATTTCCCAATCACCCGAGGAAACCATCGTCGAGCACCAGACCTTTGGCGACCGGATGGCAGACCGTGTAGCGTCGTTTGGCGGCTCGTGGACGTTCATTCTCGGGTTCTGTGCCGTGCTGGATGTTGTTGAATACAACCGCCTGGCTGTTCCAGACATTTGATCCGTTTCCGTATATCCTGTTGAACCTCGTCCTGTCCTGCATCGCCGCCCTGCAGGCGCCGGTGATCATGATGAGCCAGCGGCGGCAGGAAATGAAGGACCGGTTACGGGCGGAAAACGACTACAAGATCAATCTGAAGGCAGAGCTTGAAGTCCGTCAGTTGCACGAAAAGATGGACCACCAGCTGGCCAAGCAGTGGGAGCGACTGGCCGAGATGCAGCAGATCCAGATTGAATTGCTTGAGGAAAGAACCCCGCGATAAAGCGACATGAAAGCGATCACTGTAAGATGATAAGGAACTACACTGACCATGCTGCCAATGAACGCACGTTTCTGGCGTGGGTGCGTACTGCCGTGGCGATCGTGGGTTTCGGGGTCGCGGCAGCCAGGCTCGGCAACGCGGACGTGTCGCCCTGGTCGGAGATCGCTCTGATGGTATCGGGCGGCGTCGTCATTTTTATCGCCTATCTGAGAATGAGAAAACTGCGCCACAGGATTGATGGAGAGCAGGCGTTCGACGATGGAGCCACACCGGTTGATGCCCTGCTGGTCGCGCTTGTTGCTGCCTTGTTTGCCAGCTTTGCCCTGTTCACGCTGCATGCCGGATAAAGCTACTCTAGTATCCGACATAGTCGCGGAACGGTTTGAAAGGGGTGAGGTTTCCCGCTTTCTTGCGCCGTATCAATGAATTGGTCAGAGATCTGTGGAAGTCACGTTTTTCTTCGGGGGTCAGCCGGGATGTCATGGAGTTGTCGTGTCGGCGATAGAACAGGGTTATGTCGTCCATGATAGCGAAGGGGATTCCGGCCTCCCTGATCCTCAGCATCAGGTCGACGTCTTCCGAATACAGGAAGTTTTCATCAAAAAATCCGACCGTGTCGAAGACTGTGCGCCAGTAAAGGCAAGCCCCAAGGTGGACGTGAAATATCTCTTCAGTGCGTGAATCCCCGGCAGGTGCCAGTTCATCGTCGTCCTGCTTGTTGAAGTATTTCACAAATCCCGACACCATGCCGACTTCGGGTTGTGCCTGCAGCCTGGACAACTGCATCTCCAGCTTGTCGGGAGGCCACATGTCATCGCAGTCGAGAAAGGCGATGCAATCGCCCCTGGCGGCGTTCAGGCCGACATTTCTTGCGGGGCCGGGACCGCGGCCTGGTCCATTGTGAATCTGGATGCGTCTGTCGTCTGCGGCAAGCCTGTTCACAATAGCCCGCGTGCCGTCTGTCGATCCGTCGTCAATAATATGTATTTCGGCGACCTCAATCGCCTGCGACTGTATCGAGCGCACGGCATCGGCAATGAACAGTTCGCCATTGCGGATCGGAATTATCGTGCTGATGAGTGGAATTGTTGGCATGGTTGTTTCAGACTGTCCGCTGTTGCAGTTCCCGGCACCGGTGCGAGCGTGAGCCGGTCAACTGCCCGGCTGCTCTGTCCGGCTATATGTGTCAGCAGACCTGCGATGTTGCAAGTGCCTGGTCGACTGGCGGCAGATACCGGTCAGCCCGCGTTTCTGCCGCAACGCAGCTCCCGGCGGGAACGGCCTTTCGGCCTTCAACTTGACGTCGGTCAAAGACCTCAACGGCAATAGCGCTATCTTTGTGCGACGACGGGGCTTGCTTTGGTCCCGCGCGTCAGATTTGAACTGGAGGATATAGTTTGAATTCAACGTTTACAGGAAATCCAGCGAAGGCGGCACTAGCGGGTGCGGTGCTGATGCATGGCGCGCTGTCTGTTGCATCAACAGCGCACGCGGCACAGTTGGGCGATATGGACGAGGGCTTGAAATTCGCGGCGCAAAAGTGCGCCAGCTGCCACGACATCACGTCGCGAAATCCGATGACTACCGCGTCCGGTGCCCCAACCTTTCATGTCATTGCAAATACATCGGAGATTTCGCGAACATCACTGTCCTACTGGATGCTCTCGTCTCATCCAAAAATGCCGGGAATGATGATCGAACAGCAAGACCTGGACAATGTCATAACGTACATTCTCAGCTTGAAGAACGGTTAGGTCATGGGTAGCAGGATCACATCACTGGTTCTGGCAGCTGCAGTCATCTGGCTTGCGGCTTCCGGCACCGGTGCAAGAGCCGAAAGCAAGCAGGACCTCGAGGCATGGTTTGCCGCCAATGGCGCCGTTGCGAATGCCCGGGGCAAGCAGAGTTTCGACGCAGCAAGCCTCTACCGGTCAAGTTGCGCGCCATGTCACGGCGTATCCGGCGATGGCAGGGGGCCGCTGGCTGCATCGCTGACAGGTGACGTGCCGCCGCTCAACAATCTCGCGGACCGCTACAGCGACGTTTATTTTCCTGAACGGTTCCTGATCGAGGTGATTGACGGACGCAGGAAGATGGCACGGCACGGAACCGGAGAGATGCCAATCTGGGGCAAGCAGTTTGGCCTGGTGAAACAGACGCGGTCGCCCGGCGAGGCAACTGTTGCAGACAATGCTGCTGCACGGCAAAAGATAGAAGCCCTGGTCAACTATATCCGATCGATCCAGATCAGATAGCATGTGTGCGTGGGGTTGCCTGCTCAGTGCGCGAACCGGATGGCAGCGGCTCCCGGTCATGCCGGAATATTTTTCCTCATGCATTAAAGATTGATGCGGCAGCCGCAAGGCCGTATCAGGTTCAGCACCAAGCAATATGGCACTCCCAGTATCGCGGCTGTCCGGAGTAGGTAGGCAGTGCTTGCTCAGGGCCCCGCCTGTTACCTGTGCGCAAAGCAGCCTGGGCCAACGCCATGCGTGACGCACGGCAGACAAAACGTAGCGTTCGCAGAGAATAAAATTATGCAAATATCAGATTATGTAAATATAATACTAATTTATGGTTCCATATTAGTTACCTTGTTTATTTTGTATCGTGTTTTTTCTTCTATAGAGTTCGCAAAACAAAACAGAAATTTTCTCATATCTTTGTGTTCGTTGGTCGTATTTACGGTATTATATATCGTTGAACCTTACTGGGGTGAGACATTATTCAAGAACGGGACCGCCGAAACCGCTTCAATGATCCTCAAGGTGCTCTGGTGGGTTTCGCTCAGCTTCACCGCCAACCAGTTTCTGGACTTCTTTCTCTGGAACGGAATCCTGAAGAAGGATGGCACGCTTGTTATCCCTATCCTTCTCAAGCAAACCATCTCGCTTTTCGTCTATCTCCTGTTTGCAGCCGGCATCCTGCATTTTGTTTTTGAGCAACCCATTACGCCCCTGCTGGCAACGTCAGGCGTGGTTGCCATCGTCCTGGGCTATTCGGCCCAGAGTACGCTGTCCGATGTTTTCGGTGGCCTCAGCCTCGGTCTGACGCGGATTTTCGAGAAGGGCGACTGGATTGTGGTCGACGAACAGCTCGGACGCGTCATCGACATGAACTGGCGCGTCGTGACATTCGAAACTGAATTCGAAAGCGAACTGACGATCCCGAACTCCGTGGTTGCAAAGAGCAAGATCGTCAATTTCAGCCGGCCGAAAGGTTATCGGGCCGATGTTCTGAAGATACACATCGAGAAGGACGCGCCGATCCATATCGTCAAGGCGTGCATCCTCAAGGCCGCCGCCGACAGCAGCCGCATCATGGACACACCTGCACCTTTGGCAGGCGTCTACGAATACACGCCGGGCGGCATCATCTACAGCGTGTTTTTCTACACGCGGATGCCCTATCTGGTGGCCATCAGGAACGAGCTGCTGTCGGGGCTTTGGTATGGACTGCAGCGCGAGGGGATATCGGTCTCGCGCACCGAGGTGTCGATCATCGATCCTGTGTGGAAACCGGCGAACCCCGATCCGCTTGATGAACTGAAGCCGCTGCTCACGTCGCACAAGATATTTTCCGTGATGACCGACGAAGAGATCGGGCTGCTGTGTCGATCGGCACGGCGCATGGCGGTCGGATTTCCGGAAATCATTGTCCGCCAGGGGCAGGACAGCAGCGCGCTTTATATTATCGCGAAAGGCGAACTCGGGGTCTATATCGATACTGAAGACGGCGGCATGCAGAACGTTGCCAATCTCGGGCCCAGCAATTTGTTCGCGGAGATTTCGCTGCTGACCGGAGACAAGTGCACCGCGACAGTGCGCGCAGACAGTGAGGCGGTGATCTACCGTATCGACCGTGACGCCCTGCGTCCGGTGCTCGATGCGCGTCGCGAGATCATTGACAGCCTCAGTGAAATGATGGCGGAGCGCATGACGGCAACCAGCAAGGCCAAGGAGGACCTCGCCACGCAAGCCAGTGCCGGCAAGAAAGACAAGTCGCTGACCAATCGCCTGGCGAGCCGGATGAAGGAACTGTTCAGCCTGTAGGCAGCCGCGCATCGGGTGGACGATGCCAACCTGCCGGCCTTGTGCTTCCGGTCTTGCGATGCAGGACCGGCTGGCGCACGCTGGGCCTCGAGATCAGCACAGGAGAACCGGCAGCAATGAAAATCGTCGTAATGGGAGCCGGTGTGATTGGTGTGACCACCGCCTATTATCTTGCCAAGGGCGGGGCGGATGTCGTGGTGCTTGACCGGCAGTCCGGGCCGGGGCTGGAGACCAGTTATGCCAATGCCGGTGAGCTCAGCTATGGCATGACCTCGCCGTGGGCGGCGCCGGGCGTCCCGTTGAAAGCGCTGAAGTGGCTGTTCATGAAACGCCGCCCGCTGTTCATCTGGCCCTTGATAAGCCCGACGATGTGGATGTGGGGATTGCAGATGATCCGCAATTGCAACGAGGAAAGCTACCGGATCAACAAGGGCCGAATGGTGCGGGTTTCGAACTATTCGCACGATGTCATGCCTGACCTGATTGCCGAAACCGGCATTGAATATGACGGACGCGAGCAGGGCACGCTGCAACTGTTCCGCACTGCCAAGCAGATGAAAGGCTCTAGGGCCGACCAGGAGATACTGCAGGAATACGGTTCGCCC
>SWCD01011264.1_pt1 | contig 23235 bp, 19 predicted proteins | sample 4693011 | NCBI WGS metagenome assembly SWCD01 (sample SAMN10267278, study PRJNA491770) | bioreactor metagenome | isolation source: DHS bioreactor inoculated with marine | place: Japan: Omine Ridge, Nankai Trough | reverse complement strand
TGTAAACACCGCTGTCCGTGATGACTGCAGGGCTGGTGTCTTCACCGGACAGGGCGAGTGTGTCGCACAGGTCTTCAAAGAGGTTTTCCAGCCGCTCACCCTCTGTCCAGCGAACTCCTGCTGCCTCCCGTTCGATGGATGCACCGCAGTCAATTGCTGGTCCGCGGTTCGCCGGATGCGGCAATACCCTGGGCTCAGGATGTCTGGTGACGATGTCCGTACGCGTCCGCCCGGCACTGTACCAGGCGTCCATCGAAAAATTCTGAATAGTCATCAGTCGATCTCAACCAAATCCGATTTGTCGGAAGCGATGGTATGGGGAGCAACACTGTCGGCTTGGCCGGTGGTCGCGGCACAGCGTATCTTTCCGCCTGATACCGGATTGATGACTGTTTCGAATGCATGTTGAAGAATATCCAGACCTTCGTTCAGGTGGCAGGTCTCGATGGTCAACGGCATGAGGAACTTGATGACCTCATCATGGGACCCTGCGCGTTCAAAGATTGCCCCGTTGTTGAATGCTTGTGCTGTTATTGCAGCGGCCTGTTTGGGATCCTTGCACCGGATACCGCGCATCATACCGCGGCCACGAACCTCAACCACGTGGTCGGAATGTTGAGTCATGATCGATTGCAGACGCCTTTCCAGCAGCTTGCCTTTTTCTTCAATGCTGGCTGCGAAGTCTTCCGTGCTCCAGTAATGATCAAGCGCGGCGGCAGCAGTTATAAATGCGTGGTTGTTGCCGCGGAAAGTGCCGTTGTGTTCTGCAGGCTTCCACTGGTCGTACTCAGGTTTCATCAGGACGACTGCCATGGGCAGTCCAAATCCGGAAATCGACTTGGACAGTGTTATGATATCAGGCTGGATTCCAGCTGCCGTAAAACTGAAGAAGTCTCCCGTACGTCCACAGCCCGCCTGAATGTCGTCGACGATGAGCAGGATCTGGTGCTTTTTGCAAATGGTTTGCAGTCTGCGCAACCAGCCGAAGCTGGCTGCATTGAGCCCACCTTCTCCCTGAACGGTCTCGACAATAACCGCCGCCGGATGGTCCAGGCCGCTGGCTGGATCGTCCAGCATGGTTTGCATATAGTCGAGAGTATCGATGTCAGGTCCCAGGTACCTGTCGTAGGGCATGGCCACAGCCCCTTGCAACGGCACGCCGGACGCGGCCCGGAAGTGGCTGTTGCCGGTCAGGGCCAGAGACCCCAGGCTCACGCCATGAAACCCGTTGGTAAAGGAAATCACGTTGGTTCTGCCGGTCACCTTGCGGGCGAGCTTGATTGCAGCCTCAACTGCATTCGTGCCAGTCGGCCCCGTGAACTGAATCTTGTAGTCCAGCGCCTGCGGTTCCAGAATTGTATCATTGAACGACTGCAGAAATCTCTCTTTGGCACATGTGTGCAGGTCCAGGCTGTGTGTGATTCCGTCGCTCGAGATGTATTCCAGGAGCGCCTGTTTCAAGACCGGGTTGTTATGGCCATAGTTCAGTGATCCTGCGCCGGCGAGGAAATCAAGATACTTCCGGCCATCCTTGTCCCAGATGAGCGAGCCCTTGGCGCGGTTGCAGGTCAGCGGGAAGGCACGCGCGTACGACTGTACGGCTGACTCCCTGCGATTGAAGATATCAGCTTGTGGTTTAGTGGAAGCGCGGTTGTTTCTGCGCCTCTCGGCTTTCCTCGTCGGGGTACCACGCTGGATACGGTGGCATTGTCTTTTTGCAGTTGCGCTGCGAGACAACCCGGAACGCGCCGAAGACAGGCCAGGCTTGCCGGTTACAGGCAGGCTGGGGGCCTGGATGATCTTCGCAGTGCCCTGAAACTCTGTGCGCACATAGCGGACGGCATTCAGTTTTGTGGAGAAAAGCCCGCCACGGCTGTTGGTTTCATCTTGGGCCGACCAAACCGACGGGTTGATTTCGGATATGAATACGTTGGCTGGATCTACAGCGATCTTGTGGTCTTCCGATGGAGTATCAATGGTCTGGTCTGTCATCGCCGTCACTCCGGTTCTTTTTGAACAATGGGTTGAAATGCCTTGAGCACGTCGGTTAATCCGCAATAACCGTGCCAAAGCGTGCCGCAATGTTCGAGACGCCGAAGTGATGGTTAAAAAAAGATGTATCGGGGCATGCAAGGGAGTAGAGACGGCCTGTTCATAAATCCACAAAGCGGTCCAGGCGCAGCAGAATTTCCTTGGCTGATCCAGCTTGCAGGACCTGTCGCATCCACCCGAAATCATCCTGATCCAAAATGGTACACATCAGCAACGCTGCGGAGTTATTGTTCACACGCAAGGAGCTGATGCCGTTGTCTGCACTGTGACAGGACGTATTGCGGCCGCAGATATATCATCTACTGATTGTCGGCTTTTGCCATCCACGAGATGATCGCCATGGCCCCTGGCAGCCAGGCCAGCCCGGCAACGGCATAAAACAGAAACTGCCAGATGCCGTGAGCGGTTGACAGATACCGTGCGCCGATGGCCATGGCGATCAGCGCATAGACAATCAGGAACCCGACGAAGACGAATGTCCCGATCAGTTTGCGGGTGCGGGCAGGGAGCATGGTGTTATACCGGCACGGTCATGGTCTTGGTGCGGCGCTCATAGGGTTTGAAGCCCATTTTCTGATACAGGCTCAAGGCGTGCGGTGCATCCAGTGTGCACGTCTCCACGTGCAGGGTCTCTGGCTTGCCTGCCCAGGTAGTGCGCACCGCTTCCGATAATAGCCACTTGCCGATGCCGAGTCCGTGAAACTCGGGCAACAGTCCGAAATAGGCGAGCCAGTTTTGTTGCTTGTCGCGAGAATCAATTTCAAAATAGCCTGCCGGGTTGCCTCCGCAATAGGCAACATAGATGTCGACCCCATCCGCATTGATGGCGGTTGCAAGCTGGTCGTCGCTGAGCAGCTTGCGATCAACCCAGTGATAGTCGCTGCCGACTGCATCATACAGATATCGGTAATAGCTGACGGTAGGATCCTGTACATGCATCAGGGCCAGCTTGAGATTGGCAGGTGGCATCACCCTCAGCGAGGGCGGATGATCCATGGACAGCAATGTCACAGTGATTTCGATATCACGGGTTTCCTGTTTCACCCCGGTTGACTTCTTTGCATTGCCGAACCCCGAAGATGGAATCTTTCGCTTCATGTGGCCGCCGCTTTCTGTGTCATCAGTCTGTTTCAATGGGCGTGTCGGGATCACTGCCCCAGTCCGTCCAGGAACCGTCATAGAGGGAATTGGAGTTGTGCCCGTTGAGCATCAGGCCGAGTGTCAGGATGGCAGCGGTCACGCCTGATCCGCAAGTGGTAATGACCGGTTTGGCAAGGTCAATGCCCGCTTCTTCAAAAACCTGTTTGATGGCATCGGTAGACCTTACCGTGCCGTCTTCATTGAGCAGGCTCTTGTAATGGATATTGAACGCGCCGGGCATATGGCCACCGCGCATGCCGGCACGCGGTTCAGGCTCCTGGGCCGAAAACCGCCCTGCGGACCTGGCATCTGCAATTTGCGCCGAACCGGAAGTGATCGCATTGAGGACGTCCTGCTTGTCACGGACGCTGGATGCCGAATAGCGCGCCGTCAAATGCCGTTGCTGTCGTTTCGCGGCTGGGCCGTCTTCAACGGGGCGGTTTTCTGCCAGCCACTTCGGAAAGCCGCCATCGAGAATGGCAACATCGGAGTGGCCAAAGGTCCGGAACATCCACCAGACCCGCGCGGCGGAAAACAGACCGGCTCCATCATAGACCACAACGCGCATGCCGTCGCCAATGCCCATGTTCCTCATCCGAGATGCGAACTTCTCAGCTGGCGGCATGGTATGCGGCAGGTCGCTTGTGTCGTCCGATATCTCGTCAATGTCGAAGAATACAGCGCCGGGAATGCGTTGCTCGTAATATTCTTCGCGCCCGTTGCGGCCTGCGTCCGGCAGATAATAGGAGGCATCTACGATGACGATGTCCGGTGCATCAAGCCGTTGCTCAAGCCAGTGGGTTGAGACCAGGTGTTCGCGCTCGTCCAGCAGTGTCGGCATGTGTGTACTTTCGTCTCAAACGATCAGGTTTCTTGTTGGTTCATCAGGGCAAGCCTGAACCTGCGATTGTTCTTGCCCTTCTTCTCGATCTTGGTAATCGCAATGTCGCCAATCTCGGCCGTGGACGCAACATGCGTTCCACCGCATGGTTGCAGATCAATGCCACCGTCTTCGCCAATCGCGATCAGGCGGACTTTGCCGGATCCCATTGGCGGTTTGACCGACATTGTACGCACAAGGCCGGGATTGGCCTCCAGTTCGGCATCCGTTATCCAGCGTTGTGAAATCGCGTGGTCTGCCTTCACAAGTTCCTGAAGACCTGCGTTCAGCGTGTCCTTGTCGATGGCGCCGGGATCATCGATGTCGAAATCGAGCCTGCCGCCCTCCGGTGAAATCTGGCCCCCGGTGACCGGAAAAGGCACCAGTGCGCACATCAGATGCAGTGCGGTGTGGACCCGCATCATGCCAAACCGGCGCGGCCAGTCCAGCGTGAGTTCGACAGTTTCGCCGATAGTGGGTAATTGCGCGCCGTCTGGCGTCACATGGATGATCTGGGCGCGGTCCGGACCGTAAACCGTGGTGGCAATGGCAATGCTCGATCCGTCCGCCAGTTGCATGACACCGCTGTCTCCGGGCTGACCGCCACCGGTAGCGTAGAAATTCGTCTGATCGAGCACAATGCCGCCGCGATCATTTACCTCCAGCACCCGGGCCGTGCAGGTCTTCATGTACGCATCATGGCGGAACAAGGTGTCAGTCATGCGATCTGTTCCTATGCTTCAGGATCTGCGGTGACATCGGGGACAGTCAACGCAGCTTCCATCCAGTCCGGTACCGGCAGATCCTTGGATCGCAGGAACTCGGGATTGTACAGCCGCGACTGGTAACGCGAACCGAAGTCGCACAGCACTGTTACAATAGTGTGGCCTGGTCCCAATTCCCTCGCCAGTTCCATGGCCCCTGCGATGTTTACCCCGGTAGATGCGCCCATGCACAGGCCTTCATGCTTCAGAAGATCAAATACGATTTCCACGGCCTGCTTGTCGTCAATGCGCCATGCGTGATCAATCGGTGCGCCTTCGAGGTTTGCGGTTATGCGGCCCTGGCCGATGCCTTCCGAGATGGAACTGCCTTCCGCCTTGAGTTCGCCGGTGGTGAAGTAGCTGTACAACGCGGCTCCGTGCGGGTCGGCCAGCCCGATGCGAATATCCTTGTTGCGCGCCTTGAGCGCCATGCCGATGCCGGCGACGGTACCGCCTGATCCGGCTGCACAGATGAAACCATCAATCTTGCCGTCGGTCTGCTCCCAGATTTCCGGACCGGTTGTTTCAATGTGGGCCTGCCGGTTGGCGACATTGTCAAACTGGTTCGCCCAGATTGCGCCGCCTTCACGTTCGGCATTCAGCCGCTCCGCAAGCCGGCCGGAATAGCGCACAAAATTGTTGGGGTTCTTGTATGGGGCGGCGGGGACTTCGACCAGTTCCGCACCCAGCATCCGCAGCGTGTCTTTCTTCTCCTGGCTCTGGGTTTCGGGAATGACGATAACGGATTTAAACCCCATTGCATTGGCAACCATGGTCAGTCCGATGCCGGTATTGCCGGCTGTACCTTCGACAACCGTTCCGCCGGGCTTCAGCCGGCCCGACTTGATGGCATCGCGAATGATGAACAGCGCTGCGCGGTCCTTCACCGACTGGCCCGGGTTCATGAACTCGGCCTTGCCCAGAATTGTGCAACCCGTCAGTTCCGAGGCTTTCCTCAGCTTGATAAGAGGAGTGTTGCCGATGGCCGAAATAACGTCAGGTACAAACTTCATCGATGGGTTCCGTTGTGAGCCGGGCGAAAGGCGCCGCAGGTGGCTGATCGATTGAGATGTTTGGCTGCCCGTCGCGTATGTGTCAAGGATGTGGACGGCTCGATTTCAGCCTGACCGTGCAGAATATCCGTCCAGCAGGCCCGGACGCCACTCCCGGTAGTCATATTCGGGATCAAGTGAAGCAGCGATACACTCGGATGTCGGAATATAGCTGGAATTCGGCATGTGGAACCAGCGCAGGAAGTCGCCGGTATTGATCGTGTGATCAAGGTACAATTCCAGGATATGCTGGCTATACCAGTGGTACTCGCCATTCATACAGGAGCTTATAAGGCTCGTATCCATGTACTGACACCACCCTTCCATATCCCTCCACTGTGTCACGGAATTGTATCAAGTGCCAGAACGATGCCAGCGAGTTGCGTCGCGCTGGCAAGGGAAACACCGGAAATGCTGTCTTCCCGGCCGCGAATTTCATAGGCTTCCAGGGCCATGTGTGTGATGTCGACATTCGCCGTTCGCAGGGTGGTTTGCGAAACCACGATCTGTTTGCCCAGCTGTTTGGTCAAGGCTTCCAGTCTGCTTGCCGTATTGACTGTGTCACCCAGTGCGGTGATGCGCTCGCCTGCGGTGTGGAGCTTGCTGGTTCCGATGCGACCCAGAATGACTTCACCTGTATGAATGCCGATACCAATGCGCAGGGGGTCGGACAACGTCGCCCGGTGTATATGGTTCAACTCGTCCAGCGCCGTGCTGACGGCCACCGCCGCGCGCAGCGCATTGGCTGCACCGTCTGGATTTTCCTCGTCCATGCCGAAAATCGCCATGATGCCATCGCCCATGAACTTGTCGACATAGCCCGAGTGCGCTGTGATCGCTTCACTCATTCTGCCCATATACTGGTTCAGGATGTGGACAACATCGTACGGCAGGCGACCTTCGGAGAACTTCGTGAACCCGCGTATGTCAATGAACATCAAGGTGACAATCCGCTCCACTCCGTGGGCGTATTTATCCCGTCGCGACTGACTTTCGGTTGACCGACCTGCCGGCACCAGGGGAATGACAGATAGCTGGCCGCTGGGCCTGATCTGACAGGCGAGGCGGATATCAGGCGTGTCTACGCCGGCGCGACTGAGCAGCCTGAGTTCATGGGCATCCGCCGGTAGCAGGTCCTCACCGCCGGAGACAATCTTTACCCGGCAGGTGGAACACCGGGCGCGGCCGCCGCATACGGATGCATGCGGTACGCCGCTTGCCCTGGATATTTCCAGCAGCGTCAGGCCGGCAGGCGCGGTTTTGGTAGTGGTGTTGTTGTAGGTGACCGACACCTTTGGCTTGAATCCCGCTGACACCCATTGTGCGGCCTTGATCAGCAGAACCCCGGCAATCAGCGACAGAGACATATAAAGCGCAATGTCCATCAAGCGCAGGATGGTGGCGTACTGTTCACTGGAAAACGGACTGTCAAACGTGCGGTTTGCCTGGAATTGCCGCGCGGCGACCGCGAATCCCGCAAACGCCAGCACCGGAACCAGCGCAGCCAGAATGAGCAGGGGTCCTTTCAGCAGGGCAAACCAGCGCTGAAACCTGACCCACATATACAGGCCGATGGTGCCGTGCCCCCAGACCAGCACGATCAGGCAGGCCTGCCGCCACGCTTCGCCGGGCCACATGGCCCATAGCGCGTATTCATAATTGTCGTTCACGCCGAACAGTTCGTGGGCAATGCGCATGCCGATGATGTGACGCGCCAGCAGGACCGGGATCAGCACGCCGCTTGCAATTTGCAGGAGGCCACGGGTCGAGATCGCGGAAATCCGCCGGGAAATAATCTTCTCCACACCCAGTACAGCGTGCACCACAGCCGCAATCAGCAGGATTGCAGTGCCGGCCCAGGTCCTTGTGATGGAGACACGAACCGCCCGGAAACTGTCCATGGCGTCGAGTGACACCAGCCCAAGGCTGTGGTTGACCAGGTGCAGGAATACGAAGCCGAACAGGATGAGCCCCGATATCAGCCGCAGGTTTCGGATGGTGAGCGCACGGCGAATACCAGTTGCGGTCGTGGCTTGCTTGAAAGCCGTATCGGCGGGGTTCGACATGGAGTGAAGCTTACTATCGCGCCGGCTTCAGCGGGAAGGGAAAAATGCAATTCCATCAGCGGTGCAGTTCCGTGCCGAATATCAAAACCTGCTGACCAGTCATCTTGTCGATGGCCATGCCAGGCGAATTACAGGTGTCAATTCAATCAAGTTGATCTGGACGTCCAGATAAACACGAGGAGGCAACAGGTTTCCAATTTCTGCCTGTTGTACTCCTGGGGCAAAAAACCGAGGTTTCTGTCAGGTAGAAGCGATACCAGGGCTCATGGTGCTCCTCAGCCCGATACATACATTGCAGTCCCGTCAGGCGATCTTGACGACAATGTCGTATAGCGTGGCACCGGCATGTGCGAGCCGGTCCGCCGCGTTGGACATGTGCCGGTAGATTTCGCGCCGTTTGAAGGCTTCCATGATATATTCAAACGCGACTATTTCTGCCTCAAGCTTCTGGTTGCTGTTGGTTTTTTTTGCCCGGATATCCTCGACATAGGTTGAAATGTCGAACAGTGAGGCCAACGCCTTGCGGTAATCCTTTTCAATTGTGCGCTCCGCCTTGCGCGCCGCCAGAGCGTTGGATTCGGCGAGGATCGCATTCTCTCTCAGTTTCTTGAATCCCTCCTGGAGGGATTGTGTGCCCTCCTTAAGGTGGATGGCCATCTGCAGCAGGTACTGGTCCGGTTCAATGCCGAACTCCTCCATTTCCCGAACGGTGGTTTTTGCGTAGTTCATCAGATGGTCGATATCGACTATGGCGCGGTAAATGTCCTCCCTGTCCATGGGAGTCGAGAACGATTTGTTCAGAGCGTCGATGTTCCGCCGCTTGAGTTCATCGCCTTCCTTTTCCATTCGTTTGACATGTTTGCCGACTTTCTTCTTGCCGGACTCCATGAAGGCAACCAGTTCTTCCATGGTCGCCACAGCCATATCGCATTGATCATCGACAAGACTGAAGAAATCCGGGGTTTTTGGCAAAACCCGGTCGACCATGCGGGTTAACAGTGAATTCCCACCACTCATTTCGATACTCCTTGTGATTGCAGCCCTGGTTGTGCACCGGGGTGGTAAATCGGTTTCTAACCAATGCCGGTCAACAGTTTGACGATCAGGTAGGTGACTATGCCAACCATCGCCGAACCCGGAATCGTCAGAACCCAGGTCATCAGGATTTCCCTGGCCTTGGACCAGCCAACTGCCTTGGGGCGTTCTGAGGCGCCGATCCCCATCAACGCGGAACTGGTGACATGCGTCGTCGATACCGGCGCTCCAGCCAGTGCCGCGGTGAATATGATACTGGCAGCCGAGACCTGGGCATTGACCGCGTGCAGCGGCCGGATCTTGTAGATGGCAAAACCGATGGTACGAACGATACGCCAGCCACCGGACAGAACGCCCAGCGTAATGGCCGATGCGCACAACAACACGACCCACAACGGCACCTGGAACTCATTGATAAAACCGCCCAGCAGCAGCACCATGGTAATGATGCCCATACTCTTTTGGGCATCGTTTGCACCGTGTGCGAACGCCATCCCGGCGCACGTCGCAAACTGCGTCAGGCGCAGGTACTTGTTGGCGACCGGCCTGGCGCCGCGCAGCATGGCACTCATCAGACGGTGAACTATGAAGCCGACCCAGAAGCCGATGATCGGCGACAGGATCAGCGCCAGTATCACCTTGGTGACGCCGGTCATGTGGCCGGTGGTCAGGAATTCATCTGCGCCCCATATCACATATTGCGGGCCGGCTGCGACGACGACCGGGCCAGCCAGGCCGCCAACCAGCGCATGTGACGAACTTGACGGAATGCCATAATACCAGGTCCACAGGTTCCACACGATTGCCCCGAAACAGCCGCACAGGATAATTGTCATCGATACACTCGACTGAAGGTCACTCAGATTGATGAACTTGCCGATGGTGTTGGCGACGGCGGTGCCGCCAAGCAGGGGGCCGAGAAACTCGAACGTGCCGACGATTACCACGGCCTGGATAGGGGTCATCGCACGCGATGCGATTGGGGTCGCTACAATGTTGGCTGCATCATGAAATCCGTTCGTGTAGTCGAAGATCACGACGATCGCGATCGTGCCAATCGCCAGCCAGTAAACAATGTCCATCCTGCCCTCCAAGCTTCCGAGGGCCCATATTCGCCTCCAAGGCGGTTGCATTCTAGGAACAATCCGGCAGGCTGACATTGATATATATCATGTCGGCAAAGCCGGACGATTGGGTCAGAGTCCGATTTGGTCCTGGCTGAATGTGCATCCACGCAGAACCCCGGGCATGAGTGGTTGTCTTGCCAAGGCCACCAGGGTTTCTCCTGAAAATCCTCGCTTGATATATATCAGGGCGGTGCGCCGAAACCTGTCTAGATTGACCCTGCAGCGGTATTGATTGGGGAATTCACATCACAATTCGTGTCTCGAGACCGGGGTTCATGTTTTCTGTTTGATGCAGTTTCCGCCGGGTGGGTTTTAAATGTGAGAGGGGCTTGGGTTCATGTTTCGACGGATACTCCTTCCAGTCATATTTGGTATTCTTGTTTATGGATTCTGGATCAGTCCGGATTTCAAACAGATATCGGCCGGCGTGGCGATTTTTTTGTTTGGCATGTTGTTTCTCGAGGAAGGCTTCCGCGCCTTTACTGGAGGTTTTCTGGAAACCCTGCTGAGCAAGACGACAGACCGGCTCTGGAAATCTCTGTCCTTCGGCATCGTTACTACAACGGTGATGCAGTCCAGTTCCCTGGTCTCGATAATTGCCATCTCATTTCTGAGCGCAGAGATGATTTCGCTCGCGTCAGGGATCGGCATAATTTTCGGCGCCAACATCGGCACCACTACGGGCGCCTGGCTCATCGCCGGTTTCGGACTGAAGGTGAAGATATCGGCTTATGCCATGCCGATGCTGGTGTTCGGGATTATCCTGGTTTTCCAGAACAATCGTTCAATGAAAGGGGTCGGTTACATTCTTGCCGGTCTCGGGTTCCTGTTCCTTGGAATCCACTACATGAAGGAAGGTTTCGAAACTTTCCGCGACACTATCGATCTGGCCCAGTTTGCCATGGCGGGATATGCCGGGCTGTTTGCATTCGCTGCGGTTGGTATATTCGCGACAGTTGTCATGCAATCGTCCCATGCCACGCTGGTTCTCATTATCACGGCGCTGGCGGCACAACAGGTGACCTACGAGAATGCACTGGCGTTGGCTATTGGCGCCAATGTCGGCACCACCATCACGGCCATCCTGGGGTCCCTGAGTTCGAATTACCAGGGTAAGCGGTTGGCCGGCGGTCACCTGATTTTCAATGTCATAACCGGTGTCATCGCCATTACCTTTATCTACCAGATCATGTGGATGGTCGACGCGACTGCCGCTGGTTTCGGAATAAAGAGCGACGACTACACACTTAAACTTGCGGTGTTTCATACCATCTTCAACGTGATTGGCGTTGCCGTCCTCCTTCCGTTTGTAAACCAGTTGGTGCGTTTTCTTGAACGCGTCATTCCAGCCCCGAAAATGGATGTCGTCCAGCCGAGATTCCTGATGGACGCGGTGACCGAATTCCCCGAGACGCTGCTGGAGGCTGTCCGCAACGAGGCAATCCATTTGTATGACAATGCCCTGGAGATCATCACCCACGGTATCAATCTGCATCGCTCGAAGATATTGCAATCCGACGAACTGGATGACTTCATCAGCCAGGACCGTGAGGTGCTGGATTTTAACCTTGATTCAACATACGAACGTACGGTCAAGGCACTTTATGCCAGTATTCTGGAGTTTATTGCCCGGGCGCAAGGTGACATCCCGCCCGAGTTCACGGAACAGTTCTACGAGTTGCGCCAGGCTTGTCGCCAGACTGTCATGACAGTGAAAGATATTAAACATCTGCGCAAGAACATCACCCGGTACATGGTGCATGACAATGAACACATTCGCGGCGAGTACAACGCGCTGCGGTCACAGTTGGCAAACCTGCTCCGGGATATCGAGCAGTTGCGCATGATGGATCCTGACGACAGGAACGTGATTGAACTGGATGCGTTTCGGGTCGGGATCGATGAAGAAAGCAGTGTCGTGAATGGCGGCGTGGACAAGCTCATCCGGGATGGAAAGATTACGCCTCAAATGGGTACATCCTTGATGAACGACTACGGTTATGCGCGCGATGCCATCTGGCAACTCACTGACGTCGCCAAGACGCTTTTCGGCTCGCGCAATGTGGCAGACATAGAGGCCGAGGAGTTGATCAGTCTCGATGAAGACGATGTTGAGGAAAGGGCTGCCGGACGATGATGAAACTTGTGGCATCACACTTTTGGAGGGCTTTGTGCCAATGAAGTTGCGAGACATATTCAACTCTGACCGTCTGAAGGACGGCAAGAAGCGCAAGGCATTGAAGAAAGTGCTGAACAAACTCGAGAAAAAACGGGACAAACTGGAGATCGAGTTCCGTGCGGCAACCGCCAAGAAGAAACGCAAGGATCTGTTGCTCAAACTGAAAACAAACAAACGGCATCGCCGTAAAGCAAAAGAACTCATCGCCGATCTCCACTAGGGTCCAGACCCCGGCACCTCTGAATATGAAACCTGGCGTTCCGCATCGTCGACAAAAGCGCTTGATACAGATCAAGGCATCTCGCCTTTGACAGGGCGATGATGTTTCAAAGCGCAGGCGCCAGTCGATTTTTATGGGGTCATGTTTGCCGCGATTGCGGTCACATGTACGAGTACGCCAAAAATGCAAATTGTTGCGCTACTTCAAGGGGTGCAGCCCCGGAAACGGAAGCGTTGTGCAAAATTCAAATGTACCATCGACAAACAAGCTTAGTGCTGACGAGGTTGAAAACAACCTTTTGTCTCCTGAGACACGGGCCACAAAGACCGAAGCCACCCGGGCTTCGCTGGCAGCCTCTATGTCCCGCCAGAAGGCATCAAAAGCGGCCGATCAAACAGCCAGCGCCGCCAAGTCAGTCACTGACACAAAGGCTGCGACCAAGGCTGCCTTGGCGGAGGTAGAACGCGGCCGCCATCACTCGGCCCTCGCTCGCGCAGCAGCCAGCGCCAACAAGGAAGCCAAAGCCGCAAAGAAAGCAGCGCTGGAAGCCGAGCAGATGGCAATGCGTGCCGTGAAACTGGCTTCCGAGAGCGAAGCAGCAGCGGCCGAAGCCCGCGAAATGGAGATGGCTGCGATCAGGGCAGGTGCCAAGGCCAAAGGCGTTGAGATTGAACTTGTGCAGGCTGAGCGGGCGCCAAACCCGTCGTCGGAAGCCATCAGGTCTGCCAAGCGCCTGTTCGCTAGGCTGACAGAGCAAGCAGAAGCCGAAGAAGCAGCTTCGCAAGCCATCGCAATGAAGGTGAGAGCGCTGGCCAGTGAGGCGAAGGCCGAGGCCATGGCGGCTGCGAAAAAGGTCGAGGAGGTCGCGCGGTCGGTCAAACGCACAGAGCTGGCAGCTAGGAAAGCCGAATCTGCAGTTCGCGGCCCGGAAGAACGGACTGAACAGACAATGGCGCGGACCAAGGCCACTGTTGACACTGCACGCAAGCAGACCCAAGCAGCGGTTGATGACACCCGCGCGTCAGCAAAAGCGGCTGAGAAGCTGGAAATGGCCGCTTCAGCCGCTCACGCAGCCGCAGTCTCGAAAGCCGACGCAGAACGCGCTGCGCTCAAAGCCAAGGAGGCTGCTGACAAAGCCGCTCTCTCGGAAGCTGAAACGGGCAAGAACCTCAAAGCACCCGAGCTTTATCTCAATCGGGAACTTACATGGCTCGAGTTCAATAAACGTGTGCTGCACGAAGCCGAAGATAGCCGTACGCCGCTGCTGGAACGCGTCAAGTTCCTGGCTATCGTCGGCGGCAACATGGATGAATTTTTCATGAAACGCATCGGCGGCCTGAAGCAACAGGTCGGTGCCGGCATCCACGAGCTGACCGTTGATGGCCGTAGCCCCCGCGATCAGGTCCGTGACAGCATCGCGATGGTGCGCGACATCCAGTCCAGGGCCAATGGTATTTTCCTGGAGCTGAAGCGGCAATTGCTGCAGCACGATATCTCGATCTCCGACTATACGGACCTCCTTGAAGACGAACAGGCCGGCGTTCGGGCCTACTACCTGCAAAACATTTACCCGTTGGTGACGCCGTTGGCCATGGATCCGTCCCACCCGTTTCCGCACATCTCCAATCTTTCACTGAACCTGCTTGTAACCCTGCGTGTAGCGGGTGAAACGGCGCCGATCATGGCTCGGGTCAAGGTTCCGACCGGCAATACGGTTCCCAGATTCGTTCGCGTTGGCGCAACGAATAAATTTGTCCTGCTTGAAGACGTTATGGCCAACAACCTTGATGTCCTGTTTCCCGACGTCGATGTGATGACCTGCGAGGTGTTCAGGGTCACCCGCAATGCCAACACCGAGCGTGAAGAAGATGCCGCCGACGACCTGCTGGAAATGATTGAAAGCGAGGTCCGGGATCGGAAATTTGCCCCGATCGTGCGCCTTGAAGCGTCCGCTGGTATCGAACCCGTACATCGCGGCATGCTGGCTGCCGAGCTCGGTCTGGATGAGGACGAGGACGTGTTTGAAGGCGACGTCATGCTTGGCATGCGGGATCTGTTCGAGATCGCGTCAAACAAGGTCGCCGAGTTGCATGATCCGGATCACCATCCCATCGACAACATGGAACTCGACGGCGAACAGAACATCTTTCACGCCATTCGCAACAAGGGGCCGTTCCTGCTCCAGCATCCTTATGAATCATTCAACACATCGGTAGTGCGATTTGTTCGCGAAGCGTGCCGCGACCCCAAGGTGATGGCGATCAAAATGACGCTCTATCGCACCACGGAAGGAACCGGCATTGTTGATTATCTGATTGAGGCCGCCCAGAACGGCAAGCAGGTTGCCGTTGCAGTCGAACTCAAGGCTCGCTTTGACGAGGCCGCCAACATCAACTGGGCAACCCGCCTGGAAGAGGCTGGAATTCATGTCACCTACGGTATTGTCGGCCTCAAAACCCACTCCAAGCTGGTGCTGGTAATCCGCAGGGATTTCAACGGTCTGTGCCACTATGCTCACATCGGCACTGGAAACTATCATGCCGGTACCGCGCGGATGTACGTCGATTTTGGTCTCCTGACCTGTGACCAGGAAATCGGCTCGGACCTTGTCAATTTCTTCAACTTTCTGACGTCCGGCTGTCAGCCGCTGCGGCGCTACAAGAAGATCCTGGTGTCACCACGCAACATGAAGGAACAGATACTCAACAAGATCGATCGGGAGATTTCTGGCAGCTCCAGCCGTTCGCGCGGGTTGATCCGGCTGAAAACAAATGCACTGGAAGACCCCGACATCACGGAAGCGCTGTATCGCGCGTCACGTGTCGGGGTAAAGGTCGAGATGATAGTTCGCGACACCTGTCGGCTGCGACCGGGCATTCCGGGCCTGTCCGAAAACATCACCGTCATCAGTGTGGTCGGACGGTTTCTGGAGCACGCACGTATCTACTATTTCCAAAATGGCGGAGATGAGGAGTACTATATCGGATCAGCTGATCTGATGATGCGTAATCTGAAAAGCCGCGCGGAAGTCATAGTACCGATCGAGGACAAGATGTTGGTCGAGCGGCTGCGTGAGTATCTGGATGTGCAGTTGAATGACCAGCGTAACGTCTGGGAGATGAATTCTGACGGAAGCTACACGCAACGCCAGCCGAAAAATGAAAAGGCCGAACGCGGATGCCAGCAGGTGATGATCGATCTTGCAGAGCAACGTCATCAGGAGGCAAGGACAAAGCGGTTGATGAGACCGAAGGCAATAGCCCGCCGGACCACGGCATGATTGCCCCGCCATTGGCCTTGCATGCTGCGCACGGTGATGTGAAACTTGAAGGATGGATACTTTCCATTGCTGCAACAGGCCGACACAATGATTGCTGTTGAAGATCTGATCCTGGCGCCAATTGAAGAATTACAGGATATCAATGGCGTTCGATTTCCGGAAGAACCCAAGTTTCGCCAGTTCCTGATTACCGGTCCGCCGGGTTCGGGCAAGAGCACGCTTGTGAGCAAAATGCGCGGTTGGCCCTATGAAGGCTATCTCGACATTTCGTTGCCCAACTGGTGGCGGATGCAGGCACTGACTTTCAGGCCGCGCGAGCTTCATCTCGGCGCTCCGTTCAAGGGGCATGAGGAAGCGCTGACAGTGCTGGATGATGCCTGGTTGAGCGACTATGACACTTTGGAAATGGACTTCGGTCGAATTCAGATTCCGCCGGCAAAGACTTGGTTTTTCGGCGCCGACTGGCGGACCAGGTTTGTGTTTGAATTTATTCTGCCACCAGCCGACCAGATATACAGGGATCGGGTGGAGCGGGCCAAGACCGGTTTGTTTCCCCATGACCGGCTGATCACGCCGGAAATCGTAGCGCGACAGGTTGATTTCTATCGCACGATTGCCTGGTATTTCTGGGTCTCGGGAATGCACGTCTATCTGAGGACAGAGCGGGAAGGGGCGCCGATGAAGATCATAGAGTGCAAAAACGCGCCCAGCCTATGACATCGGACAACAAAACCGGGATAGTCACCCAGGCGTTTGTGTCAGAGCACGCAGTGAAGCCAACGCTGTTCGCGCGTATCGCCAATTTTTTTTCAAGTACACCAAGCGGTGAACCGATAACGCCGACGTCTACGCCGTTGGCGATAAATGCCAATGTGCGAATTGCCTGGCAAGGTGAACCGTTTCAATTGATCCTTGGAAACGTGATCCTGGAATTCCACCCCGATCTCCCCGTCACTGGTAATCAGAAGGGCGGTTCCCATGAATGGATCATCCATCCGGGCCGTGCATTTTATGAAACTGTTCCGGAATTTATCCGGATAAGGCCCGGCGAGGCCGTGCTTTTGGGACGCATGGACGACCTGCAAACCAGGATTTTCGGCTTCGACAGGTCGGTCGCTGACCGCCATGTCAAAGTCTTCAATCGCAAGGGAAGTCTGGTTTTCCAACCGTTGGAACCAGAATTGCCGACCTGTATATCCCAGGTTGAATCTTTCATGGCAGTCTGGAAGGTTCGACGCGACAACCTGCTGCGATTGCCGACTGTCCTGGGATGTCCGCTGGTTCAGTTTGAAAGTGAACAGGCGCTGGATGTCATCCGCGAGGTCAATGCCATTGCCGCTTCCGAGGCCTACCGGGCGTTGAACGACGATGGCGAACCCGGTGGTGTCATCCGGTTCCCGAGTGACAAGACAGTGGTGATCTTGGGTGATGTTCATGCAAGAGCTGACAACGTCCTTCGCGTGATCTCCGAGGGAGGCATGTTGGCCGCACTGGAGAGCAAGCAAGCGTGCCTGGTTTTCCTGGGGGATATGGTCCACAGCCAGGAGAGTAACGAACTTGCAGATATGGACTCGTCAGTTTTTATACTGGACCTGTTCTGTATGCTGAAGCGACGTTTTCCGAAGAATGTTTTTTATGTTCACGGCAATCATGAAAGTTTTTCTGCCGATGTGGGCAAGGGTGGCGTGTTGCAGGGCATGCTGTTTCAGCGGCACCTGAAAAAGCTGCGCGGTAGGGCCTATGTCGAAGAGATCGAGAAGCTGTTCGATGGGTTGGCATTCGTTGTTCAGGGCAATGAGTTCGCCGCTTGTCATGGAGCGCCTGTGCGCTCCAAGGTCAATCTCAACGTGTTGATCAATATTCGTCGTTATCCGGGTATCCAGTCCGAAGTGGTATGGAACCGATTGCGCCAGGGAAACCGACCGTCGGGATATTCGAAGGGAAGCGTCAAGCGATTTCGCAAAACTCTCAACCTCTCGAAACACGCGACAATGATTGTCGGCCATACACCACAGTCGGAAGAAGAAACCTTGTGGATGAATGCCGGCGGTATCGAGGGGCATCACATAGTCTATTCAGCCCATACCCAAAGACTGGCCGCAATGGTTATGTCCGACGGTCATGCAACACCGCTGGAATTTGTCCCCGAGGCGGCATTGGCATTCCTTGAGGATGCCGCGGCAGGCAACGTGTAGCAACAAGCATACTCCCGCGTGGCAGCGGGAGTACGACCGGTATCTCGCCGAGTTGGGAGATATCTTGCACTTGATGCGTTTTCCAGGCGGCGTGTCAAAACACCAACTGAAGCGGAGCAGATATCCGCGTCAAACACTAGCCGCTTCAGCCCATGAACATGCCACGGAGCGTGTAGTAAAACAGGGCAGCCAGCATACCGCCGACCGGCAGGGTAATTATCCACGACATCACAATGCCGCCAATCACACGCAGGTCAATTGCGCCTATTCCCCGGGCCATGCCGACGCCGACGACGCCGCCGACCGCGATATGTGTGGTGGACACGGGCATGCCCGTACGTGAGGCCAGCACAACCGTTATCGCTGCCGCCATGGTGGCACAGAACGCTCGCGTTGGAGTCAGTTCAGTGATCTTGGTACCAATGGTCCGCATCACCTTGTAACCATAGGTGGCAAGGCCAACCACGATGCCAAAGCCACCAACCACGAGAATCCACAACGGCAACTCTGATTTCTGGGTGACTTCGCCGCCTGACTGAACCAGGCCCACAACCGCGGCCATCGGGCCAACGCCGTTGGCGACGTCGTTGGAGCCATGCGCGAAGGCCATGCCGCACGCTGTGAACAGCATCATCGGCACGAACACCTTCTCGACACTGGCATAGTGGAAATCCTTTTCCGCCTCCTTGTCGACCTTGACCCTGTTGATGAGTACATAGCCGATGAGTGCGATACCCAAACCGATCACCGCTGCGAAGCCGAAACTGGCAGGGCCACCGAGCTCAATATTGAGGTGCTTCAAGCCCTTGAAAATCGTGACCAGCGATATGATGAAACCGACCAGGAAGACGTACACAGGTCCCCAGCGCTTGGCGGCTTCGAACGGATGCGAGGCGTTGAGGATCAGCCTTCGAATACTCAACATCAGGACAAAGGATATCGCGCCGCCAAGCAGTGGCGAAACTACCCAACTGGCAACGATCTGGCTTATAGTCCCCCATTTGACAGCTTCAAGTCCGATCGCCGCGATGGCGAAACCGACCACGGCACCGACAATCGAATGTGTCGTTGACACTGGCCAGCCCCGTGAAGATGCAATCATCAGCCAGACAGCGGCCGCCAACAGGGCAGCCAGCATACCAAGCAGTAATATTTCGGGATTCCCGGTGATGGATGAGGGATCGATGATCCCCTTGCGGATGGTCTTGGTAACATGTCCGCCGGCAAGTGCTGCGCCGCCAAACTCGAACACAGCGGCAATGATGATGGCCGTTTTGACTGTAATTGCGCCGGAACCAACCGACGTGCCCATAACATTCGCCACATCGTTTGCGCCAATCCCCCATGTCATGTACAGGCCGAAAATTACGGCAAGAACTATGAACAGCGTGCCATGCGTCTGGATTATTTCCATCGTTTAGGTCTCCCAATCTTAACGCGCCAGCAACAGCCGCAGGCGATTCCCAACCTTTTCAGCGTAATCGGCCATGTCGCCGATCATGATGATCAGGTCGTACCAGAACATCACAGACACAGGTTTCATCTCGTCTTCTCGGGCAAACAGGCTGCGTGCCAGTTCCAGCCCCATCTGGTCGGTGTCGGATTCTATCCTGTTCAATTGCTCGACCATCTCGATCACGGCATCGGACTCGCGGCCGCGGAAACCGGTCTCCACCAGTTCATCGAGGCGATCGATGATTTTGGCAGCTAGATTGCAGGCATCGACACATCGGCGCACCAGCGTGAGCAATGGCTCCTGCATGCCGTCGACGACCTCCATCTTTCGTTCGACCAGCAGACCGGCAATGTCCTGCGCGGTATCGGCGATCGAGTCTTGAAGATCCAGAACCTCCAGCAGATCACGCCGGTCAACGGGCATGAACAGGCTCCTGGGCAAGTGTGCGCGCAGTTCGTTCTTGATCGCGTCAGCCTCGTTCTCGAGTTCGAATATCCGCTCCTTTATGGCCTCGACCTTTTCCTGGTCGCCCTCGCAAAGTGCTTCGAAAATGTGGGTGACTTGTGAGACACATTTCTTGACTGTTCTCATATGTTCCTGCATCGGTTTGAACGGCGAGCGTCCAAACAAATTCGCAAACGGATTACTTCCTGCCATTGGCCATATCTCCCGGTTTTTAGCCGTATCTGGTGGTTGGCAAACAACGCCAACCGGCATTGATCGCCTGACATCAAGGTGAATCAGGACTGCTTTTTCTTTCCCGATTTGGATTTTTTCTTTTTTGATTTCTTCTTGTTCTTCTTCTTGTTTTTCTTCTTCTGTTTTTTCGATTTTTTGTCTTTGTCTTTAATTCGCTCTTTGGTTTCCTCAGTTTCAGGGCTGGCTGCACCCTTGGCCTCTGGCTGGTCGGCAGCATTCAACAGTGATTGGGCTGCGTCGATCAGGGTCTGGGCGCGCAATTCGCCAATGCCAGGCACGGTAGCCAGTTCGTTTGCAGTCGCGCCTGCAATGCTGTCGACGCACGCAAATCCTGCTTCAATACAAGCTGTTGCCAACGTCGGACCAATTCCGGTGATGTCGACTATTCTGGACAAGTTGCGATCCTCCCCGAATTCAACTGTTTGTTTCGGAAACCAGTTCAGCTGGTATCCCGGCAAACCGCTTCCTGGCTTCGGCAAAGTCCAAACCAGCGCGGCGCTAAACCTTTCGTGTGGAATTTTTCCCCAACACATGAGTGACTGTGATCTGACCCCTTCTGCGAGAGCCCTGCAATTCTGGAAAGGTATGCGCCTGCCGCGCCTGATGCCTTGATGTATGTCAAGCAATTACCAATGGGCAGTTTCAGCCCATGCGACAGTAGCCACGCGTTGTCTGAACGAACGTCTCAGACGCACCGTTGGTCATGTCGCCGGCGGTTTTGTTAACTGGAGCCTTGGTGATCAACGGGCACTGCGCTGGCCTGGAGCAACATGGGTTCAACTGAACTCATAGGCCGGACCCTGGTCAAACATCAGAAATCCGACTCGGCAATCTGTCGCAATCTATCGAGATGGCGGATTTCAATGCATTTGGCATTGACAAGCATGATTACGCCGTCGGCATCGAGCCTGCTGATATTGCGACTGACAGTTTCAATCGTCAAACCAAGGAAATCGGCAATTTCCTCGCGCGAAAATGGAAAGTGCAGGACCAGGTCGTTTGCGAGTTTGGGGGCGTGTGCACAATGGTCATGCTCCTCGATCCACAACCACAACAGGAACATTGCGACCTTTTCCAAGGAATTCTTTCGACCCAGCGCCGTCAACCATTGCCGCGCCTCTTCAAGGTCCATCGTGACCCTCTGCAGCAAGTGATGGCCAAGGGTTGGATGGCTTTTGACGATATCGTCGAACTGCGTACGGTGAAAGCAACACAGTTCGACGTCGGTGACACACATTGCATTGTCGTGACTTTGGGATGAGAAAACATCACCGATGCAATCGGTTTCCGATAGCAGGCAGACAATATGCTGACGGCCATCTGGAAGTAATCGGGTCAACTTGACGACGCCGGAAGCGATGATGCCAAACAGATGGCTTGTCTCGCCTTGATGAACGATCTCGGTGCCGGCCTCGAAACGGCGATGAGTCATGATGCCGGCGAGTTCGTCCAGATATAGACCACCCAGAGCTTGGCAAACTGCATGATGGTGGACCGGACAGCTGGCGCAGCGCAAATCCGGTGCCCCAATACGTGCAATGGATGGCACCTTGTATATCTCCTCCATCAATGGAGCGATGAGCATAGTTAGTACCGGTGGTGCTCACAAGGAGTTTCGCCGATCACCGGGCAATGCGCAGCTTGTGTCGGACCACTACTGATCGGTGGCCATGGGAAACACTCGCCTTCACCTGGCCGGAAACTCAGGAGAGATGTCCCGCGGGTCCGCACCTGATCAATGCCGAAGGGATAAACAACAGCCCATTGCCTGCTTGACTTATGTCAACGTACCGGCCTGCCGAACCACTAAGATGGTCGGCCCGTGAATCTGTTGCTTCAGTGTTTTGTTGCCGGTCTGCGTTTTTGAACCCGGACCAGAGTGCATCAGGCATTGAGCGTGGATGACTGATTACCAACGTGGGAACGTGCATGCGAGAGATTCTGTTCAACGCTGCTGCATACTGGAGCCAGTTCACCGGATTGTTTTCGGTGGATATGGCGCGTTTGCTCGAGCCGGACATGATCGCACGCATGACGCTGCAGGTGTTCCTGTTCGCATGTTCTGCGTTTTTTTCGGGTTCCGAAACGGCATTGTTTTCCCTGTCGCGGCTGGATCTGCAGAAGCTGCGCCGCGAGCGCCATCCGAAATCGGAAGCCCTGCACGCATTGCTTGATGAACCCCGGCGCCTGATCATCTCGATCCTGTGCGGCAACGAACTGGTCAATATCGCGGCTACAATCAACATGGCCGGCATTCTGTTTGCGCTTTACGGCCCGGAGCGAGCCGGCTGGATCAACGTCATAGTGATGTTTCCGCTACTGTTGTTGTTCGGCGAAGTCACCCCCAAGACGATTGCCGTCAACAATCCCATTCGCATCAGCACCAGCCTTGTCGCGACACCTTTGACCTTGTGGAGCCGTCTCATTACGCCGCTGCGACGTTTCATTCGCCTGGTCGCAGGCGGCATCACCACATGGATCGTGGGGGAGGAGCGGGCGCCGGAAAACATCCTGCGGATCGATGAATTCCGCGCTGTTCTGGAAGATGTCGCCGACGAGGGCGTGCTGGACGCAACCGAGCGGGTGTTGATCGACAACCTTCTGGAAGCCGGTGAGACCGAAATCGTCGAGATCATGACGCCGAGAACGCGCATTGATTATCTGGATGTTGACACACCGATGCCCGAGATGTTCGAGCAGTTCAAGGCATTTCAGCACCCCCGGGTTCCGATCTGTCGTGGACGGGCTGACAATTTTCTCGGGTTTCTGCATGCCGAGGATGTGCTGAAGCTGAGCATGGACGGTGCCGACCTGAAGGCAATACGTCCCGAAGAGATCATGCATGCCCCGGTTGTTGTGCCGCCAACCAAGAATGTCGACGAGATGTTCGATTTCTTCCAGGCCAACAATGCCCGGGCCGCCATTGTGCTGAATGAGTTCGGGGGTGTTGAAGGGCTGATCACGATGCGCGACATCATCAAGTTCATCTTCGGTGAAATTTCCGAGAACATTTCAAGCCAGGCCTATTATCAGGAGCACGATGGAAACGTCTATGAGGTTCCCGGCGACATGAAGCTGACGGACTTCAAT
>SWCD01005185.1_pt1 | contig 23245 bp, 23 predicted proteins | sample 4693011 | NCBI WGS metagenome assembly SWCD01 (sample SAMN10267278, study PRJNA491770) | bioreactor metagenome | isolation source: DHS bioreactor inoculated with marine | place: Japan: Omine Ridge, Nankai Trough | reverse complement strand
TACTGGAAGGTCCGTGAGACATCTTCATTGCCGGCCATATGTTCACGGGTTTGTCCCCATGAGAATCAATGTGAGGGAGCCTGTGTACGTGCTAAAAAAGGAAAGGCTGTGGCAATTGGTTTGATTGAACGTTTTATGTCCGACTGGATGGTTCATCACCAAAAAAATATGAATATTGCCTGCGCCATTCCTAAGGGCAAAAAAGTTGCCATTGTCGGTTCAGGTGCAGCTGGAATGACTGTTGCTTACCACCTTGCCCACGCAGGCTATGAATGCACTATATATGAGTCGCTGCCTGTTATTGGCGGCATGCTCAAGGTTGGTATCCCTCCCTTTCGTTTACCTCGCCATATCCTCAATGCCGAATTTGCTGCCTTAAAAGATTGTGGTGTAAAGATCGTTCATGATGTGGTGATCGGACGCGATATCACCTTGGAGCAGCTGAAAAAGGAGCATGGTTTTGATGCCGTCTTCATCGGTGTCGGTGCTCATAGCAGCCGTAAACTCGGTGTTGACGGGGAAGATATGGAGGGAGTCAGGCACGGTATCGATTATCTGCGGGAAGTCCTTTCAGGCCATAAAGTAGATATCGGTGACAATGTGGTTGTGGTCGGTGGTGGTAACGTTGCCATTGATTGTGCCAGGGTGGCCCTTCGTGAAGGTTCAAAGAATGTTTTCATCCTCTACAGAAGAACCATTGAAGAGATGCCCGCTTCAAGTGAAGAGATACATCATCTTCAGCAGGAAGGCGTTAAAATAGAATTCTTGGCTGCTCCTGTTCAGGTTGTTGGTGAAAATGGCAAAATGACCGGCATCGAGTGTGTGAGAATGGAACTTGGTCCTCCTGATGATTCAGGCAGAAGAAGACCAGTTGAGATGGAAGGTTCAAATTTTGTTATTGATGCCGACTGTGTTATTCCGGCAATCAGTCAAAACGTCAACCATGAGGTTGATGCTGGTCAGGAGTTTGAATTGACCAGATGGGGCACCTATATTATCGATAAAACAACCTTTCAAACCAATATTGACTGGATCTTTTCAGCAGGTGATGCTGTACTCGGCCCCCAGACTGTTGCTAAAGCAGTGTATCAGGCCAAGGAAGCGGCTGAGTCCATTGTCCGCTATCTTGAAGGTCGTGACCTTAAAGAAGGCCGTGATGTTCGGGATCTCGACACATAGGCTATGATTAGCAGCTACCGTATCGGCTAGGTGCGGTAGCTGCTTCTAAGGAGTAGAGGATGCGACAATTCGTTGTAGATGATTTGAGCGCCCAAGAGCGCGACAATCTAGACACCTATTTGAAGAAAAGTCTCAAATCCGGGCCTATGATGGGTATGTTCTGGCTGCAACTTCCTGAAGATCTCTGGGCCAAGAACCAGCAAGGGCATGACGAATGCGGTCCCTTTTATTTTGGGGTCGAGCTCAGCAAAGACAAGCTCATTGTCGAGTTTTTGGTACGCAGTGAAAGCAACCTGCACTGTTCCTGTATATCCTACGCAACCGCCTCGCAGCGAGAATTTGTTTTAGATTTTGTTGACACTATGCTGGAAGAAGAGCAGATTACAGCCTGAACCAGGCATTGTAAATTAGCCTTTTTCCCGGAAGAGCATTTTGATATACTCGTTTCAGACAGAAGTTGAAAGGAAGGCCATCAAAGTATTTCTGCGGTGGCAAGGACGCTGACACCAGCATGGCAGTTTTTGACGAGTATCTGACTATTGAGCTTAAAAGCGAGATGGCTAATAGCTATTTTGGCTTTCGCAAGCTCATTGAAGAGGATTCCCTTGAATATGAGGATAAGGTCCGCCAATATTCTCTTATCCTTGAAAAAAGAATCAGTTTCGATTTGATTCGTATCTACATTCTCCTCCAGGCAGAAGAACTTATTGATGCTTTTCTTGAGCTCTGCAACCTAGAGAAGAAACTCTTCTACGATCCGTATCTCATTGAGTCGGAAACCATCAAGAAAAGGGTTTTTGAAAGCGTTCGCATGCGGGGTTTAACCAGGCAGGGACGGTTTCAGAATTTCCTGATCGACTGTTACGATCGCCTAGATTTTCACATCGATGGCTACCGCAAAAAATACAAGGAGCTTGAGGGTATCCATGATGATATTCTTGAGGAAATAAAGCTTTTTGAAAAAAAGCATGACTTGTCCGCCATGATGACCTTTCTTCACTCTCTGGGGGGGCATCCGGTGGCGGGAAACATGGAGCAAGGCCTGGAGACAGGTGTTTCTTTAGCAATTGCCAAGAAGATGCAAATAGACGTCCCTGAGGATGTGGAATATCATCTTCCTGTCTTGCCCGAGCTTCCTGCCTATAGCGATATCAAAAAAGAGCTGCTTTCTTTAAGTGAACAGGCCTATGGTCTGCAAAACGAGTCGTTCCTGGTGCAGTTCGCCAATAATTTTTTCAAACCACGTCCCTAATCATCCACAGCACGGAAGTCTTTACCTGACTCCGGATCTCTTTTTCCGTATCTGGCCTATCTTGTTGATGAACCGACCCATCACATCGTAGTACATAGGCCCGGCCACGCTCATGATTGTGTTGTGACCGGCACCTGGAACAGCCTGAAATTCCTTTTGAAGGGCAGGGGACTCAGCAATGAGTTCAGAAGCATTGGTAATGGAGATAGTCTCATCGTTCTGGCCATGGATGATGTATGTGGCCATGGTGATCTTGCGAATCTTGTCAAGGTTATGAAAGCCATCTTCTTCGGTGAGGCCAAGGCCATCGGTGTCCACACCGATAGTTTCTAAGAGTGGTAGGGTGAAAGCAAATCCACTATCAATAAGTAGGGCGGAAATTCGATCTGGATGGGCTGCGGCAAGCTCTAATGCACAGGCGCTTCCCAGAGATCTTCCCATAACCAAAAGCTTACCTGTGTAATTATGGTTTTGGAGCCAGGAACAAGCAGCTTCAAGGATAAGGTGGCTATCTGCCAGCATGGTTGTGGCAGAGGGGGTGCCGGTGGAAAGGCCATAGCCCCGGTAATCTGCGGCGATAAATGTAATCCCCCGTGAATTGTACATGGGGGCGGCATCATCATAATCTGAAACAATCTCACCGTTGCCATGGAAAAAAAGGAGGCAGGGGGCTTCAAGGTCGTCGCAGGGGAAAATGCGCAGATGAACAGTTATGCCATCATCAACATCTACGTGGAGATCTTCAGCACCAGTTGGGCACGGCGAGCCAGAAGGAGATGAGGGGTGAAAGATATATTCTATGACGCCTTGCTGGTCGAGTTTGTCATAGGTGTAGGGCGTAGACATGGTGATCCTCGTGGTAGAAAGTAAGGAAGTTTGTTTTTTGTACAGTTAGAACTGAATGGTACTATAAGAAAAAACAGGGAATGATCAAGCTTGATTGATGGGCTGACGAAAAAAGAAGGTGATACGAACAGAAATAGTGCTTACCGGTAGCGATTTCTAATCGCTTTGAGGACGTCAGTGATCTCGAAAAAGATATCAACGAGTTCTGGATCAAAATGTGTACCTGAGGCGTTCAAGATCTCGGAGTAGATATCTTCGTCATCCCATGATTCCTTGTAAACACGGGTGGAGGATAAGGCATCATAGACATCAGCTAAAGCAGTAATCCGTGCCTCAAGGGGGATAGCAGGACCTTTTAAAGGTTCTCCGCTGCAGGAGAGAGATTTGTCGGTGACTAGCTCAACACAACCCGGATAACCGCTGCCATCCCATTTTTCATGGTGGTGCAGAGCAATCTCCATGCTCATTTTATCAAGACTTGATGTTGTGTTGCTAAAGAGTCTGGCCCCGAGAACGGTATGCTGTTTAATCTTTGTAAACTCTGAGCTATCTAGTTTCCCAGGTTTTTTTAATATGGTGTCAGCGATACCTACCTTGCCGACATCATGGAGCATGGCAGCAAGACGAATCATATCATGCCGGGACTTAAGCTCCTGAGAGTCGATATTGTTCTTGGTTGCCCATCTCCTGAAAATCTCAGCACTGTAGGCCCCGACCCGTTGAACATGGGCGCCGGTCTCTTTGGGGTCGTGAAGCTCGGACATTTTAACCATCCTCAGAATAAGCTCTCTATTCATCACACCGCGCTCAATGGCAACGGCGGCATTATTGGAGAAGAGCTGAAGATAGGTTTGAATTTTTTCAGAAAAAGGAATGGGGTTATTGTTTTCATCCAGGGCATTGATCAGTTGCATTACCCCAGTGATCTGATTGTTGAAGGAGTGGAGTGGGATAGCTAGGATGGAAACGGTATGGTAGGAAAATTCTTCGTCAAAAGATGAATTAAAAGCACAAGGTAGGTGGCTTGGCAGGTTGTAGGCGTCATCAATGGCGATGATTTCTCCTGTTAAGGCTGCATGGCCGACAATCGAAGCGTTAGTGCATGGAACGGTAAGGTTGGTGTACTGGGCAGCACGGTTGCCATCTTCGCCGTAAAGGCTGTCGTTTTGCACTTGGTTAAAGACCAGACTGGAGTCTTGGGCCAGGAATATAGAGCCAGCATCTGCATTGGCGAGACGGCGGGCCTTGTATAAAATGCGATCCAAGATCATGTCAATATCATTGAGCTGGTCTAGCTCCTTAATGGTATTGAGTATGGATAGGACCACCTGGTCGGGTTGCTGCTCCATAGAGAAACCTTTTATTTAAAAAGGGTAAAAAAGAGAATCAACTCAAACTACGAGAATATTATAGGGTGAAGTGACTGGAAAAATAAAGGCAACCTTTTAAAATACTGTTTGCTACCCTTTTAATGATGAGTAATTGAAAGTGATAATTGTTGAATGTATCTTTTGTTGATGCCTTAAATTACAGTTTGTTCCGTGAATTATAAGTTTATCAGCCAATGTCGATATCACCGGCGTAGTAAAACCGATTGAAAGGAATAAAAAAAGGAGGCATGAGCAAAAAGCTCAGCCCCCTTTTTTAAAATAATCAACTACTAACTTGTAGGATCTACCACCAACAGATGGACTTGTCAGCTTCCCAAAGCATCTCTACAAGCTGGCCGTAATCAGGAGAGTCAACATCAAGGTTGAACTCGGTGTTGTCACGACCTTCAGAGACGATCTCTTTGAGCTTCTTAACATCATCGTTGATCTCAGCGGACCGCATAACGTGTAAGATTTTCATCTTTCTAACTCCGTATTAAGGTTATTGGTCTTAGCTTTTGTCAGCTCTCATGATGCCGTAAGGAATGATGTAATCACATTCCCGCAGCTTCTCAACAATTTCTTCCAGGTTAGACTGGGTAAGGCCAAAGTTTTCAGCGTTACATTCAGGCAGGGTAAAGCAGTCGCCTTCCATGTCACGGAGCCATTCAACGTTTTCCATGTGGTACTCTTTCAAGTCCTTCTCGTTTACCGGGATCTCGTTGATATCTGTGTACATAACACAGCCGTAAGCGTACATATTCTCTACGGCAAGACCAAGGGCGGAACGAATACCATCAAGGGTGTATTCCTTATTGGGCATTAAGAAAAATACTTTAGACATTTGTTCTCTCCTTAGAAGCTCAGGTAGCAGTCATAGTCTTCGATGATAGCGCCATGCTGGGCCTAGGTGGCCATTTTGGTGCTGTCGAGACCTTCGGGGATGTCTTCGATGTCGTAGCCAGCTTTTTTATAGCTATCTACACAGATGGAAACATCTACACCGTCCATTGCGCAAAGCTTAGGGAAAGCTTGGCACTTGGTCAGATGGGTTGCATACCAGGTGAAGAAAACCTTAACCTTGGCACCTTTAGCAACTGCAGCTTCGGTGACGCCAACTACATGCCGCATGTGCTGAGGAGACGTAACAAAAATACCAATACTCTTCGCCATTTTATCCTCCAGATTTTTGAAAAGAAAAAAAAGGCATATTCAAAAGTGAATATGCCGTTAACTCAGATTGAGCGGGTTTCGATTACTGCTTTCTCAGGTAGAAACGAATGAAACCGGAATCTTCTTTCTCTCCGAGGTATTCATGACCTGAGCGAGAGCACCAGCCGGGAAGGTCGTTACGAGAACCTGGGTCGGTACCAAGGATCTCAAGAATTTCGCCAGCGTTGATTTTGTCGATCTCTTTTTTGGTGCGAAGCAAAGGCATTGGGCAGCTAAGACCTTTAGCATCAAGTGTGCGGGCAACTTCAAGGCCATCAGGTGCAGTTAAATGATCACTCATGGGATCCTCCGTCAAAAAAAATTAGGTAAATTAAACACATACGGCAGAGCCGTTTTAACCTCTCATGCGCCTATTGGCACAGGATATAGTAATTTTAGATTTAAAGTGTCTAACAGGAAAGGTTGGGGGTGTCAAGAGATAATGAATAGTGATTCATATCTGCTTTTTTTTGACAGAAAATTGTCATAAGAAAATGAGACATCATTCAGTAGATTTTGAGAAATGATTACTTTAAATTATTAATAAATATCAGATGTTTAGTTTGTTTTGGGCGCAGGCTTAGCCCGTTGAAATTAGTAACGAGGGACACATCATTCTTGACAAACCAAAGCGCCATGGGTAATGAAGTTAGCTTTAGTAGTTTTACTCTTGATAAAGTTATTAACTGGTGGATATTTCGACTGATTAGGTATGAATACTTGGTCTGGTGAATAATCATCTGTCAAAGGGGAGCAAAAAAGAAGAGAGAGTATGTCGATTGGCGGCAGTTCATTTCTTTTTTTGTGACCGCAAAAGTTGGCAAATCTACGATCTGCTTGTCTTAAGTCCACACGTTGAGGTTTTGGAGAGAACCGTGGCCAAAGGGCAGCATAGAGAGGAGAGGAGAGATTATGAGTGAAGAAAGCATTGTAGGCAAAAAGGTAGGCGAGCTGTATGCACGCCTCTGTAAGGATGAGTGGAGCCCGACTATTACCGGAATACTAGTAGGTCTCTTCAGTGTTTTGGCAATGGCCTGGTGGCGTCCTTGGGGTGCTGTGGGTGCCATTCGCAATTGGGGTGACTGGATGATGCACGGATTTGCCAATATGGTTGGCGCCGAGTCTGGCCTTCTTGAGCTCTACCTGGAGGCCCCTGCCGGTTGGTTGGCAAGCTCCGGTTCTGTTATCGGTATCGGTTTTATCGCCGGTGCCTTTATCTCTGCCTGCCTGGGCGGCGATTTTGCCTTCCGTATCCCTCCTCGTTTGGAGCTTGCTAAGGGTGTGATGGCCGGTATCTTCATGGGTATTGGTGCTACTTTATCTGGTGGCTGTAACGTTGGTGGCTTCTATAATGCTATCGGTAACCTGTCCGCCCACGGTTTCACCATGTGGCTTGGCCTGACTATCGGTGTTGTTGTCGGCTTAAAGTATATATATTGGGAGATGTCCAATATCACCTGGGGTAGTGGTGGCGCAGCGACCTTTGATTTCCCTGCCGGACTGAAAACTTTTGTCGGTTTTGTTGGTCTTGCCGCCCTTATTATCGGTGCCATCAAATATGCGGGTATAGAAGATGTAGAAGGTATTGACGCCATTGGCGGAGTGCTGTTTTCCGGTGAGAAAGATGCTGAGTACCTTCAGTCTCTCGGTGGCCTGATGATCATTGCCGCCTGTCTCGGCTATGCTATGCAACGCGGACGTTGGTGTATGGTTCAGGGCTTCCGTGAGCCTCATATGACTGGTGACTGCAGTTTGGCAAAGTCTGTGGCTCTCAGTATCTGTATTGTGGCTATTGGTGCTGCAGTTCTTAAATACGGTGTGCCCATGCGTGGTGAAGGTGGCCCGGTGCTGGCTGAGGTCAACTATGTACGTGGTACCTTTGGCTGGGGCTCCATTGTCGGCGGTTTCATATTCGGTTTCGGCGCCATGTTGGCCGGTGGTTGCGGTACAGGTACCCTGTGGCGTGTTGGTGAGGGCCAGGTTAAGTTGATCCTGGTTGTTCCTTTCTTTGCCCTGGCAAACTCCTTGTCAACAAAGTGGTTCAAGAATTTCGGCGAGGACATGATCAACCTGGAAGCCGAGGGTAAGCTTGGCAAGTATGTTTATATGCCTGACAGCCTAGGCTATACTGGTACCCTGTTGGTTATTCTCGGTGCCATGCTGGCCTGGTACCTGGTTGTTACCTGGAACGAAGAGTCTAACAAGCTGATTGTTGACTTCTAGCTTGTGAAGAGGTAGTAAGGGCAGACTCAGGTCTGCTCTGAGCTGAGCGCATCCTTGCCGGTTAGGCAGGATGCGCTTTTTTTATTATGAAGGATAGAAAACTTGGTCCTCTGGGCCAGGTCAGAGAAAAGAGGATATACCTTAGCCTCCGTCCAATATGTTCATTTTCTTTGCTTGCCCAAAGAAAACGAACCAAAAGAAAGGGCACCCCCATGATACTTGCCCTTCGGGTCCTTGCGCTCCTCGAAGCTGGCTAGATTTTGAAAACTCGCTCCGCTCAGACAGTTCAAAATCCTTAACGCCATCTTCTGTGGTGTTCAGTCAAGTCTCAAGGGGGTGGAGAATATCACCCTTACAGGGCGTCCCAAAGCTGGGGTTCTCTCTGGGACCAGTTTTTTACTGATGGTGATAGAGAACTAAAAGAGGCGCCATATATAATAGACCATGCCTAGAGCGATAAGAAGCTCGAGAAGAAAAGAGGCCAGGATTCCGACCACAGCACCGGCTCCGGACTTGGCGGCTTCGCGCAGCTCTTTTTTCTCAAAATAGAGTTCGCATAAAAGGCCTCCGACAAAGGCACCAATGAAGATGCCGCCTGCCACAGGGAGGAAAAAGCCGATAATAAGGCCTATGGTGGCACCCCAGATTCCTTTTTGGGAACCTCCGAAATGACGGGCTCCAGCTATGGTTAAGAGATACTGGCTGCCCCAGGCAACCAGAGCAAAAAGGACCAGTACGAGAATATGGGTCAGGGTAATGGGCTGAAAATCGGTGAACAGGCCATGAATGAGTGCGCCTGCGACAATAATCGATGGTCCTGGTAAAACGGGCAGAAAGGTGCCGGCAATACCCAAGAGTAAAAAAATGACCAACACAACATCAACAAGCGAAGGGGGCCAGGGCATGGTAAGAACTCCTCTGAAGAGTTTTGTGATGGGCTACGTACTTTGTTATTGGTGCTGCTAAGCGTAAACCGGAAGACTTGAAGCGTAAATAAGAATAATGAACGGCCTTGACCTCAAGATGGCTTCAACACAACCAGATCGCACTGGTATGAAAAAGTAATTTTATGGAAATTCTCTACGCAATATTTCTCGGCTTTTTGCAAGGAGCCACGGAGTTTCTGCCTGTTTCAAGCTCCGGCCATCTGCTTCTTGCCGAGCATTTCTTCGGGGTTGAGGAAGCAGGGCTCACCTTTGATGTGATCCTCCACCTGGCAACTCTGGTGGCTATTTTTGCTTATTTTCGCAAGGACCTTGGTATTCTTCTCCTTGCCTTTTTCGGCAGCTATGGGGCGGAACGCGGCCCTCAAGAGCGGAAAATGGCATTTTATATCTGCTACGCCACAGTTCCTGCAGTGCTTGTTGGTCTCTTATTTGGTCATTACGCAGAGACCGCATTACGATCACCGCTGCTCGTTGCTTTCACCCTGAGCTTCGCTGGAGTGCTCCTCTGGTGGGCAGAAAGAAAGGGCAAGAGACAGCGCAGTTTTTCATCCATGGGGTTCTGGGATGTAATGATCATTGGTTGCGCCCAGGCTGTTGCTTTGATACCCGGGATTTCCCGAAGCGGGGCAACCATCACGGCAGGTCTTTTTCTTGGCCTCAACCGTGTTGCTGCGGCTCGCTTCTCTTTCCTGCTCTCAGCACCTGTTATTCTGGGCGCTGGCAGCTATAAGGTGATCAAACTTTTCAGCGGACCAGGCTTGGCAAACGGTCAGTATCTTTTTTATGGAGTCGGTTTTTTGGCTTCTGCCATCTCCGGTTATGCTTTTATCGCGTTACTTATGCGTTTTGTTCAAAACCATTCCCTGGCGGTTTTTGCCTATTATCGATTTTTTCTAACAGCTCTGGTACTATCTGCCCTGGCTTTGGGATATTGATTTCTCCAACCTAAACATAAAAACAGTGAATTAAAGATCGGCTGGCCAGTGCTCCTTTGGTGCTCAAGACAGCACTGCCAGGCGACTATATACTTTGAGGTTTATTGAAGTGAGTGAAGAATTATCAGAAAAGACACAGAAGGTGTTAAAGCGTATCCGAAAACGTTTCAAGGTAGGGTTTAGCCCTCTTAAAATTCAGGACTTGGAACTGGATATGCTGCAGGTTACAGATCTGGAACATCTCCTGGCCGGCAAGGATCCTTTTGAAAATGTTTCGGAATTTCCTTTTTGGGTCAAGCTGTGGGAGGCTTCCATGGTCCTTGCCCATGTTATGGCCTCCATGCCTGCCCAGGGAAACCAAAAACTTCTCGAGCTGGGCGCTGGCATGGCCGCCCCCGGTTTGGTGGCCGCTGCCCGTGGCTATGAGGTGACGCTAAGTGATTATGAGCCCCACATCCTCGATTTTCAAAGAGTGAGTGCTGCGGCCAATGGTTTTGATGATGTTGAATTTCGGATGATCGATTGGCTTAAGCCCCCTGAAATGCCAAAGTTCGATCGGATTATCGGAGCTGAAATTCTTTTCCGAGATGATTTTTTCGTGCCCCTGCTTGCCATATTCAATAATTACCTCGAAGATGATGGTGAAATCTACCTGGCCCATGATCTGCGCCGTAAATCTGTCCCCAAGTTTCTTGATCTGGCTCAGAAAGATTTTAAGATTGCTGTAACCAAAACTACCATGCAGAATGAAGAGGGCGAGAAAATTACTATTTTGGTTAACCGTCTTACCAAGAAATAAGGGGCCAAAAGCAAAGAAACAAAAATGCCAGTCTACGATTACGAACATATTGGTGAAGGGTGCGAGGCCGGTCGCTGCTTTGAGTGGCAGCAGCCCATGGCAAGCGACAAGCTCACCCACTGCCCCTTGTGCCGAGGTGAGGTGCGGCGTATGGTTTCGCGGGTTAATATTTCCACCCCCAAGACCAATGCCGACCTGAAGAACATGGGTTTTACCAAGCTTGTCCGCCGCGATAACGGTGTCTATGAGAATGTGACGGCCACTGGCAATGAAAGCAAAATTTGGGACAGCAGCAAGCCGGAAACCATGCCTGATCTTAAATCAAAGATAAGTGACTAGCAGGCCTAGGCTGGTGAAAAACTACTGCGCTTGCTGATACTGCGTCGTAATTCGGCTTAGAATGCTCACGTACTGTTGTACGCTGCGCTTCTGCACCTCATTACTCCTTGTCTCAGCTTCGCTCGCTACGTTTTTCACTCAGCCTGTGAGTGTATAATTTTTTATGAAATACGCCGATATTGACTGGAATAAGCTCTGGCAGCAGGAACGGCAGGCGAAAAGCTGGAAGCGCAAGAAGAAAAAGGATTGGGATAAGAGGGCTGCCTCTTTTGCCAAGCGGACTCTTGGTTCGGATTTCAGTGAGCTTTGCCTTGGCATGTTGCAGCCCCAGCCAAGCTGGACGGTGCTCGATGTCGGCTGTGGGCCCGGCACCCTTGCTATTCCTTTGGCGAGGCAGGTGAAGCAGGTCACGGCCATGGATTTTTCCGAGCAGATGCTGGCTGAGCTTGCTATACGGGTTGAAGAAGAGTCCCTCGACAATATCAGGCCTGTTCACGCTTCATGGAGTGATGACTGGCATGAGCAGGGCGTGGAACCTCACGATGTGGTTCTTGCTGCCCGCTCGTTGGCCGTCGATGACCTTCGTGGCGCCTTGGAAAAGATGATACAATGGGCCAGAAAAGAGGTGGTGGTCGTTGACAGGGTGGGGCCCGGTCCTTTTGACCCTGACCTTTTTGCCGCCTTGGGGCGGCCTTTTGATCCTGGCCCTGATTTTGTTTTTACCGTGAACATCCTCTTGCAAATGGGGATTACTCCACAGCTTGATTATCTTGAATTTGATCTGCAGCGCCAGTATGCTGACAGGCAAGAAGCCATCGAGGGGTGTAGCTGGATGGTGGATGATCTCACTGATGCTGAAAAAACTAAGCTGGGGCGGTATGTCGATGAGCGCCTCTCTGAGAACAAGGATGGAAGTGTGACCTTGACCAGAAACAAGCCTGTTAAATGGGCTTTTATCAGATGGCAGGTAACCGAGTAAAGTAATGAGAATAATGATTGTCGGAGCTGGTGAGGTAGGTCGCCATCTCTGTGAAAAACTATCTGTGGAAGGTCAGGAGGTGGTCCTTGTTGATGAGGATGAGGCTAAGCTCCGCCGCCTTGAGCGTGATTTAAATATCCTTCCGGTCCATGGCAGCGGTGCCTCCATGCGCGTCCTTGAAGAGGGTGGTGTTGATCGTACCGACCTTTTTATTGCCGTGACAGATTCTGATGAAGTCAACCTTATTTCCTGTATTCTTTCCAAGCAGTACGATGTTGAGAGCCGCATTGCCCGGGTCAGAAATGAAGACTTTTACTCCCAGGGAGAGCAGGGGCCGGAAGATCCCCTTGATATTGATCTGCTGATCAGTCCTGACTTGGCCATGGCCGAGGAGATTCTTCGCCTCTCAGCCTTGTCCGATGCCTTTGATGTGGCTGAGTTTGCTGATGGCCAGGTAGAGTTGCTGGGCTATGAAGTTTATAAGGGCAATCCTACTTTGGGAAAAACCCTGCAGCAGATCCAGGCCATGCAGAGCCAGAATAATTTTGTCATTGCCGCCATAATTCGAGGCAAACATACCATCATTCCCCGCGGTGATGATGTGATAACTGCCGGTGATAAGGTTTATATGGTGGCCCGCAAAAAGGACATTGACGATGTGGAGGCGGTTTTCCAGTTCACCAGCCAAATGCCCAAGGATGTCTTTATTATCGGTGGCGGCATTATCGGCTATAGGGTGGCAAAGGAGCTAGAGAAGAAAAAAATCAATGTTCGCCTCATTGAGAAAAATGCAGCCAGATGTGATTGGCTCACCGGTCAGCTTGACAAGACGGTTGTCCTCAATTTTGACGGCCTTGAGGCCCATGATCTTGTTGAGGAGGGTATTGACCAGGCAGGTCTTGTTATCTCAGTGACGAGTAGCGATACCACCAACATTCTTTCCAGCCTGCTTGCCAAGCATCATGGTGCCCGCAAATGTATTACCAAGATATCCAAACCGGATTTTATTCCCATGCTCGGCAAGCTGGGTATTGATGTTGGCCTGTCGCCCCGAAAAGTTGCTGCTGATATGATTCTTCGTTTTGTTCGCGGTGGCGGCAAGATCCTGTCGGTTGCCACTTTGCTCGGCGCCGATGCCGAGGTTATGGAGATCCTTGTCACCGAGGACCGTGAAGATTTGACGAAAATTCCTTTGATGGAGCTTTCCTTCCCCCGTGAAGCCGTGCTTGGTGCCATTGTGAGAAAGAAAAAGGTGATTATTCCCTCTGGACAGACCAAACTTAAAACAGGTGACACCCTGGTAATCTTCTTTGCCTCCCAGGCCATGGAGCAAGTTCAGGCCTATTTTGGCTGACTCTTTCCAGTCTCACGTGCCTACACAACTAACTGATAATTGATAACGTCCCTATGCGTATCGGCGGTGTTCTTAATATTCTCGGCAAACTGCTCTTGCTGCTTTCGCTGTTTTTGCTGACCCCTATCCCCTTTAGCCTCTACTTTGAAGATGGCATGGTGAAGATGTTTCTTCTCTGTTCTGTATTGGGGGCCGTTATGGGGGGCTCGTTGTTGGCAATCTTCGCTCCGGAAGAAGATCTGGGCTACCGCGACGGTTTTGCTGTGGTGGTTTTCAGCTGGCTGGGTTTGGCCCTTCTTGGTTCGTTGCCCTATGTTTTCTGTGGCGCCATGCCAAGCTTTATTGATGCTTTTTTTGAGTCCATGTCCGGCTTTACCACCACCGGTTCTACAATCTTAAGCGAAGTAGAGATTTTACCGGAAAGTGTTCTTTTCTGGCGCTCCACCACCCACTGGCTTGGCGGTATGGGTATCATTGTCCTGTCCCTGGCTATTTTGCCCCTTTTAGGAGTAGGTGGTATGCAGCTCTTCCAGGCTGAGATGCCAGGGCCGACCAAGGACAGGTTGGCACCGCGTATCCAGGATACAGCCCGGATTCTCTGGGTGGTTTATTTCGCCTTCACCCTAGTGCAGACCATGCTGATGATGCTGGGCGGCATGAGCTTTTTTGATGCCATCTGCCATGCCTTTGCAACCTTGGCAACAGGTGGATTCTCTACCCATACGGCCAGTGCAGGTCATTGGCAGTCAGCCTATATCGAATATGTCATAATTTTGTTTATGTTTCTGGCAGGCATCAACTTTTCTCTCCACTATCGGGCATTTTCCCAACGTAGCCTCAAGCCTTACCTCAATAATGAAGAGTTCCGCTTTTATATGATTATCATCGGTCTTGCTGCCGGTGCCATCCTTATTGCCAATATGGGCCATAAGGTCTACACCGCATTTGGTGACAACCTGCGTGATACCCTTTTCCAGGTGGTGGCTATGATAACCACCACCGGTTTTGGTACGGCTGATTTTGATCAGTGGCCCTCGGTGACCAAGGTCATCATTGTCTTTTTGATGTTTATCGGCGGCTGCGCAGGTTCAACAGGCGGCGGTATCAAGGTGGTTCGTTTTCTTCTCTTTTTTAAATATGCTCGCCTTCAGCTCCGTTCGCTGATCCATCCCCGCGCTGTGGGTGCCATTAAGCTCGGCAACCAGAAGGTCCCCAAAGAGGTGATGATTTCCATCCTTGGTTTCTTTGCACTCTATGTTGCCTTTTTTCTGGCAGCCAGTCTGCTGGTAACCAGTATGGGTGTTGATATTGTTACAGGTATGACTTCGGTGATAGCAACACTTAATAATATTGGTCCTGGTTTGGCTGAAGTGGGGCCATCTCGAAACTTTGGTGATCTGCCCCAGGCTGCCAAAGTGGTTTTGAGCTTTTGTATGTTGGCTGGCCGCCTGGAGCTCTATACCGTGGCTGTTCTCCTTACTCCTGATTTTTGGAAGATGGCGCGTAAGCCCATCTGGCGGTGGGAGTTGAAGAAAGAAGGGCAGGCCAGAGAGTAATGACAGCAATGACTGATAATACATTTCAATACGATGTCCTGGTGGTGGGCGCTGGTCATGCCGGTTGTGAAGCAGCCCTGGCTGCGGCCCGTATGGGTTGCCGGACAGCCTGCGTGGTTTCCAATGTTGATGGCATTGGCGCCATGAGTTGCAACCCTGCCATTGGTGGCCTGGCTAAGGGCCATCTGGTTAAAGAGATTGACGCCCTGGGCGGTGAGATGGCCAAAAATATCGATGCCACCGCCATCCAGTTTCGCAGGCTCAATACCAGCAAGGGCCCGGCTGTTTGGTCTTCCCGGGCCCAGGCTGATCGTCTTCTTTATCGATTACGGATGAAGTCGGTGATGGAGAACCAGGAAAACCTCGATATCCGCCAGACTGTGGTTGATCGCCTGCTGGTGGAGGATGGCTGCGTGGCCGGAGTTGTCACATCACTTGAAGAGGAAATACGCAGCCGGACAGTGGTCATTGTTACAGGCACCTTCCTAAATGGTCTGATCCATATCGGCCTGAAGAATTTCCCGGCCGGCCGCATGGGGGATGCCCCTTCAAACTCGCTGCCCGAGAGTCTGAAAGAGCTCGGTTTTAAGATGGGGCGGATGAAGACCGGAACCACTCCCCGTCTTGATGCCACAACCATTGATTATTCAGAGCTTGAAGCCCAGCACAGTGATGAGCCTGCCAACCTCTTTTCCTTTTCCAGTAAAGGTGGGCCCGTTTTGGAACAGCGGCCCTGCTACATCACCTATACCAATGAAGAGACCCATGCAATAATCCGGGCCGGCACTGACCGTTCTCCGATGTATACCGGCATTATCGAAGGGATCGGTGCCCGTTATTGCCCTTCGGTTGAAGACAAGGTCATGCGCTTCCCTGATAAGCTGCGCCATCAGATTTTTTTGGAGCCGGAAGGTCTCGACACCGTGGAGATCTACCCAAATGGTCTGCCCACCAGTTTGCCGGTGGATGTCCAGTTGGCCATGCTGCGTTCGATAAAAGGATTGGAAAAGGTCAATATTATCCGGCCAGGCTATGCCATTGAGTATGACTATGTGGAGCCCACTCAGCTTACCTCCAGCCTGGAGACTAAAAAGATAAAAGGGCTGTTTTTGGCAGGCCAGATTAACGGCACCTCCGGCTATGAAGAGGCGGCTGCCCAAGGTTTGATGGCAGGCATCAATGCCGTCCGTTTTTGTCGGGATGAGGAGCCCCTGGTCCTCAGTCGTTCACAGGCCTATATCGGGGTTTTGGTTGATGACTTGATCACCCTGGGTACTAAGGAGCCGTATCGTCTCTTTACCTCCCGGGCTGAGTATCGTCTCTTGCTTCGTGAGGACAATGCTGACCTGCGCTTAACAGAAATCGGCCATGAGATCGGCCTTGTGGATGACGAAACCCACCAGCGTTTTGTTGCCAAGAAAAAGGCGATAGACCAGGCAGTTACCTTGCTTAATGCCACCAGGGTTAAACCCAAGAAAGAGGTGAATGCCCGTTTTGCCAAACAGGGTTTAGCTGAGTTGAAACAGGCTGTAAGCCTGGCCGATCTTTTACGAAGGCCGGAACTGAGTCTGGATAATCTGCCCGGCCTCACCGGAATAGAGCTTGATATTGATGATGCCGTCAAAATAGAGGTGCAGCTTGAAATAAAATATGAAGGCTATATCAACCGCCAGATGGAACAGGTGGCCCGCTTTAAAAAGCTTGAGGACATCCCCCTGCCGTTGGATCTTGATTATACGGGTATTGCCGGCCTTTCCAATGAGGTTGTTGAGAAATTAAACATAATCAGCCCTCGGTCCTTGGGGCAGGCCTCGCGTATCTCCGGGGTAACACCAGCGGCCATTTCTGTTCTTCAGGTGTATTTGAAAAAAGAGGGACTCTTATAGGAAGATACTCTGCCTTTTAAAAGAAGAGTGGTTTTAAACAAAAGTGGCCGTTCTGTAATCACAGAACGGCCACTTTTGTTTTGACTGGTAAGGAAAGGGGGATTAGTTGTCTGTGTCTTTATGCCCTTCAAGTAAAGAGGTGAGTGAATCTATATTGTCGCGGAGGACCAGGGTTTGGCCGTTAACCGCTTCTGAGGCAGCGGCCAGTTCTTCGGCATTTGCAGCCAACTGCTGGGTGCCGCGATCCATCTCTGTCACACCGATATTAATTTGGCTGATACCCTGAGACTGCTCGTGGGAGGCGGTTGATATCTCTTCAATTAAGACGCCGACCTTTTGGGACCCTTCAGTCACCTGCTTGGATTCTTCTACGACATTAACAACCTGGCCAAGTCCATCATCGACATTGGAGATGGCGCGGCCCACCAGATCACTGGAGTTTTTGGCAGATTCGGCAGTGCGCTGGGCAAGGTTTCGTACCTCTTCCGCAACCACTGCAAAACCGGCGCCGGCCTCACCGGCCCGGGCAGCTTCAACGGCAGCATTAAGGGCCAGAAGGTTGGTCTGGAAGGCAATGCCTTCGATTTCACCAATAAAGTTTGCTATGGCATCAGAATCCCTTTTGATATTTTCCATACTGCTTTGCATAGCTTTCATGCTTTCATTAGCCATGGAGCTAATTCGTTCATTCTCCTTCATAGAGGTATTGGCCTCCGAGGAGTTGGAATCATTTTGTTGGGTCATGGCCGTGATTTCTTCAAGGGAGGCACTGGTCTCCTCCAAAGAAGCCGCCATTTCAGAGGCCATTTCAGCAACGGTCTGTGCGGTTGCCGCTGTCACCTGGGCTTCGGCAGAGATGCGATCAGCGCTGAGTTCCAGATCCTGGACAATTGAGTTGATGAGACGGACAAGCATCTGCACAAAGAAGAAGGAGGCAACCAGGACTAGGATGATAGTCGCAGCAGCTGCAATCATAAAGAAAAGGCTAAAGTTTTCAACTTCTCTAATGGCTTTATCTTTTATTGACTCAGAGCCTTCGCGTAATTCATCAACAGCGTCCTTGGTGCTGGTCATCAGGTCATAATAGTATTCAAAAAACTCATCCTCAAATATGCCCAGAGCGTCTTCCATTTCGTCCTTTTCAAGGGCCGGCAAGATCTGGTCGTTAATAATTGCTTTCATGGCAGGCCAGGTGTCTGCAAGGTCACTGTGCGCTTGAGCTGCCGAAGGATAATCCTCGATGACATGGCAGCTTCCACAAAAAACTGCGTCACTTCCATCTCCGCTGACAAAGATTCCCATCTCTTCAATTGCAGAGTCAAATTTTTTAGCAGTTGTGTGTATACCGCTTAGGGAGTCAGGATCGTAATCAATAATCTGTGATTTGAGGATGCTGTTGAGGAGATTAAGATTGAGGCGGGTGCGGGCTATGGAGTCTATGTAAGAAGCTTTGAGTTCAATGCCCTGATACAAAGTGCCGCCGATTTGGACACGGTGAATAATAAAAAGTGCTACCACAGTGCTACAAATAAGCGCTGCTAAAAGAATAGCTACAAGAAAAAAGAGCTTGACCCGCAAACTGAATTTATCAAAAAACTGCTGCATAATGTCTCCCCTCAAAGATTTTTTGACAAAATTCTAAACTGTTACCAATAAGTATCGGTCAAAGAAAAAAAAATGTAAACCGGGAAATTGTTAAAGTGATATCTGGAGGGAAAAGGGGAGGAAATGCAACGTTAGGTTGGTTGCTGCCGGCGTAAATTGCAGGTCAATATACTTGTTTTTACTGGCTGTGGATCCTGGAAAGGTTTCTTGTGTAGGGATTTTTTTGTCAGGGCTGGGGGGAAGAATTACGTGAAGACGTTTTTCTTACCTGCTCGCAAAAAGCTGGTCGAGTTTACGGCCCAGATAATTCATGTGGATTTTTTCCTCTTCGGCAAGATGGTGAAAGAGTTTCTTCTTGTCTGCATCGTTTTCCTGGCGGGTCAAGCGGGAGTAAAGGTCATAGGCTTGTGCTTCTAGGAGCATGCCGAGATTGAGTATGTCTTCCATGTCGTGCAGGTGTGGGCCGAAATGGGCCATGATTTGCTCTTTGTCCATACCTCCTTCCATAACATCCATGTCACTGATATCAGGGATTTCATCGCCCTCAGGCAAAAAGCCATGAACAAGGCCTGCCTTATGACGGTCTTCAAAAGCGGCCATTTTCTGGAGCAGCTCTTTTTCATCTTCGCCTTCAACAAGATCAACCATGCCAAGGTAAAGCTGCTTTAAACCTTCTTCCATGGCATAGGCCATTTTGAAAATGTCGGCATACTCTGTGGAGGTAAAAAACTCCATGCCAACCTCTTCAGTGCCGCCTGCTCTCGTGCCGTTCCAGGCCTTAATGCCACCACTGATATTGTAGACCTCTTTGAAACCCTGACCCTGAAGAAGCTGAGCTCCGGCCTTGGAGCGACCACCGATTGCACAATAAACTAAGGTAGGCTTGTCTGGATCGAGCTCATCTTTACGGTCCACGAGTTCCTTCAGGGGGATGAGAATGGAGCCTGGTAGATGTTCGCGTTCATACTCATTGGGCTGGCGGACATCAAGCAACTGAAAAGAGTCAATCTTATGGGACTTGATATATTCTTTGGCCTCATCCGTACTTAGATTTTGGCCAGGGGTGAAAAGATTTTTCCAGTTCATGGTCTTTGCGGAAGTTGAGGTTTGTGAAAGATTCTCAAAATATACCGATTCCCTTCAGGTGGCGCAAGCGTACTGATAAGAACGGCCAATATTTTCTGCTGGTTATTTGGTTGAAACTGTAGGTCAGGCGACTAAATTTTTTCCAGCTCAATATCGCCCCAGGCACCCATGGTTTCATTCTTGATCACTACCACTCCAAGCAAAGCGGGGATATTTTGGGCGACTTCAAGGGTGTGGGCCATGTCGCTATCAGTCTGAAGTTCATTACCAAGACGGGTGGCTGCAGTGTCTGCCAGGGCAGTTTCCGGGGCCAGAACAGTAACTGAATCTGCAAGGCCAAAGGAGATTGAGTGGCCGATGGAGCCGGACGAGGTGCAGATACCAAGAGGCATTTGTTTGGGACTTATACGTAGGGCAATACGGTTACTAAGTGGCGATTCCCCAGCATAGATAGCGCTTAAGCACTCTTGTTTGCGAACCAGGAAAATGTCACCACCATTTTCCACCATCACTTCAGAGGTCAGGCCTTTGTCAACAAGGCCGCGGCCAACAAACTCAGCAATGGTGCCGGCCACTGCTGCCATGGGGCCTACATCGGCGGCAATGGCTGCCTTGAGCATCGATTTAATAATGGCAGGCGCAAGATTATCCAGAGGCAGAGGGCTCAAAGAGGTGAGAAATTCTGGATGACTTGCGGCATAGCGTTCAATCTGACTCCGACAGGTTACGATCAGATCATGGGTAGCGGCGCCCACATTTTGCTCGGCCAGAATATGAAGATCTGTTTCCTGAACTGTAACAGATGTCTCTTGCAAAGAACCTTGGTCAACCATGGAACGGTAGGTTCGCTCTTGGTATGATAAAGGATCACGTTTTTTAACTTGTTTTGCGCTCAAAATAGTATGAAAGTGGTCAGGATTTTGATGTTAAATGGCAAATGTACTGTGGCAAACCTCCAAGATAAAGTGAAAATAACAACACAAGAGCAGGAAATCTGCATTATTTTTAGTCGCTATCCGCGTCCTGGTTTCAGTAAGACACGTCTTATTCCCCATCTTGGATCAGTTGCAGCAGCAGACCTGCAACGCCGGATGACTGAAGCTGTGGTGGCCCAGGCAAAAGGTTTGCAGCAGGTTCGTGTTGAATTAGCCATGGCCGATGCAGAAAAGGAGGAGATGGCTTCTTGGTTGGGTCGTCTCCCCTGGCAACAGCAGGTGGGAGAGGGTTTGGGCGAACGGATGGAGTATGCCTTTTCCCAAGCTTTTCAGCGTGGCTATCGGCGCGTTATCATTGTCGGTGCCGACTGTCCCAAACTTAGCACCAAAATATTGGCCCAAGCATTTCAGGAGTTGCATAAAAAAGAGATGGTGTTGGGGCCCACAACGGATGGCGGCTATTACCTTATTGGCCTGCGCCAGCCCAAACCTGAACTTTTTGTCAATATCGACTGGGGGAGCGACCAGGTTCTTGCCCAGACTTTGGCGATTTCCGACAAGAAAGGAATACCAACAGCTCTTCTAGATACGCTTCCTGATGTGGATGTGCTTGATGATCTTGAAAACCTGCCTTCTTTTCTAAAGGAGCATCTGCCATGAGCACCTTGCTCTCTATTGTCATTCCTGTCCTTAATGAAGAAAAAAGGCTGGCAAGGACACTGGCAGCATTGCCTGAAGATATTGAAGTTATAGTGGTTGATGGCGGCAGTAGAGACGCAAGCCAGAAGATTGCCCAGCAGTTTGGGGCCACCTTGCTTGTTTCTGCTCCTGGCCGGGCCAAACAGATGAATCTGGGGGCGCAACAGGCAAAGGGGGAGATCTTACTCTTTCTCCACGCTGACACGATTTTGCCGGAAAATTTTCAGGAGGAAGTGGAATCCTGCTTAAGCCAAGAAAGGACTGTGGCCGGCGCCTTTCGCTTGCAGTTAACAGGCAGCAAGAAAGGTCTCGGTCTCGTTTCCTGGGGGGCCAATATGCGCTCCCGCTTATTTCAACTTCCTTACGGTGATCAGGCTCTTTTCATGGAGCGGAAGGTGTTTAGGCAATTGGGTGGTTTCCCAGAGAAGGCTCTCATGGAAGATTTCATGCTGATTCGTGCCTTACGAAAAAAAGGAGAAATTGTTTTATCTGAAAAGTATGTCCAGAGTTCTGGACGAAAATGGCAAGAGCAGGGGCTGGTTTGGACAACCTTAATCAATCAGATCATAGTGCTCGGCTTTATTTTTGGCTTGCCTGCCAATTTCCTGGCCAAGATCTATGGTGTGCGAAAGTAAATTCGTAATGGCGGGTTGTTGAGGAACGAGCCTGTCTCTGAGATCGTCATCCTTGACTGCTGAGAGCAGCATAACGCTTGTCTTTTGAAGATAGGGATAGAAGATCGATTTGGTGAAAATTGGGCTTGAGCCGGAGATAAAGATAGCAAGACCCATGAAGGCAATGCAGGTCAGAAAAACGCCTTTCGTGGCCCCGAGAATGCCGCCCATGGTTTTGTCAAACCAGTCAAGCAGGATGAGCTGGGCCACCTTTTTACAGCCTATACCGATTAAAAGGGTAACGAGAAAGACAAGGCAAAAGATACCTGCATAAGTCAGCAGAAAACCAAGCTGCTTATTATGGACAAAAGGTATTACCAAATGGGCTGAGTCGCCATAAAGATGGCCAGCCACCAGAAAGGCAAGTAGTAAAGCAATAAGAGAAGAAACCTGCCGGATAAAACCAACCCAGATCCCCCGGGTGATAAAAACGCCAAGGATAATAAGGGCTATGGCATCAAGAGGGGACATCAGCTGATACGAAGATGAGATGTGGGTAAGGTCATAACAAAAACCGGCTAAATGCCTGATAGTTTACATATTCAGGTAATCTTATTAAGAACTATAGTCAACTTGGTTGAAAGAGACAAGGCTTCATTTCTAGGTGGTTTTATTGGCAAAAAATGAAAAAAAATGCCATTTTGGCATTGATGTCACTGCTGAGATCAATGCTGTTTTTGGTAAAGGCAACGAGAGCGAGGGCCAATCTCGCCTAGTAAAGGTACAACTAGCTGATCTTAAAGAGGATGAGTCGAGCCTCGCAGAAATAGCGGCCAAGGTATTGACTGCTGCTGAGTTTGCTACCTTTCAGGGTTTTCGTTTTCTCCATAGAAAACAGGAGTGGCTTGCTGGCCGCCTTGCTGTCAAAGAAGCAGTGAGCCATCTTCTTGCCGGGCCACAAATGCCGTCGCAAGAAGTGGAGATTGGTGTTGACGATAAAGGTAAACCTTTCTTGGCCACAACCATTGCCGAGCAAAAAAACGTTCATCTGGCAATATCCCATAGCGGTGGAGTGGCCTTAGGTCTGGCAAGCTTTGCACCCTGCGCCCTTGATTTCCAGGAGATTCGATCCTCCCTAAGTCGGGTAGAGTCGAAATTTGCCCGAGAGGGTGAAGCCGCTCCCTTGCAGTCTTGGTATCCAGACAGGCTTGTTTCCTTGGCTCTACTTTGGGCAGCCAAGGAGGCCTTGCGCAAATATGTTACCGTGTGGCCCTTGCTTGGTTTTTTAGAGTCAGACCTGCAGGAGGTTGTTGGTCAGGGTACGGGACTCCTCCTCTCCTTCCAGGCCAAGCCTGCCAAAAGGAGTTTGCCTGGGAAGCTGCCGGTGATTTGGACCGCTCTGTTTGAAGGAAACGCCCTGGCCATTATT